>ERZ1669248.517-NODE-517-length-18223-cov-8.315114_pt1 | contig 18223 bp, 14 predicted proteins | sample MGYA00579296_ERZ1669248 | MGnify/ENA primary metagenome ERZ1669248 (study PRJEB41166, sample SAMN08046057) | hot springs metagenome | biome: hot spring; feature: neutral hot spring; material: thermophilic sediment; isolation source: thermophilic sediment from...
AAGCTCCCTAAGCCAGATGAAAACCCGAGTGGAATGTGGGGAAGGAAGGTGATGGGATGACATATCACTATAAAACTCCATTAAACCTAAACCCCCGTAGACGTCGACGAGGACGATGCGATTGTGGCGTTGTTTAAGGAGGGTAGGCTTAGTGAGGTCCACGGGGTTGAGATGAACCTAGGTAGGATTGTGATGGCGTACTCTAAGAGGGGTGCGAGGATGGCCGAGAGTGAGTTGACTAGGGATAGGAGCGTGAAAATCCTCTTAGAAGGCCCGCGGGGAGGACGTTATCTACAAGGCCGCCAAGTTTATCGAGGAGTTGACGCACAGCACAGTCGCAGTTGTCGGAAACGTCTACAGAGGCAAGAAGAAGCTTGCTAGTGAGGCTAAGGAAAGCAACCTTAGGCACAGGATACACTAGTGGGGCGTTGCAACGCTAGTTAGGGTTCTGGGCGAGAAGTCCTTGTATGTAGTAGAGGTTCTAAGCGTATTCCTCAAGCATAGACCCGCCCACGGGTTCTAGGATAAGTGGCTTCAGGCTCCTCGCGACCCGCATTACGGCGAAGGAGGCTTAAGAGAATTAGTGTGAAGAATGTTACCTTAAGAATCGCCTATATTAGCAGCAGGCTCCTAGAGAGACGTCGTTGTAGCCGTGAACATAGAACCGAAGTATCCTTCCTCAGGTGGGGTACTGTGGCGCCGGGCTCGACAGGGCCCCATGATGTGTGGGTGAAGCTGGTGAGCCCGCACCGAGGGCTAACTCCTTCCATGGAATTAAGAGTATTGAAGACTATCTAAAACTATCATGGGAGGAGAAATGCGGACGGGTACTTGTAGCCGCCTATGAGTGCTTCTAATCATTCTTCCTCATCCCTTCATTTACGACCGAAAGCCTCGACCTTTAGGGCGGGGAGGAGTTGGTTCCTTCCCCCTGTAAATGCTACCTGACGACCTTAAGGGGGATGAAAGCGTCGATTCGAATCGCATAAAGTTTTATTCCAAGTAAATCGGTTGAAGGAATCTTTGATATCATCAGGCGAACTAGACGTTAAGTTAAATTAAAAAATAAGTGTTGTGCTTTATCCCCTATACCGTTTACTCTCTATATCGTGAATGTTGGTACAAATACCTGGATTAGCTGGATTAACCCGTATGGCAGGTACACGCATATCCCTACTATTGCTAGTATTACTATGATTATATGAGGCCTATAGGCCTTTGGTAGGTACTTAAGATTTAGGTATAGTAGAGCTATGCCCCATAATGCCAGCGCGAATAAGTGCGTTGCCGCTGATGCGAACGCCGATAATATTGGTAGTGAGAAGTTTGTTAGGAAGAATATGGACCCCAGAATTATTAAGTATGGCCATAGGTATAGCCTGACCTTGTTAGGTGTCAGATCTGCAAGACGTTTAAATGTGCCCCTCAACATGTCGTAGATCGTCCACGTGTATACCTCATGCAACCCGTAATAAGTACCCCAGAACGCGAAGAAGGATCCCAACCACCATATGATTCCCGCCCAAGGACCTAACGTCGCAGTAAGCCAAGCTACCTGAGCCTCAGCTAGTTTAAGCCCTGACGGTGCTAGATGCCTCGGTCTTAGAACCTCAATACTGAGTATTACTGCTGGAACAGTGGTGATGAACACCATGAAGAATGATAGACTGCAGTCGAAGGCGGCAGGCATTAACCAGCCCTTAAGCTTCCCATGAGACTGCGGGTCATCAGGTATTTGAAGTTTAGCTAAGCCCTTCTCATGAACCTTCTTAACCATCTCATCAGAGTATTGAAGGAACCCCCAACCCTTCTCCTTCAACATCGCCTGATAGCCTACGTAGTCCTGAATGCCTCCTCCTAAAGAACCTAAGGCGGTACCTAATAACATAAGTGGCGTTAAAGACCAGATATCTGGCGCCGCGGTCTTTATCCAGTCCTCGTAAGGTGGTATAGGCCTAGGTATTAAGAGGTTGCCGAAGAATGCGCCCCAGTCAGGCCTTGTCGCCAGCAAAACCGCTGCCCAGAAGCCTAGAAACATAGTCCATAGAACTGCCAAGCTTATCTTCTCCAACGCCTTATACGCCCTGCCTAGCCTAGCAGCAAATATTGCTAGTAACGTAGTGGCTACAACTACGGGTACCCAGAAGTAAATTAGTGGCGCAGACCTGCCAGTAGCTACCCAAATTACCTGGGCACTTAATGAGCTTAAAATGGTCCACCACATAGGCATGACGGCTAGGATCGTCGCGGCCATAAACACATTAAACCACCTACCGATAACCTTCCCTACTGCTATCGATGTAGGTATACCTGTAAGCGTGTGCCACCTATTAGCCAACCACTGGATAATACCCTTAATCCAAACTCCATATAGGAATGCCCAAACCATAACATAACCGAATGCAACAGCAGCCCTGGGCGTCCAGACCAATTCCCCACTACCTATAGTTAATGAGGCTAATATTGCTCCCGGACCAGCTACTGTCCATATCCACTTAGCGGTAAATCGTGGCGGTTCTGGAATCGAGTCAAGGTACTTCTTATAATCAAATTCGGCGGACATAACAATACCATACTTATCTTCTAGGCCAGCCCTTTATAAATCTTCATCACACGCTTATATGTTAGATTAATGGCTTATGTGATGGACCTCATATTGACTAGCTCGCACCCAGCTAGCAGATGCCTTAATTTATTGAGCCCCTCCTCATCGACCGTGTGTAAATTTAAAGTGCATTCATATGCTTCGTCATGGATGCAGTTAAGCCTTATTACCTCGTATCCCTCATTAAGGCATCTAATAATTAAGGTGGTTAAATCATTAACCTCCTTAACCCTAACCACGACCTCAACTAATAACCCCTCAATCAAGTTCTTAATCATGGGCTTCAGCACTATATTCCTTGTACCACCATTTACCACCAATTCGAAGTAAGCCCCCGGATATATGCCTAAATGCTCCCTAATTACTTGAGGGATAGTAACCCTACCCTTACCATCCATCTTAACTATGAATCTTAACTCGCCCATCAACTACTCCTAATATACTAGCATTAACCACATAAATGCTTTCTTCAAATCCAGTTAGCCGCGTTTCACACCTACCGTAACTTATAATCACGTCGCAGCTCTAGCGATTTCATTAATAGGATTACGGCGATGCATTTTACCTAGAGCTTAATGCTATCCTCTCCGTCTCCTCCTTCCGAGCTATTGCATAGCTCTTAGGGTCATTACTTGATGCTGCTATTAGCTCATCAGCTAAACATTCTTCAATTGATTTCTGGTTTCTGAATGATGCTAGACGGGCACCGTCAACTATGTTCTTTAATGCTATATCTACCCTTCTTTGAGGTGATACATCCACTGCCACATGGTATATTATGCCTCCATACATTATCCTCGTAGTCTCCTCTCGAGGTGCTGAGTTTTCTATGGCCCTGATAAGCACCTGAATGGGGTTCTCACCGGTCCTTAGGTGAATTAGCTCAAACGCCCTCTTAACTATGTTATATGCCAGATGCTTCTTACCAGTGTTTCTTCCAGGCCTCATTAACTTATTAATTAACCTCTCCACTATAGGTACCTCCGACTTACCGAACCTCCTATGCTCATGACGCCCCCCAGTATGCGGTAGGTATACTGGCTTAAGTGATATGTACTTCTTAAGGCTTGGATCCCTAATGACTACCCCTTCATAAGACCACTTACCAAATAACCTCACTTGAACTGGCGCAGTTAATGTAACTGCTTGCCTAGACATGATGTGTAACCTACCTTACAGGCTTTTGCTTCTTACCCTTAAGTAACTCAGTTAGTGCTACACCGTTAACAGCTACGACCTTATACCTAACGCCGGGTAGGTCCCCCATGGATTTACCCCTAGTTCCCCCAATGCCCACTATTAATACCTCATCATGCTCATCTATGAATGTTATACCACCATCGTAAGGCACGAACGCTGTTACCACCTTACCGTTCTTAACTAATTGAACCCTAACACACTTCCTAAGGGCTGAATTGGGTTGCCTTGATTCAACACCGACTTTCTCCAGCACTATGCCCCTAGCCATGGGCGCGCCCTCTAGTGGGTCGTATTTCTCCTTAATTCTCATCATCCTCACCCTAAACTCCCTTTGACTCCATCTAAACTTAAGCCTCTTTAACGCTAACTTCCTAGCTGCATACAAGCCGTTTGGTGCTTTCTTACCAGGCACTCTAACTATCCCCTATGGATCTATATCCGTACTTTAAAAACTTATTAAACAATGCTAACCACATCTATATCGTAGTACCTCTTTAATACCAACCTAGCCTTGACGACGTTTCGACCGTCCTTACCTATGGCTATCCCCTTATCCTTTGGATCCACGGTAACATACAGCACCTTCTTACCGTTCACTGATACTAGCCTTGTGTTTAAGACCCTAGCCGGTAGGAATAGGTTTCTAACTAGGCCCTCAAGGTCATCAGCATATTCAACCACCTCAATCCTCTTCCCTAATATCTTAGATAACCTCTTAACATTAGCACCGCCTTTACCAACAGCTAATCCAGCTTGGCCTGGGGCAACTATATATATTACTGTATTATTCTCCTCACTAACTATGCAGTCATGTACTGTAACACCAGTTAGATCCTGAAGTAATGCTATATATCTTAACTCCTCCGATGTTAGCTTGACTTCAGGCATCAGCTACCGCCCTGCTGAAGTATGTCAATTAATTTCGAGCCACTTAAATCAGTTATAGCTATGACTGATACTGGGAACGGCTTGCCGCAAACTAGACCTAAGTCGACACTAGTTTTCGGGTAGGTTATCACTGGAATATTACCTAATTTAGCGTAGTAGCGTATATCATCATCTAACTCCTTCGGAATCTTGCTCGCCACCATCACCGCCCTAGCTTTGCCTAACTTAATGGCCTTTAAGGATTTCCTGAGACCTAATATAACCTTACCTGATTTAACTAAACTTTTAATTTCATTTTCCAATTCTAAGACCGTTGAGGACATCTCGATCATTCACTCCGCTTAGCAATTGTAGGATTCATAATTAATCTAACTAAATTAGTTCCTATAGGTGCTATCTGACCTATGATTACGTTCTCAGCAACACCCCTAAGCTCATCTACTTCACCCCTAGCTGCTGCGTCAAATAGATACTTAACAGTTACCTCAAACGACGCCCTAGCAAGAACGCTTGCTTTCTCACCCGCTATTCCATGCCTACCAATTTGTCTGACGACGCCTGTCATCGTCATCATATCGGCTATCAACATCACATGCCTTACATCTACATCAAGCCCTTGTTCCTCAAGGACGTTGCGTATTTCATTAATGAGTGCTTGCCTAGCCGCCTCAATACCTAATACGTTCTCCACCTCATAGATGCTATTAGTGAAGACCCTCCGAGGGTCTACACCCTCGACCCTTAATACGGCCTCTAAGTTGGTGCCATCCGTTATTAACACGTACTCATCACCTCTCCTCTGAACTATGACCCTGTTGATACCCTTAATACCTTTCAACTTAAGCTTTAATAACCTATCACGTAGCTTCTGAATCTTGATGAAGTCGTAATTAACTGGTATCTCAACATATATCCTATTAACATCGGCATCATCCGTACTTACTCTACCGCTTAGTGCTTTAACCTTACTTAATGCCTTTATGACGTCCTCCCTAGTTAGACCTTTATCTTCAAGCATTTCAGGGTCTAAATCGATGATTATCGTTGAGGTCGCTAAGTCGATATCTATTTTGCTTATGATGTTCTCCAACTTGGTTGTTTCTATACTCCTAGCAACCTTTAAGGCCTTCACCCTATCATACCTATGATCTTCATCAAGGTGAATGACCATGATTGGTGTTTCAGGCATCTTCCTAGCGTCCACGAGTTCTATAAGTCTGGGTAAGCCCAACGTAACGTTTAACTCCCTTACACCAGCATAGTGGAACGTCCTTAAAGTCATCTGAGTTCCTGGTTCCCCTACAGACTGTGCAGTAACTGTACCTACAGCCTCACCTGGCTCTATCAGCGACCCTAGGTACTCTTTAATGGCTAGATCAATTATCCTACGAGCCTCATCTTCAGTTAACTGAAGTCTGGTTAACCTCTCACGTAACTCGTTAAATACACCAACTGGCAGTAATGACCTAGCGCTATCCAGCAACTCATCTAATTTCTTAGCGCTAATAAAGTCGCTCATAACCTCCACCCAACAACCCTCTCAATGATTCTGTCTACATTAACTGCCTTCCCATACGACGACCTAGCAGGATCCACGCCGTCCTCACCATATATTAACTGAACTACCTCATTATCTGGCGTCCTAACAGTTAAGTCGTAATTCACCCTAAGATCCTGCAACGCATTTATTAACCTTCTCTGCATATAACCGCTCTGCGATGTTCTAACGGCGGTATCTACTAAGCCCTCACGGCCTCCAGCAGCATGGAAGAACATCTCAATAGGGGATAAACCACTAACAAATGAACTCCTAACAAAGCCTCTTGCCTCAGGGCCTATGTCCCCTGGTTTAAAGTGAGGTAATGTTCTGTGGTCGTATCCCCTTCTAATTCTCTCACCTCTAACCGACTGCTGTCCTAGTATTGCAGCCATTTGAGTTATATTTAGAATATTGCCCCTAGCGCCCGTCCTAGCCATTATGAATACATTATTGAATGGATCTAAATACTTAGCCGCTATTTCTCCGGCCTCGTCTCTGACGTCAGCTAATACCTCCATGATTTTAATTTCCAGCGACTCCTCCAAGGTTCTTCCAGGAACAGGCTCTAACTCACCACGTCTATACATTTCAATCAACTCAAATACCTTCTTCTTAGCATTGTCGAGTAATTCATTTATCTCCTTAATAGCTGTATTAGGAAGAAGGACGTCCGTAAGCATCATAGTAAAGCCGCGCATCTCTATGTATCTTAGGGATAACTTAAATATCCCGTCCATAAACTCCCTACAAAAGCTATTGCCGTACTCCTTAGCAATCCAATGCAGTATGTTTTCGGGTTGTTGAGCACCTAATGTCTTCTTATCTAATACTCCAAGCAGGAGCTTGCCTCTCTTTATAACTACATAAGAGTCCCATAGACATTCCTCATCATCACATTTAAGGGGCCCAGCCGAAATGTTTGCCTTGCCCCTAAAGTTAAAGTCTTGCGGTAGTAGCAGGCTTATTATTTGTTTACCACTCCATAAAACCTTTGGTGAAAGCACAGCTGGCTCAGGTATTGATCCCCTATAGCCTGAGCTTGCTATTAGATCTGAAACCTGCTCCTTACTAAGAAGCGTCGTCTTAGAGGATAGAAGATAAGCACCGCTTATATAGTCTTGAATGCCCCCGATAATTGGACCGCCATACCTAGGTGATAGTATATGCTCCTGGACAAGCAGTAGCACCCTAGCTTCAGCCCTAGCCTCCTCACTCTGCGGTACATGTAAATTCATTTCATCGCCATCAAAATCTGCATTGTAAGGTGGACACACAGCTAAGTGCAATCTAAAAGTCTTCCCTGGTAAAACCCTAACCACATGTGCCATTATGGACATTCTATGCAGCGACGGCTGCCTGTTAAATAAAACTATATCACCATCTACTAGATGTCTTTCAACTACATAACCAGGTTTTAAGCTTTCTGCGATAGCCTTTAAGTCCCTGATATACCTTAAATCAATCCTCCTGCCGGTGGGATCTATGACGTAGTTCGCTCCTGGGTGTTTGTAGGGACCATTTAAAACGTATCTCCTTATAACATCTATATTCCATGGAGTAACACGTTCTGGGACTGTTAAGATCTTAGCTATTTCCTCAGGCACTCCGACCTCATTTATACTTAAGTTCGGATCTGGGCTTATCACGGTCCTTGCCGAGAAGTCCACCCTTTTACCTGATAGATTGCCCCTGAATCTGCCTTCCTTGCCCTTAAGCCGCTGTGCAAGGGTTCTTAAAGCCCTTCCGGACCTATGCTTAGCCGGTGGAACCCCTGGCGCTTCATTATCAAAGTATGTTGTTATATGGTATTGAAGTAGATCCCATAGATCCTCTATAATTACTTCAGGAGCTCCAGCATTTATGCTTTCCCTTAACCTCTCATTGGTTCTGATGATATCAACTAACTTATGGGTTAAGTCGTCCTCAGATCTAACCCCGGTCTCTAGAAGTATTGACGGTCTAACAGATATTGCAGGTATAGGAAGGACTGTCAGTACTGCCCACTCAGGTCTCGACAGCTCAGGATCATGTCCAAGCAACCTTAAGTCGGTATTTGGCACTCTCTCTAACCTACTTCTAACATCCGTCGGCCAAAGCCTCCTCGGTCCTTCAGGTCCCTCCTCAATAAATGTTGTCGGCTTCTCTAACTTTATCTTAAATTGCCTACTACCGCAGTGCGGGCACTCCACGACCTTCATAGCTTTCCTTTTAACGTAATCCGTTAGACCTCTAGCTAGTAAAGGCCATCTACCCTCCAACCTCTTAAGTAGATCCAAGTACTTATTTAATTCGTCCTCAGGTAATTTTAACCTACCACAACGCCTACACGTAGCTCTTAGGACATCATATATGTACCTAACGAATCCCACATGAATTACCGGCCTCACAAGCTCTAAATGACCGAAGTGGCCGGGACATGACGCTATAGTATTTCCACATGTAGAACACTTCTGACCTGGTTCTATGACGCCTAATCTCGGGTCCATGACACCTCCTTCAACTGGTAATCCATCCTCATCGTAAACATCCGGTGTGACGACTGCTGTTACTGACATCTTCCTAATTAATTCAGGCGATAATATGCCGAATTTTATCGCCTTAATAATCTTCTCCTCACTCACGTAAACTCACCTCATACCTATCTCCTAGAATTAGTTTAGGATAGATTAACATACTCATTAACTCCTGGAGTAGTAGTTTAAATGCATATGAAACTGATACCGCATATAGCTTACCTTTCTCACCATGGATAGGGCATACGTATCTACCTTTCCTTCTATCATACCAACCTATTAACCCACATTCCTCGCAGACGTATATAACAGTCCTATCTGAACTCTCATTTAATCTCTCCTTAAGTAATGCTGAAGCGCCATGCCCTATGAGGCAGTCCCTCTCCATCTCGCCAAACCTCAGACCTCCTTCCCTAGCCCTACCTTCTGTAGGCTGTCGAGTAAGTATCTGAATAGGCCCTCTCGCCCTAGCATGTATTTTATCGGCGACCATATGGTGCAGTCTCTGGTAATAGACTATACCAATAAATATAGGTGTTTGAATCAGTTCGCCGGTTCTACCATCATACATAGGTTCGCTCCCATCCATCGGGTATCCATAGATCTTCAACCTCCTACTTAATTCCTCGATATCCTCACCATAGAAGGGGGTGCCATCAACTAATCTCCCGGTCAAGGCTGCTACTTTACCTGCTATTGTCTCCATCAACTGCCCTATAGTCATCCTTGATGGAAGCGCGTGTGGATTAATTATTAAGTCTGGTGTTATTCCTTCAGGGGTATACGGCATATCATACTGAGGTACTAAAAGTCCTATAACGCCTTTCTGTCCATGCCTAGAAGCGAATTTATCACCTATTTCAGGTATCCTTAAATCACGAACCCTAACCCTAATTAATTTGTTCCCCTCACCGCTTACAGTAATTACTACAGAATCAACTATGCCCTTCTCGCCATGTCTTAAAGTAAGCGATGTATCCCTTCTAGAGCCGCCGGCTATCCCGAATTCCTTATATTCCTCAAGGAACCTAGGCGGTGACGTCTTACCTACAAGCACCTGACCACCTCGTACCTCTACTTCAGGTGATATAATACCGTCGGGCTCTAGTAATGAGTAATTATCCCTGCCCCTGTAACCCCTGACATTAGGGTCAGGAATTTCAATGCGATCCTCCTGGCCGCCTAGGTATTTCGCTTCCTCAGTTGAGTACTCCCTAAAGAACGTGGATCTAGCTAATCCCCTCTCAACGGATGATTTATTAACTATTACTGCGTCCTCCATATTATAGCCCGTGTATGATAAAATGGCGACTATAAAGTTCTGGCCACATGGCCTTTCATTATATCCTATGATATCAAGGAACTTTGTCTGAACCAATGGTTTCTGCGGATAATGAAGGAAATGACCCCTGCTATCAAACCTTAGCTGGAAATTATTTGCGTAAACGCCGAGTGCCTGCTTAGCCATTGCTGATTGATACGAGTTCCTTGGTGATTGATTATGCTCAGCATATGGTATGGTAGCGGCTGCTATACCTAGCATCGCCGGCGGCCATAGCTCAAGATGTGTGTGCTCTGGTGTTAGATCTTCGGGATTTAATGCAATATAGGCATCGCCTTCCTCTTCAGCATCCAAGTACTCTATATACCCTAATTTAACTAAATCCGAGAAGGTATATTTGCCATTAACGACCTTGCTAATGACTTCTGCTTCAATCTTCGTGCGTCCCTCCTCAACAACTATTAAAGGTCTTCTAACCCTACCTGCATCACAGTTAACATATACTTCATTTATATATTCACTACGTTTATATGCGACATTTATTTCATGATGTAGCAGTCCTGCCCTCCTTCTCCTTCTAATCTCATTAACTAGCGGCTCAGCGTTCTCTGACGGATAATAACCAATAGGAGTCCCGTTTAAGAGTACCTTAGCCCATCTTAATGTTTCATGGTGCGTCTCATCCGAATTCCTCACAGACTCGTATGCTTTAGTTATTGGAATGACACCCAAGCTATAAAGTAATTTCTCAACCTCACGTTCATCTAAGCCAACGGATATATATGAGGTCAGGGCTAAATTCTTCACTAGACCGCAGTTAGGTCCTTCAGGCGTTTCGAATGGGCACATCCTACCCCACTGCGTTGGATGTAAGTCCCGGGCCTCGAAATGAGGTTGGCCCCTACTCAACGGAGCTACAACTCTCCTTAAATGACTATGAAGTGATAGCCAATTAGTCCTATCAACTATTTGGCTTACGCCAGTTCTGCCTCCTACCCAATTACCAGTAGCAAGCGCATGCCTTAATCTCTCAGTTATTATATCTGGCCTAACAAGGGCCGCTAAATTAACCCTCCTCCCTTTAACTCTAGCCCTCTCTAATTGATATTTAAAGTCCTTAAGGAATTGCTTAAAGGCTACCCTGAATAATTGGGCAATTAAATCGCCCGCCAGTCTAAGCCTTCTATTAGCATAATGATCCTTATCATCAGGCTGCCTCCTGCCTAAAGCTAACTCTAATAGTTTATTAGCCATGTAACCTAAGTACAACGCCTTTCTCAGCCTTGATTCGGGGTTTGAACCAAGATGTCGTAGAAAGTAAGTATCTATGATTTGTTTAGCTCTTTCGATTCTTGCATCCCTAGCCTGGCCAACAGCCACCCTAGAGCCTATGTAATCCAGCGCGTCATCTATGGTGGCTACTTCAGACGCATGAATTATTGAAGGTATTAACTCCTTTTGAATGTCTGGATCGAGGGACACCGCAAACATTATATCCCTATCACTCTCTAACCCCAAGGCCCTCATCATTATTGCGAATGGGATCTTACCTGCAACTGGTGGAAAATTAATTACTAACGTTCCGTCCTTTAACCTATCAAGTATCACAGGGACTCTATAACCAGCTGCAGAAGATATGACCTTAGCTGTATGCGTTATGTTAGTTCCTTCCTTGGCGTAATCAACGAAGACCCTATTAGGTGCTAAATCTTCCTGAGCTACTATGACCCTCTCAGACCCGTTAATTATGAAGTAGCCCCCAGGATCCCTCCAATCTTCACCCAGCTCTATGAGTTCTTCCTTACTCTTACGCGATAATGGATCTTTAAGCGATCTTATCATTATGGGTAGCTCGCCTACGAAAACTTTCTGAACGGAGACTTCAATTCCGTTTTCAACTAAAGCCATAATTAAGTAGATCGGAGCTGAGTAAGTTAAATTCCTGATTCTACACATCATCGGTGTTACTTCGACTACGGTACCCTCAACTTCTTTGAACTGAGGCTCCCCGATCTCAACATCCTTAATGACTACATAGACGTTTGGATCCGAAGTAGTAACTATGCTGTTTTCCTTAATAATTTCCTTAATACCATTAACTAAAAAATCATTAAAGGAGTCAAGGTGCTGTCTAACTAATCCTTTCTCATCTATAAATGCCTTCATTAACGCCCATCGATCCTCAGGCGTTAGTTTATACGAACTATCAACTCCCATAATATTCACCCGCTGACTACGAATCTATACGCGACTGATTCGCCTGCGGTAGGCGATTTTCTAACGATCTTAATTATATCGCCTGGCTTAGCCCCTAAAGCCTTCACAACTGGGTCGGAAGCCCTAATCCATGGCAGGCGTTCGGGACCTATGCCCAGGCTTTTCATCAACTCCACCGCCTCCTCCTTCGTCAACACCTCATGCTTAGGTACTAACTCATGTTCCAGTATATTAAATTTCTTCTTTGAAGACTTACTACTCATCTATATGCATCCCACGGCCATTTATTAGATTCATAACTATTACATACTTTAAGATCTTTTAAACTTTTGATCGAATTATCGAGAATCGCATCATTGAATGTTCTGCTGGCATATGACCTCCTCCACGCCCTAAGGGGCGGGGCTTTCAATTACAATAGTGCGATAACGCTTGCGATATTAGATAATGTTTTAAATCTAGTCAGTCATAGTTATTTGGTGTAGGGCCCGTAGCTCAGCCAGGCAGAGCGGCGGGCTTTTAACCCGTAGGTCCCGGGTTCAAATCCCGGCGGGCCCGCCACATTAAGTGCGGGGCAGTACGGTGATGTCCCCTCCTAAATTAAACCTATATGATTTCCTTAGGTAGTCGGCTCCCCCTATATCAACATAACTATATAGGTCCACCAATATCTCATTAGATAATATTGCCATAACTATAAATGAAGGCATGCTACTGCTACCGCTTCCGCTTACTACGCCGGTTAATGAGCCCGGATTGATGAGCAACCTACCTTGGTACAGCTTAACCAGGGGTTTATGTGTATGCCCAGAGACCAATATATTCACACCCAAATTACTGGCTAATTTATACAAGCCTGTTACATCTCCTCGCGGGTATATCTGATGCCCGTGTATGACTCCTAACCTAGTATTAGGGGATATTTCCAGTATTTCATACTCAGGTAGTTCAAGATAGTCCATATTACCTTCGACTATATAGGATGTTGAAGCTAGGCCTTTAACCCATGTTAGAGCCTCCTCATTTGTTAGATCGCCAGCAAATATCACCGCATCGTAGTTGAACGATTTAATTAGTTTTAGGACGGTTTCAGGTATCTCAGATGCCCTATCACCTATATGCGTATCACTGATCACAAGCACCTTCATACATTGATAATCTATTAAAGAATGCTTAAAAACTTAATAATATGTATGAGTAGGGGGATGTTTAATTGCTAGTATCGATGAATACGTTAAGTACTTAATCGACATATCTAGTAAATGGCAGGATGCCTGGATTAAGAGCAAGGCCTTTGAATCAAATCCTATAGCTGGTAGGAGGAAGTTCTTCCTAACGGCTGCCTTCATGTATCCTAATGCACCAGCACATATAGGCCATGCACGGGTATATATGGTTGCCGACATCATAGCTAGATTTATGAGGATGTTGAAGTATAACGTATTATACCCTATGGGATTCCATTATACCGGAACCCCAATACTCGCCATGGCTGAATCCATAGCTAAGAATGATGAGGCCTTCATTAAGGAGTTGATGGAGTTATATAACTTAACGGCTGATGAAGTTGCATCCCTCGCAGATCCGTTGCGATTGGCTAGGTACTTCCATATTAGGTCTAAAAAGGCAATGATCGAGTTGGGATTGAGCATTGACTGGCGTAGGGAATTCACTACCGTTGATGCGGAATTTAAAGCGTTTATAAGATGGCAGTTCGAAAAATTAAGAGAGAAAGGGTTCATTGAAAGGGGTTCCCATCCGGTAGGTTGGTGTCCTAATCATCAAATGCCGGTAGGAATGCATGATACTAAGGATGATGTTGAACCCGAGATAGATGAGGTTACAGTAATATACTTTATAAGCGACTTAAATAGAGAGTTGCTATTGCCCGTAGCTACATTAAGGCCTGAAACCATATTAGGGGTAACTAACTTATGGGTAAACCCAAGCAGTGAGTACTGTATATGCGAATCTGTGATGAGCGAAAAACGTAGCAAAATGCTACTATCATGTGATGCCGCTTATAAGTTGTCTTTTCAGATTAAGTTGAGCATTATTAACAGGATGAAGGGGGAAGAGCTTGTAGGGAATTACGTCATTAATCCATTAACTGGGAATAAGGTAGAAATCCTAGAGGCGGAATTTGTAGATCCTAAGTTTGGCACGGGTTTGGTGATGAGCGTCCCTGCACATGCACCCTACGACTATATTGCGTTGTTAGAGTACGCGAGAAGGGTGAGCAACGATAAATTTAAGGTGATACCATTAATTAGGGTCCCCAACTACTCAGACACGCCAGCAAGAGATGTTATTGAAAAGTTGGGGGTAAAATCTCAGAAGGATGTAGAGCTACTAGATAAAGCAACCAAGGAAGTTTACTTAAATGAGTTTAACTCCGGAGTCATGCGGGACCACCTCCAGGAGCTAGTTGTCCAGGAAGTCATACCTAATGCAAGGAAGTTCATAGAGCTAGAAGTAAATAACTCACCAGTTCCTAAGGCTAGGGAATCGATTAAAAAGTTCTTAATGGGGAATGGATATGCTTCGACCATCTATGAAATAATGAATAGGCCTGTTTACTGTAGGTGCGGCAGTGAAGTAGTAGTTAAGCTCCTAGAAAATCAATGGTTTATAAATTATGGTGACCTTAGGTGGAAGGAGCTAGCCTATCAAGCACTAAAATTAATGAAGTTAATACCTGAGGAGTCCCGTAGACAATTTGAAGCAACTATAAATTGGCTTCAAAGGAAGGCATGTGCCAGGAGCAGGGGATTAGGTACCGAACTTCCTTGGGAAAGAGGATGGATCATTGAGAGCCTGAGCGATTCAACAATATATATGGCGTTCTATACAGTAATTCATAAGATAAGGGAATGCTCGATAGCGCCTGAGAAATTAGTACGTGAGTTCTGGGACTACATATTGCTTGGTGAAGGTGATGTTAGGGAATTAAGTAGTAAATTAGGTATACCCGTATCCCAGCTAATTGATTTAAGAAATGAGTTCAGGTATTGGTATCCGCTTGATATGAGGTTAAGCGGTAAGGATCTAATACCCAACCACCTTACATTCTTCATATTTAACCATGTAGCTATATTCCCGAAGGAGTTATGGCCTAAATCGATAGTCACTAATGGGTGGGTTCTAAGGGAAGGAGAAAAGATGAGTAAATCCAAGAGGAACGTACTTACACTTGAGGACGCCATAAGAAGGTACTCACCCGACGGTGTTAGGGCTTCCCTAGCCTTAGCAGCCGAGGTAGAACAGGATTTAGACTTTAGAGAAAGCCATGCTTATAGTGTAGTAGAGCACCTAAGGAGCATAGAAACCCTAATACTTAAGTCATATAACTGGACTCGTAAATCAAATACATCCGTAGCCGATAGGTGGTTATTAAGTAGGTTACAAAGGTACGTGTCCTCAGTAAAGGATGATCTAACAAATGTTAGGATAAGGTCCGCGTCCATTAAGGTCCTATACTTAATGTACCAAGACTTAATGGACTATTTAACCATGACTAATAACATGCCCTCTGAGGTCATTAAGGAATACATCACTGCATGGATTAAGATGATGGCCCCCATAGTTCCTCATTTAGCTGAGGAATTATGGCATAGGATTGGCAATAAAACGCTATTGATTAATGAAGAGTGGCCCCCATATAGCGAAAATATGATAGATAATGAGGCGGAACTTGCCATAGAATTCATTAAGATGCTAATTGACGATGTAAGGGAGGTGATGAAGCTAGTTAAAGGATGTAAAGAAGTAGTGCTTTATGTGTCTAGTAAGGATGATTATAAGGACCTATTGAGTATTATTAACTTGGTTAATAATGGAATGGCATTAAATGAAATAATAAGGCGATATGTTAGTAGCATGTCCTCTAAGGACGTTGGTGAAGGTGTAAGAAGGATTAGGAGGCTATATGAGTTAGCTACTTCATTGAGGCCTGATATAAGGGAGTTGATATTAGCTACAGGAGGTATCGATGAGCTTAAGGCAGTTAACGAGCTAAGTAGTTACGTTAAGTCCATGTTATCTATTAACAATATCACCGTATATCATTGTAAGGATCCAAACGCACCAGACCTTGGAGGTAAGAAGTGGGCAGCATTACCATTTAAACCAGGAATCTACATCATTACAACTGAAAGCCCGGCCTTTTGAGGCGGTGGATGGCTTGTAAGCTCGTACTCTGCGGTGTATTTGATGGTGGTTTGCCTCAGTGAATTAATGTAGGGCCTGTAGCTCGAGGGATCCGGTGGAGGAGCTCTGGCCCCACGGGTTGTCATCCAGATGAAGGATGTACGCACGAGTAGATGGGAAGCTCTCTACTTAGAGATCTATCACTATGTAGATGTTATCTACTATGTCTCTATATCTATTCCTCACGGTAACTTCTGTAATATTGCTTCCCTCAGCTATTTCTTTTTGAGTCCTCTTATGATCCAATACTACAGATGCTATGTACAGAGCCGCTGCCGCTAATCCTAAAGGTCCTTTACCACTAGTTACCCCATTGGCCTTAGCCATTCCAATTATTTTACTAGCTAGTGTGGAGACCTCCGGTGGTAGGCTTAGTTTGGTCCTTAAATTCTCGATGTATATATTTGGTTCAGGAACTTTAATTGCTATGTATTCCCCGCTGTCTCTGGTCATCTTTAGCATCGCTTTCCATAAGTCGTGTCTAGTAACTTCACATAGCTTTAGTACTTGGTCTTTATCTATCGGTATTCTCTGATAATTGCATGCAATTATTATTGACGCTGCTACAAAGGCATTTAAGTTCTTATCCTTTATAATACCCTTACTACTTAACTTCCTGATTATCAACCCCGAAGTCTCATTAATGCTTTTAGGTAACCCTAATAGGCCTATAACGTTATTCATTAAACTTAATGCTTTAACTAGTCTCCGTTGTTTATTATTGCTGATCCTCAGCTTTGATTGAAGGGAATTTAATACCCTACCATCATGGGAACCTGCATCAATTACTGTGCTTAAGCCCAGATCATGAACTTTATTAGTTAGTTGAGAACCAACTCTAGCTCTCTCAGCGAATTCTTCATGTGTATAGGCCCGCCACTCAGGTCTTAAATCTATCATCCTCTCCTCAAGAATTTCGCCAGTATCTGTGCATATTAATTCCCCACGTAGCTCATCATAGACTATTGAGGACTCTTGACACTGCATTTTAAATCACCTTATATAGAGTTCTTCGAAGGACGATAGCTCCATAACATTACCATATGGTTTGATTACTACGTATGGATTCTTTACAGGCCCTATAATATCCGCAACGACACCTACTACCTTCCCTTGGGAGTTGATCACCTTCAAACCAGCCTTAGGCGGCTTATCAAGAAGTCTTGCTATTAGCATGCCAGATGATGATTTATGCAGAAAAATCGCGAATTTCCTCATAAAGGCGTCCACCTATGAAATACTTAGAAGTGAATATATTTAAGGATGTTTCGCCTTCATACATATATGGTATTATGTCTTAACTCTTTATCCATTAAAATAATTAATATCATAATACGCTAAGCATATAATGTAGGTAGTTGAAGAAGGTGTATAGCATAAGGAAGGTTTCCCTCCAGTCCTAAAGTACGTGGGAATTCCGCACATCTATTTAAACTTGCATCTACACCCTGCTGGCAACTAAGGGGTAGAACCCTCCCATTTTCTAATCCCTTAGACATCGTCTAATCAAAAATCGTCATAGACGGGTGAAAGGCCACCTAAATAACGAGGCCTTCATGTAAAATTAAAGCCGTATAGTGTAAATGCGTCATTGCGTGGGTTTCTCATCAACGTCTCAGCGCTTATAAACCTCAATCATCCACTTTAATTTATTTGATAGCACTTAAATAATATTACCATCATCATTATTTTCTTCAAACCGTTTGTCCCTACACCTTCATTTCGATCATTTTACGTCCGTCCATGATCAAGTGTAGGGACTTCCGCCT
>ERZ1669248.521-NODE-521-length-18134-cov-21.830079_pt1 | contig 18134 bp, 21 predicted proteins | sample MGYA00579296_ERZ1669248 | MGnify/ENA primary metagenome ERZ1669248 (study PRJEB41166, sample SAMN08046057) | hot springs metagenome | biome: hot spring; feature: neutral hot spring; material: thermophilic sediment; isolation source: thermophilic sediment from...
ACGAAGGGCATGTGAAAAGAAGTTTGCTCAAGTGTCCCCGCACGGTGATAAATATACATATCCCTGAGTCCCTAGGAGCTGCTGGTGGAGGGCTCCCAGCGGCGAGGGATAGGGGTAATGGGCTGAAGGCCCAGCCAGTGGTCTACTGCTGGACGAGCGGAGCGGGGTGGCTAAAAGCCACTAGCTATGAGGCAATGAAAATGAAGGCAGTAAACCACAAGCCAGTGAACCGCCCTGAGGAACCCTCTTCCTTCAGGGCGGGGAGGAGGTCAGACAAGTACAATGCTGGAGCTCATCTACTCCACTGAAGGTGGAAAAAAGCTCAAAGAGGCACTAAAATCCGAAAGAGTTCTGGGGAACACATCTGAGGTTAATATCGCCGAGCTGAGATACGTGTTCTGCAGAAGGGTTGGTGAGGAAGAGGCGAAAAAGAGGGTGGATGCATTGATCTCCTCGGGCTACATAGTTCTACACGAGATATCAAAGCTTATAGATTATGCATCTCACTACAAGTGCAAAAGGAGCATTTCTCTGGTGGATTGCTTTACGCTGGCCCTAGCTAAGGAAATGGGTGTACCTGCTGTTTTTGCAAAGAAGGAGGAGGAGCTCCTCAGGGAGATGTCAAGAGAGAAGTTCGATGTCGAGATAGTGTTTCTGGAGGATATGTAACTACCTATTTTCAACTCTTTTCTGCTGGCTTACAAAAGTAAGTGAAAATTATAAGCTCTGGTGTTCGGAGGATTTGATATCTCGCAATTATGCTTATAGTTATTTAAAAGCGCTGGTGAAGAGGTGGGTGATGGAGCCTAGAGTTGAGAGGGATGAGCTCATCTGCTCCGGAAGGAGGGTGAAGCTCTACAGGAGAATAATCTCAGGAGGAATTGTGAAGGATCTTGTCTCATTTGGAAAAGCAGTTGTAATAGTTCCAGTGCTCAGCGATGGAAGAATAGTATTTGTCAGGCAATGGAGGGCCCCAATAGCAAAATGGATAGTGGAGCTTCCAGCTGGAAGAATTGAGGAGGGAGAGGAGCCATTGGAGACAGCGATAAGGGAGCTAAAGGAGGAGACAGGATATAGAGCTGGAAGGATAAAGGAGATAGCATCGGCATATGTGGCTCCAGGGTACAGCGATGAGTATATGCACATTTTTGTTGCAGAAGACCTGGTTTTCGAGGGTCAGAGGCCTGAAAAAGGGGAATACTTGATGACAGTGGTTTTAAGCCCTGAGGAGTATATATCAAAATTCAGGGAGGACATGAAGTCGATAGCAGCTCTTCTACTCTATCTTTGGAGTAGAAAGCCCACTGGAGATATGCTAAGGTGAGAGTCACTGGTAAAATCCTCAGTCAGATAAGTCCTTCATTGACCGTCTGCTAGCTGTTGTGAGTGTTTCAAAACAGATAGAACTTAAATAAGTGTAAATACAATATAGATAGAGCGAAGATGTTAGAGAAGCTATTCAGCACAAGCGGGGCCGTCAAACGCCTTTAGGAGCAGAACTACTGTTGATAGATTAGGTAGAAAAATATTGCGCTTCTTAAACTTTTTCTAATGAGTTAAACAGCGTTTCTCCATCACTTAGAAAAGGGTGCCTGAGCATCCCCCATCTCCTCTTATATCAACGCATCCCGTCTTTAGACCATCATTTCTTATGTGGGCTATAGCGGCTACCCCAAGCCTGGATGGATACCTCTGAACTCTGATGCTTATCCCATCCTCTCTCAATTCTAATCCCTCCTCCGCCACAAGTGTGTTGCTTGAAAGATCAAAATAAGCTCTGGGGAAATTCAAGGCCTCCTGATAATCCATCTTGTACTTCAGCAGGTTTGTCGAGATCCACCAGTGGAGTTGAGGTCTGAAGTGTCCACCCGAGGTTCCTATAATGTACCAATCGCCATCTTTCTCCAGAAGAAGAGATGATAGCGTGTGAAGGGTTTTCTTCCCAGGTTCCAGCCTGTTCACATGATCTTCGTCCAAGGAGAAGCTGGAAGCTCTGCAGTTAAGGGTTATCTGATATTCCGGTTCAGTTAAGCCTGATCCAAAAGCAGTGAATATGCTCTGGATACCTGCAACCGCCATTTCATTGGAATCAACAACGGTGAAAAATGTGGTATCACCTAGATCAAATTTTTTAATATAATTAATTTTATCAAAAATAGAGGGGCTTAACAGCTCTTTTAAGCTTATCTTCATGTATTTAGGATCAGTTATGTACTTATCTCTCACATAATAAGCTATCCTAGAGATCTCGACCATCTTCTTTATCCTTTCCCACGAATATGGTCCCTCAAGCTCTCCAGTTAGCATCATCATGTGGAGAGTTGTGACGCCCTGAGTTGGAGGAGGCATCTCATAAGCTACAAAGTCCCAAACATCTGCCGCCACAGGATAACCCTCTTCTGCTCTATATCTGGATAAATCCTCAAGGGAGAAGCATCCACCTCTGCTTCTTACATAGTTAACGATCTTGAGCGCTATATCTCCCTCATAGAACTCCCTGGGATCCTGAGCTATCTTCTCCAAAGCTGAAGCCATGCCCTTAAATCTCTGACGATCGCCTCTCCCTCCAATAGATAAGTAGGTTGAAGTTGATCCAGGATCTCTTGACAGAAGCTCTTTGTTGGATTTAACTGCACTAGATAAGCTATCTGAAACAGGAAATCCATCTCTAGCAATTTTAGCGACCATTAAAACTAGATCTCTCCAGTCCATCTCACCATAATTCCTCCACATTAAATACAATCCATCTAAATAACCTGGAACTGTGATAGAAAGAGGTCCGTTGGCTGGCATCTCCTTGTAGCCCCTCTTAACCAGCTCCTCCCTAGTGAGCTCAAGCGGAGATGGACCTGAGCCATCTATGAACTTGACATCGCTTCCCCTCTTAACTAGTGCGAAGAAATCTCCTCCTAGACCCCCTAAGTGAGGAAGTAAAACTGATAAAGACAAAGATGCCACCACTGCTGCGTCAACAGCATTTCCTCCCTCTCTCAAGACCTCTGAAGCCATTGTGGAAGCTAAATAATGTTCGCTGGCAACCAAACTGCCATAAGTCATGTAAGGATGTCTCATTTGAGATCACCAAACCGGAAAAATTATAAGTTTTATGGTCTCAGGGCTTAGGAGGATCCTCTAATAAGCTTTTGATCAATCTGATAGCGTTCTCTATATCCTCAATTTTCGCTATTGCTTGTGGAGAGTGTATATACCTAGCTGGAATTGAGATAACACCGACCGGTACTCCCTCGCCGCTCACGCTTATTGGCCCAGCATCAGTCCCGCTGAAAGGAGAAAGCTGGAGTTGATATGGTATTCCAAGCTTTTCCGCTCTCTCTACTATTGACTTGAGAAGCCAGCTTCTTACAACAACAGTTCTATCCATAACCCTTATAGCTGGTCCTTTTCCCAACTGTGTTATCCAATTGTACTCAGGTACTCCTGGTACATCAGCCGCTATTGTGCCCTCTATAACAAAAGCGAGCTCTGGCCTAACTTTATTTGCTGCTACCTGAGCACCTCTTAATCCGCTCTCCTCCTCGCATGTGAAAGCAGCGAATATCTTATCCTTGGGCTCAGAATTAACTATGGCTTCAGCCAGGACAAGACAGCCAATCCTATCATCCAGTGCTTTTCCCATCACAACTCCGGTATCAGGCTGATATACAAATGGCACATCGAATGTAATCAAACTACCAGGCCTAATCCCAAGCTTCTGAACCTCCTCCCTGCTTTTCACACCTATATCCACATAGAGCTCCTCGATCTTGGGTATCTTTTCCTCCCCTCCCATATGCGCTGGAATAGAGCCTACAACTCCCTTAAGCTTCACTTTTCCATGAACAACAACTCTTTGTGCTATTAACTGGGATGGGCTTAGTCCTCCTAAAGCCGCAAACCTCAGAAAACCGCTGCTCTCTACATGCCTCACTATCATTGCAACTTCATCCATGTGAGCTGCAAACATTATTCTCCTCTCTCCTCTTCCCTTTACAGCGTAAAGGTTGCCGAATTTGTCCTCGTAAATTTCATCCACATTTCCCTCAAGTCTTTCCTTTATAACAGATCTAACCTCTTCCTCATTTCCAGGAGGACCCGCGGCTGAGGATAACTTCTCGAGAAAATCGAGCCAATTCATAAAACCACCCTATACTTTAAATAACCTCCATCATTGGGATGAGGGCTCCTTAAATATAACCTGCTCTTTCGCTGCTCAGGAAAGCTATGAGATCCCCCACTTCATCCGGTCTGCCAAATCTGCGCATTGGAATTTCAGAGGAAGCTTCAGCTTCCATCTGTTCTAAAGTAATTCCTCTTTCTTTGGCCCTCACAGCTAAAAACTCTCTCTGGCGTTCAGTCATTATGCTTCCGGGTATTATCCCATTAACAGTTACCTCAGGGGATAATTCTCTGGATAAAACCCTTATGAGCTAATGATGTTCTCACGATGGATGAGAGAGATGTTCATGTTTACCTCCTTTCCGTAGATGTTATGAAAACAATTCTTCCCCAACCTCTCTCCTTCATTCTGAAACCGAATGTTCTAGATAGCCTGACAGAACTCATTAGGAGCAAATTGAAGGCCTCATACCAATCTCTGTCCTCCAGCTCGATGAGCTAGCTATTCTTGGGCCTCCGTAGCTTACTACCAGTATATCAGCTTCTCCTAGCTCCTCAGATCTTCTGTAAAGCTCCTCTATATCCTCAGCCTTAGTGACATCAGCCACTTGAAGGCAAACTTCCCCATATTTCGAGAGCTCCTCAGCCCTTCTAAGTTTATCCTCACTTCTGGATGCTATCATAACTTTAGCGCCCTCCTTGAGAAGAGATAGGGCTGCTGCTTTTCCCATACCAGAGCTTGCGCCTGTTATTACAGCCAGCTTACCCCTTATTCCCAGATCCATAGGTTTTATTCCCCTTCACTAAAAAATTTTAAGTGAAGTAAGGATTTTGGTCTGCCAAAAGGAGATCGAGTTCTGAGTTTAATTTAATAATATCAGAATCCTTTTATTTATCCTCAATTTTGTTTTGATATGAGGTTCATAGGAAGAATTGCCGATGAGGCAACTGACACATCTGCAAGGGTTATCCTAGTTAAGGAAGCTGAAAGATATGTATGTTCTGAGGAGATAGTTCTCATAGAGAACGGAGGGGAGGAGAGGATAGGAAGCGTGATAGGAGTTCTGAGGAGGGGGCTGGGAAAGAATGAGCTTCTAAACATATCCAGGTACAGGCCAGATATAGCTTATATGAAGTATGGAGGAGAGCCATCTGGGTCAAGAGAGGTATTTTCATTCAACATATCGATAATAGGATCCATTGACGAGGGAAAAATAAGGACAAACAGGAGGATAATAGCTCCCAGGTCCCCTGTCTATCTATTTGATGAGAATGAAAATCCCCTGGAGAGATACATAGCTCCATCAGCCAAGAAGCTTGAGTGGCTGGATGCCCACTTGGACGGACATCCGACATGGAGAGTCCCAGCGGATGCCCAGTACATACCATATCACGTGGGAGTCTTCGGTGCAACTGGAACTGGAAAATCCTGGTTCACCAGGTATGTCCTGATACCCTTCTATATTAAAAATGGATATAAGGTGCTCGTCCTGGATTGGAGCGGGGAGGATTACTCGCCCTATTTCGAGAGCATACACATATCAGAGATAGCTCAGGATGAGCTGTCGATAATGGAGTATTTCTCCAGGATAACTGAGGGCTTTGGAAGGAATGACAATGTGAGAGATGCATTTGATGAGTATGTGATGGGATGGGAGGAAAAGATAAAGGGAAAGGCTCCAGAATCGATCTATGAGGAGCTGAAAAGTTTTGTCTACAGCCATTTTGAGGGTATAAAAAGAGAGGATTGGAAGGGATCAGCAATCAGAGCTGCTAACAGGGTGTTCAGGAGGCTTAGACCAGAGCACATATCTCCGCTTATGGGAACAATGCATGTAACCGATCTTATAGCTAGAAATGAGAACCCAATAGTCGTCGATATGTCCGGCTTCTCAAGCAACTCAAAGCTGAGCTTCTTCCTTAGCTTGTCCTCAGAGCTTCAGAGGATGATGATAGGAGGAGCAGATCTGAGAATGGCTCTGGTAATAGATGAAGCACCTCAATACTGTCCATTCAAACCAGAGGGAATTCAGATTGAGACAACTGAGGCAATAAAGAATTTAGCTGCTCTGGGGAGAAAACACGATCTGAATCTCACCCTTATAGCCCAGGGGATAGCTGGTGAAATAGGCATAAATGCAGCTGTCAGGAGAAATTTGAACACAAACTTCTATGGAAGGCTTCATCCGCTTGATGCTGCTGGTGAGGGAGGAGCTAAGGACTGGCTCGGTCCATTTGGAATAACGCCTGAGTACCTGCTCAACCTTGAGGATGGCAGGTTCTACTTCGCTGGAATAATGAATCCAAGCCCAATACCGCTCCTAATAACATTTAAGGTGGGATGATGGAGGAGATAGAGTGGCTGAAGCTCCCACATGACCTTCAGTACAAGTTCTTCGAGGAGGCTGAGAGGGAATCTGAGAGGATAGTGGATGCCTTGATCAGGCTTCAGCAATTGATATCAGATTTAAAAAGTTTTATATTATCTAATTTGGAAGAGCTGAGCTTCTGCGATAAGGAGATGAAGGTAGCTGCTGTCGATGGGTCAAGATCCCCCAGATTGAGCGAGAGGCTTGGAGTTAGATATGGGGTCTTCTCCGTCGGGGCTGTAATCCTTTTAGGGAGGAAAAGAATAAAGGAGGAGTATCAGGCTGGACAGTTCAAGAGGAAACAGGCTTTCTCCCAGGATGTAAGCAGGTACTTCCTCTCACTCCTAGCCACATATGCTGAGAGGAAGATGGCATTCGACCTGTTAAAAGAGCTTGAAGATGGATTTTTGATAATAGATGGGAGCTTCTACGGCTTCATCTACTCCGCCTTGGGGATGAGGAAGCAGGGCCTCTTCGGGGATCAGGAGAGTGATCTCTTCAACAGGACATGCAATCTAACAGAGGAGCTGATAAAGAGCGGGAGAGTCATAGGAGTGATAAAGAGGAGTCACACAAGGGCAATAGGAGGATTTCTTGCCCTGAAAAACAGGAATTTTGTTGGAAAGGCTGAAAGCCCTGTCACCATAATAGATAAGCTCCTTCTATCAGCGATAATGCCTGAGAGGACTTTGTTCAGGTATGAGAGGATAACAGGCGATGATCCCGTTTATGTTTACACTCAGCTTGCATACATGGCCCATAGGGGAATATGGGATGAGGATCCAATAAAAACAGCCAGAGAGAGGGCATATGCGCCATACAGGGCTATGGGAATAGGTGAGGATGTTGTGAAAAAGCTGAGAAGAATGCAGGTAAAAAGCCATGCTGATGCCCCTGTCTGCGAGATAGAGTATCCTGCTACAGTCTCAATGGACGAGCTGAAAATGCTTCTTGGTCAGAAGAACTTCTTCAATGAGGCAACAGGTCTGCCATTTGCCCTTGATATTGTAGATTCCCTCATATCCCTTGATCCCAGGTTCACAGATGAGTACGTCTCAGAGGTTGAGGCAAGGGCATTGAACAGGATACAGGGGAAGGTTTCAGCTGAAGTTCTGAGGTGGTTCTTCGACCTGCTCAACCCACAGAAGAGCACATAGATGTGATAAGCAATAGCTTTAAGAGCTTCAAGCTGAAAGCAACGAGTAGCTCTTCTGTGATCAGCTAGAGGGATTTTAAAAATGGAGGGCAGATATCTGTGATGAGTTCAAGCAAGCATGCAAGGTTTCTGCTCCTGCTCTTCACTGTTATCATAACTTACAGCATCTTTGGGAGCTACTTCTACACAATGGATGAGATCTGGAGGATTGCCAGGAGAATGGAGGTTTTGAACAACGAGATATTCCATCTCAGCACTAGCGCTGAGAGGGAGAGGGAGGCAATAGCCCCTCTTGTCCTCAGGCTCTTTGCATTCTCAAGGGAGGATGGAGCTCTCAGGGTTTATTACAGCGGAGAGGAGATTTGGAGTGGGAGCGAAGGAGAGCTGAACATCACATACAATGTGGAGGGCTTTGGATACGTCTCCATTAGAGCAGAGAGGGGAAGGATTATAGCAAGCACCAGGGGCTATTTTCATGAGATCGGGACATCCCATCAGGAGAATCTATCCTGGGTTGTTAAAGAGGGAATAGAGAAAGCTTTGGCCATGGAGGAGGCTGCTGTAAGGGATAGGAATGATCTTGAGAGGATGAAAAATCTCCTTAAGTCCATCTCATGGAGCCCTCTTATGTTCTCATTCCTCCTGACCCCTGTGATATCGCTGCTAGTTCAGCACCTCCTTCTAAGGAGGGAGAGTCTCTCAGGAAGGTATGCTGAGCTTGTCCTCAACCCCTATCTGCTCATTCCATTCCTCTCAGCTTATTTAATGCTTGTCCTCCTGACAGCAATTCTGAACAGCGGAGTTCTCATTCCTCTGCATGCAATCCTAGCTGCATACATCCTAACAGCAATTCCCTCCCTCGTCTCCCCAATTCTCTATGCTTACGAGAGGATTGTGGAGTGATCGCCAACATCTGGTAGTAGGTATTTTTAATGAGCCTCCTTTCCAATGGAGGAATGCTTATATACTACCATTACTATACTACATATGGAGTACGTGACGGTGTCGGCGAAAGTGAGAAGAGAATTTTATAATAAATTGAAAGAATATAAGATTCCAATTAGTGAAGTAATCAAGAGAGCTCTAGAGGAGGAAGTCAAGAGGAGGGAGGAGAGCGAGATAAGGGATGCCCTAGCAAAAGCTCAGGTTGTTCTAAGGAAGATTCCGCCTGAAGAGATTGTTAGTGCAGTGAGATCGGGTCGTGAAGAGAGATGAGAGTGTTCGATGCATCAGCCCTTCTAAATATCATCAGATCGCTTGGGCCTGATTCTTTCAGCTACCTAAGGGGGAATTTCATACTTACCCTCACTCCATATGAGATAGGCAATGCCCTGTGGAGGGAAGCGACCCTGCTCAGCAGGATATCCATAGAGGAGGCCCTCTCAACGCTGGACTTAATAAATTCCTTGTATAAAATTCTAAAGATAGTCTCGCCCAACAATATATTACTCATATTAGATTTAGCAAATAAATTAAGAATAACATATTACGATTCATCGTACTTAGTGGCATCACATGAGCTTGATGCTGAGCTTGTGACAGATGATGAGGAGCTCAGGAGAAAAGTCCAAGAAAATGGAGACCTAATCACCGATATTCTTAGAAAAGAAATCAAAATTCTCTCGACAAAAGAGCTGATTAGGCATCATTAATTAATTTGAAGTAAACAAATTCAGACATGGAATTACAGAAACAGTGAGCAAGTATATTAACTTTGATGGAACTTTAATACAACATAATACTGTTATGGTGCTTTTAAGATATTCATCATCCAAATATTCTAGAGAAATAAAAATGCTTCTTTTAAGACGTTTGAATTTTGCTGATGCAAGAACATCAATGGTATGCAAAGAATCCAACGCGAGTCAGCTGAACTAGTATTAGACTCTTATATTCCCCCTGATGGATCTCCATCCTTGAAGCTCTTAAGAGCTTATGATGGGATGGTTTGGGTTCATCCTGACAGGGGATGAGGCTGATGAAGCTTGATGAACTCGAGAGTTCTAGGCTGATGAATCCTCAGGGCTATGTAGTCTTAAAGACTACGTAGCCCAGAACTCAACTTAACTACCTTTTACCTCTGGTAGTTTGAGAAAATCTGGCTTGCCCAATCTTGAGAAGGAGAAGAGCATAGCTGCTGCCATTATAGTTGATTGAACTTTAAATGTACGGCTTAATGCAATAGAGAGAATTCGAATGTTCCCCGCTATATCCCCAAGCCCGCTGTAATCCTCCGTTATCAGCTTTGATGCTATGCTGTACGGTATGAACTGGGTCATAACCAGTATCGACAGATTCAGACTTATCGCAAAACCCACATTGAACGATATTGTCCTCATGGAGGAGGCCACACCTCTTCTCTCTGGAGGAGTGCTCATGACTATTGAGCTTGCATTAGGCGTTGTGAATAAGCCAGTTCCCATCCCCAGGAGAAGCATGTAGATAATCGCAGCTTGAAGGGGCGTGTCAACTGAGAGCCTTGACATCAGATAGAGGGAAGCAGAGGACAATGCTAGGCCTACTAATGCCACAGGAGCATAGCCATATCTGTCAGATAACCTCCCTCCGGCAACCCCAAACACAAGAAATGAGAGCTCATATGGTATCAAAAGGAGACCTGTGGCTGATGGGCTTAATCCCCTTATGATCTCCAAGTATATCACCAGCAGGACTGTTGACGCCCCAAATGCTATTGCATAGAGGAGTTGAGCTATTACCCCTCCTGAAAACTGCCATATCCTGAAGATCCTCAGATCAAGGGCAGGAGATGGAAACCTGAGCTCCCATAGGGCAAAAAAGATGAGCATTACAATACCTGCAAGTGCAAGAGCCGAGGATATCCCTGCTGAATTGGGGTAGGAGGCATATGTCAGGGAAAGGAGTATGAGTGAAACTGAGGTAGTGAATGAGATAAAGCCAATTAGATCGATTTTTGGTTTTTCCTTTGGCCTAAATACCTCCTCAAGTCTCTTTTTAGACCAAAATACTGATAAGAAGCCAAGCGGAACATATATCCAGAAGAGCCACCTCCATCCCATCAGGTCTATTATAATCCCTCCCAGGGTCAGTCCCAACAGGGATCCAAGCCTGAATGCAACTTGATTCACTCCTATCCATGTTCCCACGCTCTCTCTTGGTGAATTATCAGCTATTATCGTGAGGCTCAAGCTCATGAGGAAAGCTGCACCCATCCCCTGGAGGAATCTGAAGGCTATCATGTGCGCAGGATCCCAAGATAAGCCACATAGAAGTGCTGCTATTGAGAACAAACCAAAGCCAAGGGAAAAAAGGTTAACCCTTCCGAACAAATCGCTCAGCCTGCCTACTATAAGCTGGATTGCTGTTGATCCCAGCATGAAGGCCTGAGTGAACCAAAGAGCTTGTTCGACATCAGCTCCGAGAAAATGAGCAATTAAGGGAAGCCCAACTACAACTATCCTGGCATTTATGCCAGCTAAGAAGGAAGCTATCGTGGTGACTGATAGAACGTGGAGCATCCTCCTGTCCGGCATTCTCGAACCCTATTAATGTCCTTTAAAAAATTACCGGTCTAGCTCAAGCCATATTCCCTCAGGGTCTCAGGCTTTGGAACTCCATCCTCATCCCATCCTCTTATCCTGTAATAGAGGCTGAGGAACCTCTCCTGCTCCTCCTCCGTAATCTTTCTCTCCTCTCCTTCGTGCAGAAATGCCTCCTTTATAAGCCTCTTTGGAAGCCTATCATTCTCCCTCCTCATCCCATGTCTGACGTTGTACATTCTTGTGAGGTTTATTATCCTTCTTGCAGCTCTTCTAAGGTCATCAGGAGTTGTCTGTCTTCCAGTTATCATAGTGTAGTACTTGGCCATCTGCTCAGGCTCAATCACAGTCCTGCTGAACTTACAGGCCAGAAGAGAGTCCCAAAGAACGCATTTCTCCTCCCATTCAGCCAAAACTCTTGCCTTTTCCTCGTTTACAGCGTTTCTATCACCTCCTATTCCTCTTATATCGATGAAGTAGCCCATCATCCTGAGATGGCATGCACCTCTGCTTGAAACCCCATATGAGAGCATCATGCTCTTAAGAGTTCTTGGATCATAACCAGCTGGCTCAAGCCCCTTCACATGTACTGCTATTTCCTCAATCCCGAGCTTTTTAGATGCACGAGCAACTCCCTCTGCTAGTATATCCCCAACTCCTTTTCTTTTTGCTATCATCTCAGCAAGTTCGTACAATGAATCTGCATCACCATAATCCAGCTTGAACCCTGGATCTATCTTCCCCCTCTTGTAAGCCTCTATGGCAAATCCAAACACATTTCCAAGCGTTATGGTGTCCATACCAAGCCTATCAGCTTGATCGTTAAGCCATACAATTGCTTTAATATCTTTTATTGCATTGAGGCCACCTATTGCATATATCGTCTCATAATCCAGCTCCACCTCGCTCCCCTCATACTTCCCATCTTTAACCTTGCAATATCTCCCGCATGGAGTTGGGCATCCGAAGCAAGCTCTTGGATGGACAAAGACCTCTCTTTTTATGGAATCCCATGATATCGCCTCCCATCCCTCAAGGGATCCCTTTGACCAGTAGTAGCTTGGGAAGAAGCCCCATTCGTTCGCTATCTCAACCATTGCCGGGGTGCCTCTCTCAAAGTAGGACTTTAAAACCTCCTTCGCCCTCGGAATTATCTCCTCAGCGGAGTATCTTACCACTTTCTCAGGATCATGGGCGTCCCACTTCTGCTTCTCATATTCTATTGCTATTGCCTTGACCTTCTTTGATCCCATCACAGCTCCTCCACCAGTTCTTCCAGCTTGCCTCCATTTCTCATTTCCTATCACTGCAAACTTCACTAGATTTTCCCCAGCAGGCCCTATTGCTGCAACAGAGCACCTCTTGTGCTCCTTCTTTATCTCCTCTTCAGTTCTGTATATGTCAAGGCCCCATAAATGGCTTGCATCTCTTATCTCAGCTCCATTTTCGCTCACCAATATGTAGACAGGCTTCTCAGCTCTGCCTGTTATGACAATAGCCGTTGTTCCAGCCCATCTGGCTGCAGCTCCTATGGTTCCACCTATTATCGAATCTCCCATTATTCCAGTTAATGGTGATTTGAACACAAAAGCTCCTTTTCCTGAATATGGTACAGCTGTCCCGGTGAAAGGCCCTATTGAGAATATGAGCGGATTTTCAGGGCCCATTGGATCTGTTCTTTCATCAGTGAGGTCATAGAGGATTTTTGCCCCTATCCCTTTCCCTCCTATGAAATTCCAAGCTAGATCATCTGGAACTGGCTCGCTTTTCACTCTTCCCTTCGATAGATCCACCCAGTGGATTAAGCCATATCCTATCATCACAACACCTCGTTGTTAGACATCTTTCAAATAAAAATGGATCTGATCCTCATTTAGTCAATATTTTACATAAATATCTGAAAAATTTCCCTATAATGAATCTATGTTTAAACTGGTCTTCTTTAAACTTAATTTTCAGAATAGTTTCTTGTAAACTATATTCTATCACCATAGCACTCTGGTTATCCTTATCCTGCTGCTCTCCTCCTCAAGCCTCATCCATTCCTCCAGGCTCATTGTCCAATCAGTAGCTCCAGCATTCTCCTCTACTTGCTCCGGGCTTTTAGCTCCAGGTATGACTATCACCTTTTCGCTAGCCATCAGGAGCCACTTTAGTGCGACCTGAGAGGGCTTCTTTCCGTACTTCATCCCAATTTCCTCCAAAATCTTCACTATCTCATATATCTGCTTGAAGTTATCAGGGTGGAACAAAGCAGAATCCCTCCTGACATCGTTGAACTTGGGCAGGTTCTCAGGGGTATACTTTCCAGATAAAGCCCCTTTTGCCAGAGGAGACCATGCAAGAACGCTGAGATCATTTGCCTCTGCATATGGAATTATCTCCTTCTCTGCATCCCTCTCAACAAGGTTGTACTTCACCTGGATGCTCGCTATGTCCTCAGTTGATAAGCAGGACCAAGCTGATTCTATGAGCTCAGGTGGAAAATCGCTCAGCCCTATCATCCTTATTGCCCCTGCATGGACAAGCTCCTCCAATGCCCTCATGTACTCACATGTTGGGATGTTGTCCCAGCATGGGGGCCAGTGAACTTGCATTAGATCTATGTAGTTTGTCCCAAGCCTCTCAAGGCACCTCCTAGTTGCCTTGAAGACATCATGTCTCGATAGGAACTCACCTGGTATCTTTGTAGCTATTATGACCTCCTCCCTCTCTCCAAGCTCTTTTAAAGCTTGTCCAAGGAATCGCTCGCTCATCCCCAGGCCATACACTGCTGCTGTGTCGAAGAGGTTTATATTCAGGTTTAATGCTCTCTCTACAATTGATTTTGCCATCTCATAGTTTGTAACTCCCCAGGAGTCGCTGAACTGCCAGGTCCCAAGGCCAACTGCTGAGACCTTTGTGCCACCTATATATCTGAACTCCATACAGCACAGAGAGGGTCTTTACTTAAAGATATTTTGGACTTAAAAAGGAAATTCCGACAGAATACCTCTGGTTAAGTTGATAAGCTATTCTATAGATAATGATGATATTTTTTTGTTTTTTATTACTTCAAACCCTCTGCTTCCTCGATGAACCTAAAAGCCCTAGGCTAATGAATCCAAAGAGCTACATCTTAAAGACGCGTAGCTTAGAATCCTGGCGAATCCTCTGCTCAAGCAATACTTCTTCATACCGGATCTACAGAACCAGCACTTATTGCAGCTTACATTTATCTCAATCAGAGGACTGGCTTTAGCAACTCTTATCATGCAAAAGCCTCTTTTACTCCTTGAAGTCCTATTCCTTCTGCATTCGCTCTTGTTCTTCTCAGCTTTCCTGATGTAGCTGAAATTTCACAGAATTCTACTATTTTTGTAAACAATATTGTTTACAAAAATCGAAGATAATTTTATTATCCCCGTATACAATAAATAACTGGATGTGCCATGCCGGAGACGGAAGTGATAAGTGTTAGGATCAGGAAGGAGACTAAAAAAGCGCTGGAGGAAATGGGAGTGAATGTAAGCGATGAGGTGAGGAATTTCTTGGAGGAGTTAGTTTGGAAAACAAAGATAAAAAGGAAGATAGAGGAGTGGAGATCCATCTTGGAGAGGACAAAGCCTTCTGAGAGGGGATTCTCCGTTAAAAGCGTGAGGGAGGACCGTGATAGCCGCTGATTCATCGGTGCTAATTAGATACTTCTCCAAGGAGGAGGGATGGGAGAAAGCAGAGAAAATAATTGAGCAGGGCGTGGTGACGCTTGAGTTTGCAGTGAAAGAAGTAGCTAATGCGCTTTGGAAGAAGGTTCTCAGGGGAGAGATGGCCAAGGAAGATGCAGTTAAGCTAATCTTGGATTTAAAGAGTGGGGAAATAATAAGGCTAGAAGATCAAGGTGAATATATAGAGGAAGCATTCAATATAGCTGTCAGGAGGGGGATCACCATTTACGATGCCTTATTCGTATCTTTGGCAAAGAGTAAGAGGTTGGAGCTCATCACCTCTGATGAAAAGCAGGGTGAAGCAGCTGAAGATGAGGGAGTTAAAGTGAGATATCTTCCCTGACTCCACACCTGATACGATGTCAGAAATAGAGAAGTACCCTGTTGGATAAAGCTATCTATGCATAACATTCTGCCCTATCCCCTCGCCTGCCGGGACTGAAATAAGCCTTTAATGAAATCTAGGCAAAATTGTAATATACTACGATAATAGATATCTAAGCAATTAAGTTGATCCAAAAACAATGCCCGAACCTCTACTCATCAGCTTTTGAATATCTCCTTCAGTTCCTCCATAAAAGAGACAGCTTTCTCCACTATTGTTTTTGCTTCTTCCTTTTCGAATAGATCAGCCCTGTGGTCAGCTCTCTTTCTCTCGCTGAAGAGGAAGAGATAGGTATATCTCATCTCCTCGGCTTTCCTTCTGTTTACCCTCCTCTCAACCTCCCTAAAAAGAGCATTAGCTATTTTATCATCTTTTGTTGTCGTCAAATTTGGGATAAAGTGTTCTGTCAACAATCTAATTGCAAAATAAGAAGCTGAAACTGCTTTATTGTAGCATCCATGGTTCAAGTCCTCCATGGCCTCCTTAATTAGGACTTCTGCTTTCACCAGCTTCGACATCCCTACCACCAGCTGCTAGGAAAGCTCTAATGGCATCTTCCTCCTCTTCTCCAGCCACAAGAGGGTTTAATTTATCCCCTGTTTTGACAGCAATTTTTATTACAGCCATTCTATCCTCCTGATCCGGCCTGTCTATGACAACGAGAACATTTGAATCGTACACCTCATCATCAGGGCTTGGAAGGGCTATCACCCTGATAAGCCTTTCTCCAAAGGCTTTCTTCAGCTCCTCAGCAAATCTCATGTGCTCATTATTCCAATCCGCTCTGGATGGCATCGCTAGGAAAGCTCTAATGGCATCTTCCTCCTCTTCTCCAGCCACAAGAGGGTTTAATTTATCCCCTGTTTTGACAGCAATTTTTATTACAGCCATTCTATCCTCCTGATCCGGCCTGTCTATGACAACGAGAACATTTGAATCGTACACCTCATCATCAGGGCTTGGAAGGGCTATCACCCTGATAAGCCTTTCTCCAAAGGCTTTCTTCAGCTCCTCAGCAAATCTTATCACCATATCTCTCCAATCGCTCTTGCTCCTCATCTCCAGCACTATAGGAGGCATCAACTTCCCTGACACCTAGTGGAATAAAAAAGTTGCTTGGCAATGGGAGTATCTGGGCACGCAGGCGATGGCAATTTAGATCCAGCATGTGCTCTCAAGGATGAAGAGCAACAGTTTAAATTGAATGGAGCCTTTGAAATCACATGAAGCTACAGGGGAAGGTGGCCCTTATAACAGGTGCATCTAGGGGCATAGGAAGAGCTATAGCTCTGGCATTTGCAAAGGAGGGAGCGAATATAATAGTAAACTATCAAAAGAACGATTCAAAGGCAAAAGAAGTGATTGAATCAGCCAATTCTTTCGGTGTAAAGGCCATAATGATCAAAGCAGATGTCTCAAATCCAGTGCAAGTGGAGGAGATGGAGAGAGTTGTGAGGAGAGAGTTTGGAAGGCTCGATATCATGGTCAATTCAGCAGGAATAATGATGAGACATCCGCTTGAGGAAGTGCCCATTGATGAGTGGAGAAGGGTTATGGATGTAAATCTGAACGGAACTTTCTATGTGATGAGGGCTTTCTTCAAGCTCATGGTAGAATCAGGAGGCGGAAGCATAATAAACGTAGCTTCTGTGTCAGGTTTCCTCCCAACAGTTCGTTCTGGAGCTTATAGTCCATCTAAAGCTGGAGTCATAATGCTTACAAAGCTGGCAGCAGTTGAATGGGGAAAATACGGAATAAGGGTGAATGCCATATGTCCAGGCCCTGTTGAGACGGATTTGCTCAGGGAAGAATTCACTGAGGAGGAGCTTAAAATAAGAAGGAATCTGATCCCGCTCGGAAGGCTCGGAAAAGCAGAGGATATAGCTAAGCTGGCTTTGTTCCTTGCGTCAGATGACTCCAGCTACATAACTGGAGCAGCTTTTGTGGTAGATGGAGGCATGACTCCCAGCTATTATCTTCTCACGGAGAAGTTCTTGAGATCTGTGAAATCCAGCCTACAAGCCGTTGGCAACTCACATATGCTGTGACATTTTCTGTAATGTTTTCTCCTGAAAATTTCACATGCATCTCAGTACTTCCAGCTTCAGCATAGGATCTGTAATCTTGTAGAGGTTGACCAAATTATTTATTTAATCTACTATTAAATATTTTTCAACATGAACTCAACGGGAAGGTCCTTAATTCTTTCCATCCTCTCCTTCATCTCATCCTCCAGCTTCAAAAATAGGGCTTTTCCCCCAATGTGCTCAGCAGCTGCTATCACGTAGCAGTCCGTTATGGAGAATCCAAGTTCCTTCTTCAGCTCCCCAGCTCTCAAGGCGATCTCAAATGTTGGTGCGATGGGCCTTGTCCTGGAGGTAAGCCACAGAATGAGGGATTCTGCTTCTTTATTCGGATCGCTGACCCTGCTGAGCGAGTAAATTCTTGAAGCTATGTAGAGAACCTCGCTGAGCGTTTGAAGCGTTACATATAGTTCCACTTCTCTCTTTAAGGCCCTGTTGAACAGATTTTCAGCAAGGAGCTTGTGCGGGGAATTTTTAATTATGCGCTCGATCACAACGCTCGTGTCAACCACGTACTTCCCTGAGGATTGCATTTACCTTCCTCCTCTCCAGCTCCTCTTCCTCCCTCAGGAGCTTATCGACAATCCTCTGGTCTACTTCGACCTCCCTCAGCCTGAAGGGTCTCAAAACAATGACACCATCTCTAGCTTCAGCTAAAACTTCTCCCTCCTCAATTCCAGCTGCCTCACGAAGGGATTTTGGAAGTATCAGGACCCCCTTTTTCCTTATCCTGAGCATAACTTCCATCTTGATCTACTGATAGAGTTGGTTTAACTTATATTAAAGGTTAACCTTTTAGGAA
>ERZ1669248.522-NODE-522-length-18091-cov-5.933522_pt1 | contig 18091 bp, 21 predicted proteins | sample MGYA00579296_ERZ1669248 | MGnify/ENA primary metagenome ERZ1669248 (study PRJEB41166, sample SAMN08046057) | hot springs metagenome | biome: hot spring; feature: neutral hot spring; material: thermophilic sediment; isolation source: thermophilic sediment from...
CGAGATCATGCCTAGTCTCGTGGGCTCGGAGATGTGTATAAGAGACAGCGGTTATGCTATATCTGTGGCAAACGCTTTAGGTTTTTTACTTTTGTGGGCAGGCATGTACCGCATAAAAGTCTTAAATTACAGCTTCTACCTCACTGCGCTTTTTGTTCTTTCTCTGTTAATAGGTTTTCTACCTTACAACTCTTTTGTGTTACTTCTTCTCTTTCTTTTTGCAGTCTTTCACACAGCTTTTTTCTTTTGGTATGAAGTATTGGCAACCAAGTTTGAAAAGTTTGAAACTGCGGTAGGATTGTCCTACGCAGGTGGTTTTTTAGCTTTGGGCTTACTTATGATCTTTGAAGGTTTAAACCTGCCTTTGATGTCTTTGCTTTACTCCTTTGTTTTGATCTCTATGTTGTCTTTAAGGGGTGTTCCCTTTAGTATCAAAAAGTTGGGCTTTTCTCAGATAAAGAGACCTAAGTTCTTGGCGGAAGTGTTTGTAGTCTGGATTATGGGTGAGTATGCGGAAGTTTTATCTTCCATGGCTTACTATGTGCTCAGAGATAGCTCTGCACTTAATGAAGCTTATATACACAAACTTTTTGGTATAGCACTGCTTACGGCGTTTTTCTGCGCAATAGTTTCGCCTTTTTTGGTGGAAAAGCTTGGAATAAAGAACTTTGGTACGCTCACTATCCTGATCATGATGGGTATACCAGCTCTTCTGGGATTTCCGTCGCTTTTTCCCCTTCTTGCAGTGATGGTAGGCGTCAGCATAGCCTTTTATTGGGTATTTTTCCGTACTTACCTTTACTATAGATACCCAAAGGAGGAATACATACACAGGTTTATGTTCTTTTATTTTGCATCACATTTAGGAGGCATTTTGTTATACTCCACATTATTTGGAATTTTTCATAGTCATCAGCTTAGTCTTTTAAGCTTTTCTGCGCTATTGATTCCTGTACTTGTTTTAAATCTTTTCTTTCTGTGAGATCAGTTTTAGCTTGAGCCTGCAAACATTGCAGATGGAATTATTAGATGGTTCTCCGCAAACTTCGCATTTCTGCAGGTTTCCTTTGGAACTTTCCTTCAAAAGGGGATACATCTTCCTTAGAAACTCGCTGTAGAATCTCAACTTTGTGCCGGGGCTTTTTTCCTCAAGTTGTGAGAGGTAGATCTTGTGATCTATAGAGGTAGCACCCTCAGAAAAGGGGCATTCCTCTTCTATATAATCTATACCTGACAAAACTGCATAAAGAGCGCTCTCTTTTTCACTTATCTTACACAGAGGTTTTACCTTTCTGACAAACCCATCATCTTCCGGCAAAACGGGATACTGCCTTTTTAGATACTCCACATTCCAGCTTAAGGTGTTAGCAAAAAGGACCGCAGACTCATCATCTAAGTTGTGCCCAGTAGCCAGCACTGTGTATCCCTTTTCCCTTGCAAATTTGTTCATATAGTACCTCTTTACGCTACCACACACAGAGCATGCAGGCCTATTGTCGTAAGATGTAAGCTCGGGAATACTTGCTATCTCCGTTGAGAGGTCTAAGGTGTGTAGGGTAAGATGGTATTTTTCCGCAAAGGACTTAGCTTTTTGTAAAGACTTTTGAGAGTACTCACCTATACCTAAGTTTATGTAAAAACCATCTGCCTGATATCCAAGTTTGGTGAGCGCATGCCAAAGAGAGAGGCTATCTTTACCTCCAGACACTGCAACAAGAATCTTATTTTTCTTTGTGAACATTCTGAACTCTTTTATGGTTCTCTCTACTCTGTTTTCAAACCATTCTATGTAATGCTCTCCACAAAGAGAGAGTCTGTGCGCGTGTAAATAAACTTGTGCCTTTTTATTGCACTTTACACACTTTCTCAAAGGACACCTCCAGATATGGCGTTTATGACCCTTATGCGATCACCGGGGTTTATAATTTCTTCCTCACTTACCACCTCATCGTTCTTGACAACAAAGGCATAATCCTTTGAGAGATTCAGAGCTTTTAGAATATCTTTTGCTCTGACCCTTTCTCCTTCAAAATGTAATACCTTTTCCTGACCTCTGTAGATGACCTTTATCTCCATAATTATATAAATTGTTTCAGAAATCTAAGATCGTTTTCGTAAAAGAGCTTTATGTTGTCTATGCCAAAGTAGAGCATACAAAGCCTTTCTACACCCATTCCAAAGGCAAAACCTTGATAAAGCTCCGTATCCACACCGCAGTTTTCTAAGACCCTGGGATGCACCATACCACAACCCATAACTTCCAACCATCCAGAACCCTTACATACTCTGCATCCCAAACCTTCACATATTACACAACCTATATCCACCTCCGCAGAAGGCTCGGTGAAAGGAAAGTAAGATGCTCTAAACCTTACAGGCACATCTTTCTCAAAAAAGGTCTTGAGGAAAGCTTCTATGGTGTACTTCATGTGTTTGAAATTTGCATACTCATTCACTACAAGACCCTCTACTTGATGAAACATAGGCGAGTGAGTAGGATCGTCATCTCTTCTATAAACTTTGCCAGGTGCTATGACCTGTATGGGTGGTTTCTGAAGAAGCATGACCCTTATCTGCGCTGGAGAAGTGTGAGTCCTCAGAAGGTACCCCTCCATGTTTAGATAGAAAGTGTCCTGCATGTCCCTTGCTGGGTGTTCCTTGGGTATGTTCAGAAGGTCAAAGTTATAACTTTCAAGTTCCATCTCTGGACCTTCAAACACTGAAAAACCCATACTGACAAAGATGTCCCTTATACGAGTGAGTGTCTGTGTGATGGGATGCAAAGCTCCCACTAGGCTTTCCAGTGGGACGGACATATCCACCCACTGAGCGCTAAGCTTTTCTTCTATCTCACGATTCTTAAGGTATTCTTCCTTTTCTTTTATGAGCTTTTCTACAAACTCCTTTAAAGCATTCAGCTTTGATCCGTACTCCCTCCTTTTCTCCTGAGGCAGATCCTTTATACCTTTAAGAGAGAGGGTAATGACCCCCTCTTTTCCAAGATACTTTGCCTTTACTTGAGAGAGTTTTTGTAAGCTATCCGCTTCCTTTATGTCCCTTTCTGCTTGTCTTTTTACCTCTGAAGGGTCTATCATAAGGCTGCTTTAGCTTTATCCACTATCTTAGCAAAAGCTTCTGGGTCTCTTACCGCCATTTCAGCAAGAACTTTCCTGTTTAGGTCTATGCCTGCCTTCTTTAGACCCGCCATGAATTTGCTATAGGACATGCCGTGAAGCCTGACCGCCGCGTTTATCCTTGCTATCCACAACCTTCTGAACTCTCTCTTTCTTTGTCTTCTGTCTCTGTACTGATACTGCAGAGCTCTAAACACATACTCCTTTGCTCTTCTATAAACATTCTTCCTCTGTCCTCTAAAACCCTTTGCGAGCTTTAGTATCTTCTTTTTGAACTTCCTTGAAGATGGACCCTTTACTCTCATCCTTTACCTCCTAAACCTTAGGAGGAAAATTATATTACATTTTTAGCATCTGATAACCTCTTTGACGTACTTTTCCACCTCCAAAACAACGCATTTTCTAGCACCACCGACGCTAAAGGCAGTTTTGCTGGACCATCTAAAACTTTCCCACCTGCCTTTGGATTAAAGACAGAGAGATGCGCACAGCACTGTATGACGCCCGCCTTTTTGGTAGTTTGTGAAGGCTTGTCAGGAGGATAGTAGTTTATAAAGGCATACTCCTTTGTAGGATAGCTCCATTGATAGAAGCATATTTGTAAGGTTTAAAGAATCCTTCTTGATTAGCTAATACAGTGGAAAAAAGCCAGCGTCCAAAAAGGACGCCACCGCTACAGTTCCGCAGGTTTTTATAAAATCTCTTCTGTCCATGTTTATGCTCCTCTCAAATTATGAGAACATGTCTCTGTACAGGCTCTTTGCCCATTCATAAGTTGCCTTGGCAAGGTCTATAGAGCGTTCGTTTATTACCTTTGGCTTTGGCACTATCTTCTTCTCTTTGTCATTGTAGTCATAAGTAACGCTTATGACTATGGCTTCTTGAGGATCATCATTGACCATAGAGTAGCAAGTGTTGTCTGGAAGTGTAGGCTTTACGTCTTTTCCTGCTATGCGTCCTGCTATAATCTTTGCCACTATTGACATCACCCGCCAAGAATACATGTGGGTCAGTTTTAGCTTGGAAGGTGAGAGGATCCTATCCGCCCAGCCTGTAGGTTTGCCATCTTTGTCCTTTGTGCTATAAGGTCTACCATCCATACAAGTTCTCCTGCCTGATGTGGTGGTTTTTATAACACTTCCTTTATTTGAGCTTTGGGAACATACTCCACTATACTCAGATACAGCTGTTCATAAGCAGCTCTAAAACCGGGACCCTTGGGAACTATGTCTTCCTTAGGATCAAGTATGATAACTCTTCCCTTTACATTACATTATTCTTCTTAAAGACATACGCTTTCTTATCACCCTTAAACCATGCGTTGTAATTGTAGCGGATGCCGGGAGCTAACACAAGGTAGTCATACTCTATGTAACCATGATTGGTATAAACTCTCTTTCTGTCCCTTTCTATGCCTACAACCACTGCGTTTATAAATCTGTATCCATACTTGGAAACAGGCTGATTGTAGTCATGAGACAGAAAATCAAGATTTACAAGGTTGGCAAGCCATTCATTAGATATGGGACATGAGAAGAAATTTGGTCTTCTTTTCTATATTAGGATTCTCTTTTTTGAGATACTTGGCAACAGTAAGCCCTGCCCATCCACCACCACATATGACTACTCTATTTCCTTTAGAAGGAATAAAATGATGTTTTTACATTTTTAAACTACTTCAAACCTTCCCAAAGAACCCTGTTTTAAAAACATCTCTATACACTCAACTGTACACTTTCTTATGTTATTTACCGCTTCTTTTGTGTAATAAGCTATATGGGGAGTGATTATAACATTATCTAAGGTTGAGAGCTTGATTATTTTTAGGTTTTTATCCGAAGATAAACCTCTTTCGTAAGATTTGAGTATCAGTAGCTCTTCGTCCTCGAAAACATCTAAGCCAGCTCCTCCGAGCTTCCCTTGCATAAGAGCTTCGTAAAGAGCATCTGTATCTACCACCTTGCCCCTTGAGGTGTTTATAAGTATTGCACCTTCCTTCATCAACTTTATCCTTTCAGCATTTATCATGTGATGTGTCTGTGGTGTGTAAGGTACGTGTAAAGAGATAATGTCGCTTTCCTTTAAAAGTTTTTCAAGATCTGTGTAATTCACACCTAAGGCTTTAAGCTCTATATTCTCAACAACATCATAAGCCAAAACCCTGGAACCTAAGAAATGTAGTATCTTTGCAGTCCAGCTCCCTATCTTTCCTGTCCCTATAACTCCAACTGTCAGGTCCGCAAAGGTCTGTGCCTCAAGCTCATTGTCCTGAGAGAAGTCCATGTTTCTAATCCTCTTTTCTACTTTTTTGAGTCTTCTTATAAGAGCAAACATCATGGCTATTGCGTGTTCTGCCACAGATCTTGGAGAGTAAGCGGGCATGTGTGCTACTTTTATACCCTTTGACTTGCAGTAATTAATGTCTATGTGATCATAACCAACGGAACGCGTAACTATCAGCCTTAACCTTTTGAATGCCTCCAATCTATCCCTGTTTAATTTGTCAAAGACAAATACGCATAGTATGTCTGCATCTTCCACTTCATTTAGGTTTATAAGGTCCAAATGCCTATCGTAAAAAACAAGCTGGTTTCCCTTCAAATGGTTTGCATAGTAATCTACATCTTCTTTTCCTACTCCTGTGAAAACTATTTTCATAACAGTAATATGATATACTAATCTTTATGCTCTCTATAGACCTAACGGGAAAAAAAGCGCTCATCACAGGTTCCACAAGGGGTATAGGCAGGGCGATAGCGGAGTACCTTGCATCAGCGGGTGCCAGTGTGGTAATCACAGGAAGAGATAGAGCAAAAGCTCAGGAGATTGCCAAAGAGCTTTCTGACAAGTACTCAGTTCCTACTTTTGGCACAAGTATTAATTTGGAAGACCCAAATTCCGTAAGAGCGTCCTGTGAAGAGATACAAAGTAATGTGGGAGATATAGACATACTTGTGAATAATGCAGGCATAACCAAAGACAAGCTTTTTTTAAGAATGTCCTTAGAAGACTGGGAAGAGGTGCTCAAAGTGAATTTAACGGGTACTTTCTTGATAACCTCCTTTTTTGTTAAGGGCATGGTAAAAAAAAGGTGGGGCAGGATAATAAATGTATCTTCAGTAGTGGGTTTTACGGGAAATGTGGGGCAAGTCAATTACTCTACCACAAAAGCTGGGCTTGTGGGTTTTACCAAAAGCTTGGCAAAGGAGCTCGCAAGCAGGAACATAACGGTTAATGCGGTAGCACCGGGCTTTATAGAGACGGATATGACTTCTCTTCTTCCGGAAGATCTAAAGCAGGAATATCTAAAGGGAATACCCCTTGGTAGGTTTGGCAAACCTGAGGATGTAGCTGGTGCTGTGCTTTTTCTGTGTTCCCCTTTTGCGGATTACATAACTGGAGAAGTCATACACGTAAATGGTGGCATGTACTAAATGAAGCTCTTTATAGTAGAGTCTCCAACAAAAGCCAAGTCCATATCCAAGTATTTGGGCAAGGATTGGATAGTTAAGGCAACTCTTGGACACATAAAAGACCTTCCAGAGGACTCCCTTGGAGTAGACCCAAAGACCTTAGAACCCAAGTATGTGTGGCTAAAGGGTAAAAAGAAGTTGGTGGAAAACATAAAAAAGATTGCCAAAAATGCCCAAAAGATCTATTTGGGAACAGACCCAGATAGAGAGGGAGAAGCTATAGCTTACTTTTTAAAGGAAGAACTCTCCCCTGTGAATAGCAGGATTTACAGAGCCATGTTTTACGAAATTACCAAAAATTCCATACTTAAAGCCATTCAAACAGCTAAAGATATAGACCTGAACCTTGTGCATGCACAGTTTGCAAGAAGAGTGCTTGATAGACTGATAGGATACAAGCTATCGCCCCTTTTGTGGAAGGAATTTATGAAAAGAAACTTATCCGTTGGGAGAGTGCAATCTCCAGCCCTTAGGCTGATAGTGGAAAGGGAGAGACAAATTCAAAGCTTTAAAAAGAAGAAGTACTACTACATAAAAGTAGAATTTGAAAAAAACGGAGTTAGTTTTTCCGCAGTTTTCCATCAAAGGTTTGAAAAGCCCTCCAACGCAGAACCTTACCTAAAGAAGCTAAAGGATACCATGTTTGTTGTAAATGCTGTAAGAAAGGAAAAGTCTGTATCTGACCCACCAAAACCCTTTAACACCGCAAGCTTACAGTCAGAAGCTAGTAGCAAACTCAACTTAAGTGTCAGCGATATTCAAAAGATAGCCCAAAAGCTGTACGAAGAAGGATACATCACATACCCAAGAACGGACAGCTACAGAATGAACCAAGAAAAAGCTCAAGAGTTTATGGCTTTTATAGAAGAAAATTACGGAAAGGAGTATGTGGGAAGGCTCAGAAAATTCAGAGAAGGAAAGCTTTCTCAGTCCGCACACGAATGTATAAGACCCACAAGCCTAAAGAAAAGGCCCAAAGAAGGTGTAGAACTAAAGCTATACCTACTTATAAGCTCAAGGGCCCTTGCGAGTTTATCTTCCCCTGCGATAATTGAAAAGACTCATGTTATTCTAAATCCCATTAACGAAGAGAGTCTCAAGTTTTTTGCAGAAGGTGAGGATTTAGTGTTTGATGGTTGGATGAAGATCTACGGAAAGGAATGGGAAGGCAAAAAACTTCCCCAGCTTACAGAGGGAGAAGTACTAAAACCAAAAAGGATTTACATAGAGGAAAGGGAGACCCAGCCCCCACCAAGATATACAGAAGGAAGTCTTGTGAAAACTTTAGAACGTTTGGGCATTGGAAGACCATCTACTTATGCAACTATCGTAAAAACCCTAAAACAGAGAGGTTATGTGATCGTTGAAAAAGGATACCTAAAACCTACAGAAATAGCCTTTAAAGTGGTTGATTATCTAATGGAAAAGTTTCCAAGTCTTATGGATTATAGTTTTACTGCAAACATGGAAGATATGCTCGATGAAATAGAGGAAGGTAAAAAAGATTGGAAGCTTATAACCAAAGAGATTTATAGGAAAGTGGTTTATGAGTACGCTCGAGAGTAAGTTTATAGGAACTATAATAGGATCAGCTTTGGGAGATGCTATAGGCAAGTGTGTGGAGGAGATCACCATAAAGGAAGTCTATGACTTTTATGGTGGTCCCATAGAAGGCTTTGTGGAACCTCATCCCCTTAGTCCTGCATATGGTTCTACACCCCATGAAGTGTCTGACGAAACAACTATAACCCTTATACTTCTTGAAAGCATAGTGAGTAAAAAGGCAATAGATCCCTATGATTTTTACAACAGACTCCTTGCTTGGAGACAAGATGAGAAAATCCACCGATACCCTGATCCTGCCTTGCTAACCGCTCTTGACCTTCTGTCTTCTGGTATATCCCTTGAAGAAGCTGGTTTTGTATCCGCAAGCGTTGAAGGTATTTTAAGATGCATCGCCGTTGGCATGTTTCATTTCTATGAACCTTTACTAGCCTCAGAAGGTGCAAGACTTGTTTCCATTATGACCCACAGAAGTCCAGAGGTTTACGATGCAAGTTCCATGCTTGCGGTTTTCATATCTCATCTTCTTAGAGGAGATTACGACCTTAGCGATCTTTCACAGAGGTTAAAGCTTTTGGAAACGGTTAGCTCCTTTGCAAAGTATAAAAAACATAAATCTTATATAGATAAAGTAAAAGACCTTCTTGAGCGTGGTGCAACTTTGGAAGAAGCCATTTACACTATAGGAAACTCCACATATGTCTTTGAAGCCTTCCCCATATCCCTCTTTATTTTCCTTTCTAACATAGAGAATCCCATGAGTGCCTTTTGGTCTGCGATAAACTCCTACGGAGACTTTGGAGGAGACACTGATGCCATAGGATACCTGGTGGGTGCTTATATAGGTGCTTATTGGGGAGAAGATGTCTTTCCACAGTACCTTATTGAAAACTTAGAAAATTCAGATTATTATATTTCTCTGGCACAAAAGCTCTACAGCATAGTAGAACAACATATAGAAAGGAGGTTAGGAGATGTCCTATAAGTTGCAAGAGAGCTTTTTGAACACCGCAAGGAAGAGAAGGGTAAAGGTGACCATATACCTTGTGAATGGTGTTAGACTCCAAGGAAGGATCAGATCCTTTGATATCTATACCATACTTATAGAGGATGGAAGGCAACAAACCTTAGTGTATAAGCACGCTATAACAACTATAATACCTGCGGAAAAGCTTGAGATAGAGTTTGAAGAAGAAGGAGTACCCGGGGCTGTGTAAAGCCCCACTCTTAGAACATACCAGGAGGTTTACCTTTTGAAATTACGAGTCTCTCTACGGGTTGATTTTGTTTAAGATGGTTATTAACTATTTCTTCTACGTCCTCTGGTCTTACGTTTCCGTACCACACCCCATCTGGATAGACCACCATTGTAGGACCCATACCACAAGGACCAAGACAGCCTGTGGGTGTTACTACCACACTCATAAATAGCTCAGGGTCCATCTGCAGTTTTTCCATGAATTTTTGGTAAATATCTCTACTTCCCCTTTCCGCACAAGAACCCATAGGATGTCCTGGTGGCCTTTGATTTACGCATATAAAAACATGCTTAAAGTTCATTATTCACCTCCTGTAGCTTTTTGGTATGTATTTTAGCAGATATAAGAAGCTCTTAGTATGAGATACATCATGAGATATAATTTTTAAAGGTGCTAAACAAAGTCCTCATAGTTTTTACGGATTCAGAAGATACTGCAAGGACGCTTTCAGAAATAGTTAAACAGTACGAACTTCCTTCACGGGTAATAGGTTCAGCGGTATTAGTTTTTGCACAGAAAGGAGAGGACCTTCTTGAGCTTCTATTAGATATGGATAAAGATATGTTAAAAAGCTTTAGATATCTCTTAAAAGATGTTGATGACAACACAAAGATAGATGCATTTTATTTGCTAAGAGAAGTCCCCAATACGGTAAGTATAGAAAAACTTGCTGACAGACTTATATACACAGTTATAAGCGATATTTTCTATGACGTAAAGACCTTTTTTCATCCCATAATTGATCTTAAAACGGGGAAGGTGTTCGCTTACGAAGCTCTTTGCAGACCACCGTTAAAGATAACAGACCTTCTTAGTATAGGAAAATCCACTTCCACTTATACAGAGGACTTTTGTAGAACTAAGGCTATAAAATCTGCAAGCGAAAAACTCAAAGGCAATACAAAACTGTTTGTAAACTTCCACCCCCGGTTCTTAATAGACCCTTTCATAGTCTTTGGCGATTTTATATCAACCGCTTTATCTTATAACCTTAAACCTTCAAGGATAGTCATAGAGCTAACTGAATACGAAGAGCTAAAACTGAGCGTTATCAAAAACTTTATAAGCTTTTTAAAAGAAGAAGGCGTACAGGTTGCCCTTGATGATATAGGCAGTGGTTATTCTGGTCTTTTCTACCTTTCGGAGCTTAAACCTGACTACATAAAGATAGACATGGAACTAATTAGGGACATACACAAAAATAACTTCAAGAAAGTCATAGTGAACCATCTAATACAGATAGCACATACGGAAAACATTAAGGTTGTGTGTGAAGGCGTAGAAAAGAAAGAGGAGCTTGAATGGGTGAGATACACGGGTGCAGATTATGCACAAGGCTTTCTTTTTGCAAAGCCCTCTCCTGATCCAAATCCGTATCTTGTAGAGGAAATAGCAAAAACATTAATAGAAACTTGACCACAATTTACACCTGGTGTAGTATTTAGAAAACTGGATATGGAAAGCCTGTGCAAATACAGTATGAGAAAGTTTCTAATCCTTACAATTTTTATATTTTCTTGTGCAGTTCCAAAGATAGTTATTCTTGAGGATAGCTTGAGCGCACAGGAACACCTGAACTTGGGCTACATATACGAGAAAAAAGGAGACCTGAAATTGGCTAAAGAGGAATACAAAAAGGCTATACGAAAAGACAAAGGCATGTGGGAAGCTTACTTTAACTTGGGTAATGTTTACGCAAAGGAAGGCAATTACGAAAAAGCAGAAGAAGAGTACAGAAAGGCTCTTAAACTAAAACCACAAGAACCTGATATACTCAACAACTTGGCTTGGGTTCTTTTCAAACAGGGCAGAAAGGAAGAAGCTCTATCAATCATAAGGCAGGCTATAAGCATAAGCAACAAAGAAGAGTATAGAGAGACCCTCAAGGAGATAGAAGGACATTAAAACCTAAAGGGAAATTTAGGTAGAGAACCACCAGACAGAAGACCCTTCATACTCTTTATTGCTTTTTTAATCTCCTCGTACTCCTTTAAAACCTTATTCACATCTCCTACAGTGGTACCACTACCTTTTGCTATCCTTATTTTTCTACTCATATTGATGATTTTGGGATTTCTTCTTTCTTCTTTTGTCATGGAGAGGATTATGGCTTCTGTCTTCTTGAGTTTATTTTCATCTATCTTCACATTCTTTAGCTGGGCACCTATTCCTGGCAACATACCAAGGAGTTTGTCCAAGGGTCCCATGCTCTTTATAAACCTTATCTGCTTTAGCATGTCCTCAAGGTCAAACTCTCCTCTCATGATCTTGGTAGCAAGCACCTGCGCTTCATCTTCTGGTATGACTTGCTGGGCTTTTTCTACAAGACTCTGTATGTCTCCAAGTCCCAATATCCTCTGAGCTATCCTGTCAGGATAAAAAACTTCCAAGTCCTCTATCTTTTCCCCAACACCTACAAACTTTATGGGCACACCTATAGCGGACTTTACAGAAAGAGCTACTCCACCTCGTGCATCTCCGTCCATCTTGGTAAGAACAACTCCAGTTAGCTCAACAGTTTCGTGAAAGACCTTTGCCACGCGCAGAGCTTCCTGTCCTTGCATAGCGTCTGCAACATAGAGCACTTCCGAAGGTTTTACCGCTTCCTTTATTTGCTTGAGCTCTTGCATGAGCTCTTCATCTACATGCAATCTTCCTGCGGTGTCCAAAAGTAGGTAATCCATCCCTTCCTTTAAGGCTCTTTCTTTTGATTTGACAGCTATACTCACAGGTGATGTTTCATCAAAGCGATAGTAGGGAACACCCACCTTCTCTGCAAGTCTTTCCAGCTGTAGCATAGCTGCGGGTCTTCTCACATCTGTTGAGGCAACCGCCACTTTAAAGCCTTGGTTTTTGAGAAAGTGAGCTATTTTGCCTATAGTAGTAGTTTTACCTGTACCTTGCAAACCTACAAAAAGTACCGTTCCCTTCTTTATATCAGACTTCTCTCCACCCAGTATGTTAGTCAGCTCTTCGTATACGGTAAGCACTATGCTGTCAGCGGGTGAGATGTTCTTTTTGAGGTCTTCAGTGAGCACTCTTTCCCTTACCCTTTTGAGGAAAGCTTTTACCACGTCATAATCCACATCCGCTTCCAAAAGAGCGGTCCTTATTTCCCTTAGAACATCATTGACGTGCTTTTCGGTAATTTTTTTCGTGGAACTAAGCTTAGAGAGACTTTTATTAAATCTTTCTGTAAGTAGCTCAAACATAATATTTAAATTATAGCATGCTAATTATAATAGGTGGTCCCACAGCAAGTGGGAAGTCTTCTATAGCTTGCTTGGTTGCTCAAGCTCTTGACGGTGAGATAATAAGCGCTGATTCTATGAGCGTTTATAAGCACATGGACATAGGCACAGCAAAACCTATAGAGTGTATGAAAGTGATAAAGCATCATCTTGTTGATATACTTGAGCCGGGTGAGATCTTTGACGCAAAAATTTTTGAAGAAATGTCTTTAAGAGCCATAGAAGACATAAGGAGAAGGAAAAAGATACCTATAGTGTGCGGTGGCACATACCTTTACATACAGGCACTTCTTTATGGTATAGAAGAGACGCCTCCACCCGATTGGTCCCTCAGACAAAGACTTTATGCCATAGCAGAAAAAAAGGGCAGTGCATACCTGTATGAAAAGCTAAAGGTGGTTGATAAAAAGTACGCCATGAAAATATCGCCACAGGACAGTAGGAGGATAGTGAGAGCTCTGGAGGTTTTCCTTCAGACAGGCAGACCCTTCTCGTCTTTTCACAAGTGGGGGACACCACGCTTTGAGTTTAAGGGTTTTTATATAAAGCTAAGCTGGGAAACTCTTTCTCGCAACATAGAAAAAAGAGTGATGGAAATGTTTGAGAGGGGCTTAGTTGATGAGGTAAAAAGGCTCTTGGATATGGGTTTTGAGAACTTCCTAACCTCACAGCAGGCTATAGGATACAAGGAGTTAATACCTTATCTGAAGGGTTTGATAAGCTTGGAGGAAGCCATAGAAAGTATAGTGAAAAACACTAAGGATTACGCCAAAAGACAGATAAGGTGGTTCAGAAAGCAGGGGTGGGAAGAGGTGGATGTGGAAAGTCTTGGCTTAGAGGGCAGTGCTAAGCACATCATAAAAAGCTTGACAATATCTTAGTATTCAAAAAGGATCTGTCTCAGGAAGACCTATCCACACCTACGGGAATACCAAGAACCACCATAAGCGCCATAGAGACGGGAAAAGCTATTCCTTCTGTAGATTATGCTCTAAGACTTGCAAAGGCTTAGGATTGTACTGTGGAAGAGCTCTTTTCCCAAGAAGAAGAACCCACAATCTTTGAAGCCTTTAAAGAAGTACCTTTTATAAGCGCAAAAAAGCAGTTAGTGAGTATCTTGGAAGGACCTTTCGCCTTGCTCAGCTCTTTTCCTGGGAGGAAGGAGTGGCTCTGAGGGAAGGCTTAGAGGCAAAAAGCCTTCAACATCTTAAAAACTCCTTCCTCCTTTGGCTTTTAAGAGAAAAGGGCACAGGTGTCAGAAAGGTGTTTGAGGAGATAAAGGAAGACATAAAACCTACGCAGTGGAAGGAAGTTTCAGGTAGCCACAGGGACATAGCCTTTAGCCTAAAGAACGGCTTTGGTGATGTGGGAATTACCACAAGGCTTTTTGTGGTGAAGTATGGGCTTGGGTTTTTCAGTGTAAAAAGGGAGGACTACGAGCTTGAAGAGGATAAATACTTTCAAAAGGTCATAAATGCTTTGACTTCCAAAGTGTATAGGAAATAATTAGAAAACCTTCCCGGATACTACGCAAGCAAAAGCCTTAAAATAGCAAACTTATAAAGAAAGGAGGTGTATGACATGCTGAGGATACTTTTCTTTGCTCTTATGCTGGCATTTTCCTTCTCAAGGGCGGAGCTCATAAGGGTCTTTGCTGCGGCGGACCTTCAGTACGCTCTCAAAGATATAGCACAGCTCTATGAGAAGGAACATCCACAGGACAAGGTGGAGTTAATATTTGGCTCTTCGGGTAAGGGCACCGCTCAGATAAAGGCAGGCGCACCCTTTCACATCTTCTTTTCCGCAGACATGAAGTATGTGGAGGAACTATACAAAGAAGGATACATAATAACCAAACCCAAGCCTTACGCTATAGGTAGGTTGGTGGTTTGGGTAAGAAAGGATTCGGGTTTAGACCCATCTAAGTTTCCTCAAATTCTGTTAGACCCAAAGGTTAGAAAGGTCGCTATAGCGAACTGGGAACACGCACCTTATGGAAGGGCTGCTAAGGAGGCTTTGGAAAACTACGGTGTCTTTGACAAAATAAAGGACAAGTTGGTACTTGGGGAAAACGTGTCTCAAACCGCAAGCTTTGTTTATTCTGGTTCTGCGGATGTGGGTATAATACCTCTCTCTTTGGCTGTGTCTGAGAACATGAAGAAAGTAGGTACCTATTGGCTTATACCAGAGGAAAAGCACAAACCCATAGTACAAGGCTATGGTATTACTAAGGTTGGTGAAAACTCCCAAGCAGTAAAGCGCTTTTACGAATTTGTGCTGTCTCCCAAAGCGGTGGAGATACTCAAAAAATACGGTTTTGATGTACCCAAGGAAAAATGAACTCACTCAGGGGAAGAGTGGAAAGGATTGAGTTTGATCACGGAATATCTCATGTAGAGGTAATCACTCATATAGGCACTATACACTCGGTAGTTTTAGAAGAGAGAGGAGAGGGGGCGGGTTTTATAAGGGAGGGTTCTCTCGTAGATTGTTTTTTTAACGAAACGAGTCCTGTGCTTACGCAAGAGCCTATCGCTCACATAAACACTTTTGATGGAATTGTAAAAGGTTTGCAAGTGGGAAAGGTGCTGTGTATGGTGTATGTGGAAAAAGGAGAAACAACCCTAAAAGTTCTTCTTTTGAGACATCAGGCGGAGCTTCTTGGATTGTCCGAGGGTAAAAGGGTCTTTATCTTTTTGCCACCGTGGCACATAGCTTTGGAAGTGGCCCATGAGTGAGTTTATTGTGCCTTTATGGCTTACCCTAAAGCTTTCCTTTTGGACAACCCTTATTCTTCTAATTATTGGAATACCCTTGTCCTACTATCTTGCATACACCAAACACAGAATAAATGCCCTTTTGGAGGCTGTAATTTCTCTACCTTTGGTGCTTCCTCCTACGGTCTTAGGATTTTACCTCCTTTTGCTTTTTAACAAAAAGGGTTTTTTGGGGTATTTGTGGTACAAGCTTTTTGGAAAACAGCTCGTATTTCACTTTGAGGGTATAGTGCTCGCATCTGTGATCTACAGCATGCCCATGATGATACATCCTCTAACTGCGGGATTTAGATCAGTTCCTAAAAACCTAATAGAAGCAAGCTGGACTCTTGGAAAGTCTAAGTTGGAAACGCTTTTGAGGGTTATACTTCCCAACATGAAGGCATCTATACTTACAGGGTTGGTGCTTTCTTTTGCTCACACGGTGGGTGAGTTTGGTGTGGTGCTCATGGTGGGAGGAAGCATAGAAGGAGAAACCAAGGTAGTGTCTATAGCCATATACGATGCGGTAGAAAAGATAGACTACTCAACAGCTCATATGTATGCCTTTATCCTTTTGAGCTTCTCATTGTTTGCCCTCTTGAGCCTTTATATCCTAAACAGGAGGTGGAGCATCTCTTGATAAGACTTGAGGTGAAAAAAAGGCTTCACGGTACAAGCGGAGATTTTGTCCTTGAGGTAAAGCTTGAAGTAAAGGAAGGGGATTTTCTTGTAGTTTTTGGTCCTTCTGGTAGTGGAAAAACCACGCTTTTGCGTATGATAGCAGGGCTTGAAAAACCAGATGAAGGCTACATAGAAGTAAAAGGTAAGGTTTGGTTTGACTCCCAAAAGGGTATAAACCTCCCACCTCAAAAAAGGGATGTGGGTTTTGTTTTCCAAGATTACGCTCTTTTTCCTAACATGAGCGTTTTTGAAAACATAGCCTTTGGTATGAAGAGAAAGGACAAGGATAAGATCATGGAACTCCTGAGAATGGCAGGTATGGAACACCTTGCCCACAGAAATCCCACATCTCTATCAGGAGGACAAAAACAGAGGGTGGCACTCCTAAGAGCCCTGGCAAGAGAGCCCAGCATACTTCTTTTAGACGAACCCCTTTCAGCCCTTGATTATCAAATGGCACAAGTGCTCAGAGAGGAAATAAAGAACTTTCACAAAAATTACGGAATAACCACTATCATGGTTTCCCATAACAAAGAGGACGCTTTTAAACTTGCAAACCAAGTGGTGTATCTTTTGGAAGGAAAAGTTTTAGCAAAAGGGACACCTAAGGAAGTTCTCTTTTCGCGCAAAAGCTCACCCAAGTTTTCCCTAAGTGCCATACTTTTGGAAAAGACCTACACAGATGTAGTTTGTGTGCTAACCCTTGCCATAGGTTCTGAGTTAGTGCAGGTAGTTGTTGATAAGGACACCGCAGATGACTTGAGTGTAGGAGATACGGTGCTTGTCTCCACAAAAGCCTTTGTGCCCATAGTTCGCAAAATTCACTCTCCGCACCTTAAAACATAAGCTATCACCTTAACCTCACCTTTGTTAATCATACCCAGTTCCCTTGCTGCACCATAAGAGAGGTCCAACACCCTTCCCTCTTTGAAAGGTCCCCTGTCTATAACTTTAACAACAACTTCCCGTTGGTTTTCCGTGTTTATCACCCTAAGCAAAGTTCCCAAAGGTAGAGTTCTATGAGATGCATACATACCATACATATCGTAAGGAATACCATAAGTAGATTCTCTGCCGTGATAGGGCTCTCTGTAATAGCTTGCTAACCCTTCTATCCTTGCGGGACATTCCGTGATACCTTCCCTTCCACACCTTTGTATTTCAAGCTTTGCAGGAAAAGGCTCTTCACCAAGAATACTCCTATACCTTTGGGGCACACACACTCCCTCAACATTATCATCACGCATAACCGCTATAGTTATACTTTTTTGATTTTTCAGGTTAATTATTTTTACCTTACTCCAAGGTTGCACCAAGGCACTTCTTGCCCTGTTTCCTTCACAATAAAAACCCTTTGTGTATATGGGACTTTGGCAATTAACCTTTAACACACCTTCATAGCGCTGTGGCTTTTCTTTTATCACCACAGAACAACTACTCCAAAACACAAAAAAGAGCAGAAAAAACACTCTCATGCCAAGAAATTAAAGCTAAAACCAAAAACATATGTCATGATTTATATCATAAAAAGCTTCTCTCTTTAGGGACTAAAATCAAAACGAGGAATTGAGGGGTTTTATAAGCCCCTTGTTATCTTGGCAGTTGAATAGGGATCGTTTTTTTCATCAAAACATTCTGTGTCTTGATTTTTGATGATATGCTTCTAATAATTGAGTTTCAACAGTTAGAAATGATGCCCTTTTAGTCCATTTTGGAGATTGAAGATCGCCGGAAATTAAGCTTCATCTGAAGAGGGTAGCCCTCTAATGAAATGCTTGAAAGAGAATAAGATCAAACATATAAGGATTTGGGGTTTGTAAGCCCACTGTGTGGGATTGAGACTGGATTTCGGGATTCCACATCCCTCTTAAAGGGGTTGGGGTTTGTAAGCCCACTGTGTGGGATTGAGACTCTACTGATGACAGACAAAGAGTTTGACGCTTATCTGTTTGTAAGCCCACTGTGTGGGAT
>ERZ1669248.523-NODE-523-length-18045-cov-8.108838_pt1 | contig 18045 bp, 16 predicted proteins | sample MGYA00579296_ERZ1669248 | MGnify/ENA primary metagenome ERZ1669248 (study PRJEB41166, sample SAMN08046057) | hot springs metagenome | biome: hot spring; feature: neutral hot spring; material: thermophilic sediment; isolation source: thermophilic sediment from...
CCACCTCCCGCTAGGTGGTTAGAAGCAGATCAAAGGCATTTATCATTAAACCGGAAACAGCCTTTAATTTCCGCATCCTTAATAATTTTGCGGGCCTCGTCCTCTATGGCCTTCAAGCCCGTTGTGATTGCTCACCTTCATAATTAATTAAGTCCTACGATTAAATACTTTATGACCAGAGACCGAACCATTTATTGGTGATGAACATTTATAGGTATGTATCATCTTAACCTCTATGGTGATGTCAACGACGGGCGGACTGAGAATTGATGATCCACTGTAGCGCTGATCCTTAGATGGCCGTCATTAAATTTATTTTATTAAATGGTTAAGAGCGACGTAGATGACTTAATTAGGGATAATGGTATGTCCGAGTTTAAGATATCTGATGTATACGCATTACAAGTGATCGATTCGAGAGGAGATCCTACAGTTGAAGTTGTCGTTATAACTGAGGGAGGGGGCGTTGGTAGGGCTTTAACTCCTTCAGGAGCCTCCAGAGGCACGTATGAAGCTGTTGAATTACGAGACGGTGATAGGAGATATAATGGTAGAGGTGTTTCAAGAGCCGTGGATAATGTTAACAAATACATAGCTCCATCCCTTAAAGGTCTTGACTCTAGGTATTATAGGCATGTGGACAGAAGATTGATAGAGATCGATGGGACGTCAAACAAGTCTAGGCTAGGTGCTAACGCGATAGTTGCCACCTCATTAGCAAATGTGAAAGCAGCTGCTGATACATTAAAGATGCCGTTGTATCAGTTTCTAGGCGGCTTTAAATCTAGGCTACTTCCAGCCCCTCTAATGAACGTAATTAACGGCGGCTTACATGCAGGTAATGAGTTATCATTTCAAGAGTTCATGATAATACCGGTAGGTGCTGATAGTTTCTCAGAGGCGCTTAGAATAGCTATTGAAGTGTATAAGGAGCTTAAGAAGCATTTAAAGGAGAAATATGGCCCCTCAGCTATCAATGTTGGTGATGAAGGCGGGTATGCACCGCCCATGAAATCCAATAGTGAGGCGCTTAATGCGTTAGTTCAGGCGATACGTAGCGCCGGGTATGTTGATGGTTTAGACTTCATGCTAGCATTAGATGCTGCAGCGTCACAGATATATAACGACTCAAGTAATACGTACACGGTTGATGGTATATCGATGACGAGCGAGGAATTAATCGATTATTATGTTGAATTAGTTAATACTTATCCGATAAAAATCATTGAGGATCCGTTTCATGAAGAGGGGTTTAAAGAATTTGCTGAGCTAAGAAAAAGGGTAGCTAGTAAAACATTAATAATCGGTGATGACCTAACTGTTACTAATATTGAGAGAATAAAGAAGGCGTTATCTTTAGACGCAATAGATGGATGTATAATAAAGATAAATCAGGTGGGCACCCTATCGGAGAGTGAAGATAGCATCAACTTACTTTTAATGTCCAGTAAGAGGGCAATAATAAGTCATAGAAGTGGAGATACTGAGGATCCCGTAATAGCTCATATAGCTGTAGCATATGAAACAGGGCTAATTAAGACCGGTGCACCTGCTAGAGGGGAGAGGACGTCGAAATATAATGAACTCCTTAGGATAGAGCATTGGCTAGGGGGCGATGCTAAATATGGAGGCAAGTATTTAGGGAAAATATAAATCGCATTATAAGTCTAATACATTTTACAACTAAGAGTCCAGTCTCAAGTATGTGGGACTTTTCAGTTGTAAATAGCTTTACTAACTACCAATAGATCATCTTCGACCTCTAATATTTTTAGATGTTAATTCAGCCTCAGCCTCTATAGGTTTTATCTTAGGCTTTAAATCCTCTACACCCCTCAGTATAACCTCCATCTCTCCTGAGCTTAGATTATTTTTGTCTAAGAACTCTAAACCATTAGTTGTAAGCCTCAACTTTCTTGTTGATGGATTGGTCTCAATTAAACCAAGATATAGAAGTATATTTATGTCCTCCTTTAACTGCTTGCTTACTGGGAGATTGCCAATACTTATAAATTCATATTTTAATTGTACATTCTTCTCCGACTTCAACCAATATATAAGGTGTTGGAGCGCCTTTTCTGAGACCTCATTTAAATATTTTATAATATTAAGTACTATTAATTTATTAAAATCACCTTTTATGCTATCTATAGTTACAACAGGTCTTGTAGTTATCTTAATTTCCTTGCTTATCGTCTTATCTCGAGATTGACTCAAACAGCCACCCTTTCTAAACTACCTACAGAAGTATTAAAGATTAAATGACTAACCTTTGCCTCTATCCTTAGGGAGTATCTACAGGACCTTGGGACTATGCCGCTTGTTACTCTTAAACTTAAACCGTATGTTGCTCGATTAGTTTAATCCTTACGAAATTGGATTAAGTATGGTGATACGGTATTCAGGCAAGGGGGAGGAAATACCAGGAACTAAGAATTAAGTTAGATGCTATCGATGTTCTTGCAGCGTTTAAGGAGGTGTATACGTACCGTGAACTTTCTAAAATGCTCTCTACACCATCTTCGGCTCTATGTAAGTACTCCCAGGGCGATATAGTTCCCAGCTTAAATAAATCTAAGATGATATTAAACACGTTGTTAAGCAGGGAATTAGTTAAGGAGTACATATTTAGATTCTTAAGTAAATATGGATGGAATTCCAATAAATTACTAACGGATCCTAAGGTTATTAATATCCTAGGCATGTACATGGCTAGAGCTATAATACGTAATCTAGCTGGAAGCGGATTAAGGTATTTGCTAGCTATGCCAGGAAGTTCATCTCTAATAGCTGCCTCAATATCTTCTAAGCTTGGATTACCAGTCATGTTAATTCCTAGCGGGAATGAATTCGGAATCGACAACTATTATCAATTAAGGAGGGGTGATTACATAGCATTAGTATCAGATATCCTAACATACGACAGCTTAGACAAATTTTATGAGTTTATTAACAGATACGAATTAACACTTAAGATAGTGTTAGCAGTAATATTAGTCGATAAGAGCCTAGAGAAGGAGCTGAGTAAATCGACGCTACTTGAATACCTAGTACCATGATTAACGCTTTTACGAACTGTTCCTACTCTCATGGAGGTAGACCCCGACTTAACGATACATTTAACTACTTGATGGGGGCCGTATAAGTTCGGCTGGTCGTTGTGGTTGTTGATCGTGGCGACGATTAAGCCGTAGGTATGGGGAGGCGGGGTGTTAAAAACCCGCCTGAGGCTAGCCACGCTAATCAGCGGATCGATTTTGGATGCGGGCGTTGTAGGAGCTATTAACATAGGGCTTAGGCACGTATCCCCGGATGGAGGCCCCATGGAGCGCTGAAGCTAGTGAGCCTGCACAGGGGCTGGCCATACCCATGGAGATGTTGGTGAGGACGTTTTGGCTATATTCCCTTGTCGGGAGTTTTAGTCCTGCACCTGGTCTTAGGCGCGCCACCCCCTATCCCTTCTTAGGGGCTCGAGGTTATGGGTTAAGCTATGAATCATCGCCTAAGTGGCGTTGGAGTGTGGTTTATGTGCTCACATAGCACTACTTGAGAGTAGCTCCTGAGACTCACCAACGCGAAGACCCATCGCCAAATGAATGGGTGATTATAGAGTAAATAACGATTTAGAAGAATTATAAGCTGGTTTAACATAGGATATCTCGTAAGAACCACGTGGTGTTATCGTCAGGGGGCTGTAATAGTTGCTAGATGATGATAGACCTATAATTGGTGTAGATGTAATGTCTGTAGGAGGGAGGTTAAGCGATTTTAGTTACTCAATAGCCGTCTTGAGGGGTACTACATTAACATCCTACGAGCATGTAAGTCTAAGTAGACTTATTAGGATATTATGGGAATTGAGGCCTGATATAATTGCTATAGATAATATCATGGAGTTGGGCGGGAATAAGGAAAACCTAATCAAGATCCTCGAGCTTCTACCCCCTGAGAGTAAGATAGTTCAAGTTACGTTAATTAATGGTGAGCTGATAGATTTACGTAAGTTGGTCCGCGAGCTAGGCATTAGCCTTGAGCAAGGCAAGTTAAGCCCCAGAAGAACTGCTGAGCTCTTAGCTCTATTAGCCGCTAAAGGCTATGGTACGGAATTAAGGGTATTTGAAGATAAAGTTAAGGTATTAGTAGGAAGAAGTAGGGTCCCAGGGTCTGGCGGATCAAGCTCCGATAGATTTAAGAGGGGCTTAAGGACGTCGGTTCTAAGGGTTGTTAAGGAAATTAAAGAGGAGTTAGATAGAGAGGGCATAGATTACGACGTGTTTATTAGGAGAAGTAAGGGAGGTATTGAAGGAGCTTTGTTCACAATTTATGCATCAAGGGATAAAGTATATAGGATAATTAAACCATTCAAGAAATTAAACGTTGTCATTAAAGTTAAGCCGGTAGTTCATAAAAAAGCATTAAGCATATTCTATGGTGAGAATACCCCAGAGAGGTATCTCATAATTGGTGTGGATCCAGGCATTGAAACTGGGGTAGCAGTGGTAGATCTAGATCTCAATCCGTTGAAGATAACTAGCAGTAGGAATCTAGATAGGGATGAAATTATCCAGCTTATATTAAGGTACGGCACACCAGTGGTGGTGTCCACTGATAAGAATCCGCCGCCGGAGACTGTCATAAAGTTGGCGGCCAGCCTAAATGTTAAGCTTTACGTTCCATCAAAATCTATGAGCACTAGTGAGAAGGATGCGCTAGTAAATGATTACATATCAATCCATAAGGTAGATATTAAGAATACGCATGAAAGGGATGCATTAGCGTCGTGCATTAAAGTATATAAAGAGTTTGAGGATAAGCTTCGGCAACTTGAGAGTAAATTACATGAAATAGGGTTATCCACCGTAAAGATGCAAAAGTATAAAGCAAAGGTGATTAAAGGCTTCTCGGTAGCTGACATAATTGAGGAAGTGATAAACGATTACATCGTTAAAGGGGATCTTGAGGAACGTCATGAGGAGCTAGTAAAGGTCATTAAATCATTAGTTAGCGAGGAATTAGATAAGAAGGATAGGAAGTTTGTAAATGAAATCGAGAAAGTAATTAGAGAGCGTGATCTATTAATTAAACGTGTTAATGAATTAGAAAAGCAGCTGCATGATTTAGAAGGCCAATTACATCTAAGATCCATAGAGTTGAATGCCGAACTAGCTAAGGAGCGAGAAATCGCTGAATTAAAGCATAGATTAGAGACGGTGACTAATTATGTGAATAAGCTAGAAATGCAGATATCAGAGTCATTAAGAGCGTTAGATAATTTCAGAAGCTACTTTAATTACTTATTTACTGGGGAATACATTCTAGCTCGAAAACTACAGAAGTTAAGTATGGAGGAATTAGTTAAATCATCTAATTCGCTAGGCAATATAAAGAGCCGTGAAGTAGTATTAATCAACGATGTCCCTGAGACTGTCGATGAATCCGTTAGAAGGGCTCTCCTAAATCTCAATTTAAGGGTAGTAACTCCGAAAGAGCTGGGCGATGATGTAATAATGAAGTATTTTAGAGAATTAAACACTGTAATATATACATGTAAGGACTATATTGAACTTAATGATGACTTGGTCCTACTAAATAAACATATTCTCATGAATCTAGAGGGATTAGAAGATAGACTTAAGGAAAAGGAGCGACACCTAAATGAAGTTAACTATGATAAATTACTCAACATAATTAATGAGTACAGATCATTAAGGAACCAAAACATCACCTTTAATTAACCCTTATTGAAAGATCTAGGATCGTCTTTGGTATAATTATTGGTGTTGTTAATGAAGAATCAATCCCATTTTCATCGATTTTTTGGGAAAGTATTTAGGATCCTATACACATACTCGTCTACGATAACGTCGTCATCTACAACCATTATCCTTAAACCCTCAAACGGATTTAAAGGGGGATCTGGTAGATGGGGATCTGGTTTTTCTCTACCTATATAAATCCATTTAACCCTGCCGTCATCCATCTTAACTAATCTGTACCAATACCTTCCAAAGTAAATATACTTTAAATTTGTAGCTTTCTTAACTACTATATGTATAGGCTTCAGGTAGTATCCAAACTCCTTTATCGACTCGTTATACGCATATATCCTACGTCTGTAAGGTGAGAATAAATCCATAATTAACCTATATCCATCCTTTACCCTAATATAATCTCTGGGCATTATTAGCCCCGAGGTACATTAAACCGAGATCTCATCTCATAAACTCCTCTATAGAATTCGCCTTCTTAAGATTAAGTCTCCTTAGCTTATTAAGGACCTTATCAATGTATAGGTCTACGTACTCACCACTAAATCCCTTTTCGCTGATCAAGGACTTAATATGCTTCTCGACTAATGAGTAATTCTTATATAGCTCGTTAAGCCTACGCCAATTAATACCTTTTAATGCATTAGCTAACCTCTCGTCATATGGTATTACATTCTTCAGAATTAGAAACGCGATTACAGGGTATCCGACATAATTCCTATATAACGTGCCATTATCATTGCTAAATACCATACGTGAATTAATATCCACCTTAACAACATATTTCCTATCCCCAACCGATGATGTAACTTCAGCCTCATATTCGTTAATTATTTTAACTCTGCCATCAGCTATAGAACCTAAGGCCTCTAAAACCTTAACCCTAGGCGGTAAGTTTAAGTACAAAATACCACCTCACTCGCTACTCCTTATCTTCTCTATATACTTTTCATGACTTAATAAATCATTAATTTCATTAACGTCTGATATCTCTAACTTAATTATCCAGCCCTTGCCGTACGGATCCTCGTTAATGTACTCAGGATGAGTTAATAACTCATTATTAACTTCTAATATTCTACCACTTAATGGCGAGTAAACATCAGCTACGGCTTTAACTGATTCGATGACAGCTACGCTTTCTCCCTTCTTTACATATTTACCTATAGCTGGCAACTCTACATTAACTATACTCCTTAGCTTCTTCTGAGCATAATCCGTGATCCCTATCAACGCTGTATTACCTCTTATCAGCACCCATTCATCACTCTCCGTATACCTAACATCTAATCTTATTAAGTACTCGCCAGTAGATGTCCTAACAGTAATGTGAGCTTCACTCATAATTTACACCCTAAATGAATGGGAAATCAGTAATTTTAACTTCATATCTGTTCCCCCTAATATCTACATCCAAGTTAAAACCTATATATGCGTGATCCACCTTAATATAGGCCATTCCTATAGACCTCTCAATAGTTGGTGAGTAGGAGCCGCTTGTCACCTCACCAACCACCTCATCGCCTGCTAGGATCTTATACCCCCTCCTAAGGATGTGTTTTACTCCTTTCTTTAGTTTTAGTCCATACCTCAGCCTATTAACACCGCCTACATACTTACTCCATACCCTATCACAGCCCACGCATTCATCCTTACCCCTACTTAATGCCATCCAGTACCTAGCTTCAATTGGGCTTACGGCTTCATCGATGTCATTGCCGTAAAGGACGTAGCCCATCTCAATTCTTAGGATATCCCTAGCTATTAAGCCCGCTGGCTTAGCACCTGCCTTAATTAAGGACTCATATAGTTTGACACCATTTAATACATCAGTCCATAGCTCAAACCCGTAGGACCTTACTTCCTCACCCGTCCAGCCGCTTCTGCTTATAAGGTAAATACTTAATTCACCTACCCTAATATTCTGCATGAAGTTGAGCAAGCTAATTTTACATGCATCCTTAATACCTATGGATTCGAGCAATTCTAATGATTTAGGCCCTTGGACAGCAATTAATACTGAATCGGTAGTTAAGTCCTTAACGCTGACGTCGCCATTAGTGAATCCTAACCTATCCCGCCACTCCAGCAACCAATTAATATCCTTAACTCTATTCACAGCATTACACACAATTAACCACTTATTATCGTTAACCATGTATACCATTATGTCATCCTTAATGCCGCCGTTCTCATTTAATATTAAAGCCGGACCGCTCATTTCCCCAGGATTTAATGTACTTAAGTCCTTAGTAATTAGCTTATCAAGCAACTCAAATGATTTATTACCGTCAACCTCCAACCTACCCATATGACTTACATCGAATAACGTGGCCGAACTTCTCGTAGCTCTGCACTCGCTTATCGGATCGCCAAAATCCAGAGCTGTTAACCATCCAGCAAACAAACCTAAGTTAGCCCCGTGGGCTCTCTCAATGCCTTCTAAAGGCGTCCTTAACATGCATACCACAGCTTATATTAGACATGAAGGTTTTTATAGCTATTTAAATATGCTGCCAACGAATAAATTGATTAAGGTGGTAAAATGCCTCATCAATGGATACCTAATTCATTACCCGAGATAAAGAAGGAACTGCTCAGGAGCATCGGCGTTAATGACGTTTTAGAGCTATTTAATGACGTACCCAAGGAACTAATCATTAACCGCAAATTAAACGTAGGTTTAGGTAGATCGCTAAGCGAGTATGAAGTTAAGAGGTACTTCGATAGATTGATGTCTAAAAATAGGTTGTTTACAGATCCACCGCCATTCATGGGTGGGGGCGTATGCGCTCATTACGTTCCTGCAGTAGTTAGACATATTATTAGTAGAGGTGAATTTCTAACTAGTTATACTCCCTATCAGCCTGAAATATCCCAGGGGATTCTGCAAGCACTATTTGAGTACCAAAGCATGCTAGCTGAGCTATATGGAGTACAAGTAATAAATGCATCTATGTACAATGGGAGCACAGCCGCTGCCGAGGCCCTACGAATGGCGGTACGGATAAATAAAAAGCGAAAGATCCTAATTCCGTTAAATGTTAATCCAGAAACATATGAGGTTATAAGGACTTGGTCCTTAGGGATGAGCTCAGAGATGGATAGAGTTAGATATGACCAGCTAAGCGGTTCTATAGACATTAGTGAGCTGGAGGTAAAGCTCATGAGAGGCGATGTTAGTGCTGTGTACATCGAAAACCCGAATTACTTCGGCGTCATTGAAGTCCACCTAAGGGACATCATAGACCTAATACATAAATACGACGCTTTAGCGATAGTTAATTCGCTGCCCATTTCATTAGGTATCCTGGAAGCCCCAGGTAAGCTTGGAGCTGATATAGTCGTCGGCGATGGGCAGTCGTTAGGCCTAGGCATGAACTTTGGAGGCCCTTCTTTAGGTATCCTCGGAATACGCGATGAAAGGATGATAACTCAACTACCAGGTCGATTGGTGGGCGCCACCATAGACAGCGAAGGCTCGCTAGGATTCACATTAATACTCCAAACAAGGGAGCAGCACATAAGGCGTGAGAGAGCAACATCTAACATAACGACCAACAGTTCACTAATGGCTATAGCGGCAGCCGTCTACTTAAGTCTCTTAGGCTCTGAAGGGATCAAGAAACTTGGAGAGGACATGCTGTACAAGACCTACTATGCTATTAAGAGGTTATCGGAGATCAAGGGAGTTAAAGCACCCTTGTTTGCTGAAGGCAGGTATTTTAGGGAGGTAACATTAGCTATTATGGGTAAAAAGTATCGCGATGTACATATAAAACTACTTAATGCTGGCATACTCGGGGGTAAGTATATAGGTGACGTATTTCCTGAGTTAGGTGAGTCATGTATAATGTGCTTTACAGAGCTCCACACTAAATCAGATATAGATCTACTAGCAACTACCGTGGAGAGAGCGCTAAGAGGTGGTATGTAAATGTGGCAACAGGCCAGATGGAATGAACCATTACTATTCGAGGTAAGTACATGTTCAAAGCCTACCTTTAATATAACCATCGACACAGACATAGTACGTGAAGTAGGTGATGTAAAGAACTACTTACCAAAAGAAATCCTTAGATCCGAATTACCGAGGATTCCCAACCTCTCCGAGATAGAGGTCGTAAGGCATTTCACTAGATTAAGTCAGATGAGTTATGGAGTTGACCTAGGGCCGGTACCTCTTGGTTCATGTACAATGAAGTATAATCCTAAGATATGCGAGGAGTTAATAGACGAGAGAGTAACAGGGCTTCATCCATATCAGGATGAAGATACAGTCCAAGGGATACTTGAGATAATGTACCACCTTCAAAGGTGGTTAGCTGAAATCACAGGTACGGATGAATGTTGTCTACAACCCCCTGCGGGTGCTTCAGGCGAATTCGCAGGCGCTTTAATGATTAAGAAGTACCATATAGATAGAGGTGAGTCCTTTAGGGATGAAATGTTAATTCCTGATAATGCTCATGGAAGTAATCCAGCAAGTGCAGCTATGGCTGGATTTAAGATAATAAGAATACCTACCTCTGAGAGCGGTGAAGTAGATATTAGAGCACTTAAGGCAGTACTTGGTAGTAAGACGGCAGGTATGATGTTAACTAATCCCAATACTTTAGGAATATTTGAGAGTAGGATCCTTGAGATAGCAGACGAAGTACATGGTGCTGGCGGCCTACTCTACTACGATGGAGCAAATCTAAATGGCATACTTGGCATTGTCAGGCCCGGCGATATGGGATTCGACATAGTACATTTAAACATACATAAAACGTTCGGTGCACCCCATGGCGGAGGAGGTCCTGGTGCTGGCGTAATCTGCGCTAAAGGTGAATTGGTGGACTACCTCCCAGTACCTACTATAGGTTTTAATGGTAGTAAGTACTTCTTAAGCTATAATAGAAGTAAAACCATAGGTAGGGTTTCACAGTTCTATGGGAATGTAATTCCATTGGTTAAGTCATTCATATACCTGCTGTCACTAGGGCCTGAAATACGCGAGGTCTGCGAGGTTGCTGTGATAAATACCAATTACTTTATAAAGTTGATTAAGGACTTAAAGGGCATTACTATACCATATGGCGACAATAAATTCAGGAAACATGAGGTAGTGATTAGCCTTGAAAACCTTTTTAGGGACACTGGAGTTACTGCTGAGGACGTAGCTAAGGCATTGCTCGATAGGGGGGTACATGCACCAACGATATACTTTCCATTAATCGTTAAGGAAGCCCATATGATAGAATTCACTGAAAGCGAAAGTAAAGAATCTATAGAATACTACGCCAGCATATATAAGGAGGTAATTGAAGAAGCTTATAACAATCCGGAAAAACTTAAGCGATATCCTAAGAACACCTCAGTAAGTAGGCTAAATCAAGTAATGGCTAATCACCCACTAACCAGATGTCCAACTTATCAAATGCTTAGTAAGCTAAGGAAAATACGTTGATCGACAAATGCAAATTATGAGTCAAAATCAATACGCGCTCCTATTGACTGACGATACCTGACCTCCTTCCCGCCTTGAAAGGCGAGGCTTTCAGCCGCAGAGCGTCATTCATCGTCTAATCCAGTAAAACTTCGTACTCTAACGACCGCCTCCTCATTGTAACCAACTATGACCCTTATATACCCCTCGAAGTAATTATCAACGACCGGTTCACCGGTGTCAACTCGTAGGAACCTTAAATTAGCTATCTTATTACGCGTCGATATCACTATAACGTTTTCCTTACCTATGATTCGTAGGACCCTAGCCGATATCTGCTGATTACCCCTACCAAATATAAATCCCTGTCCTCCTATAGGGCTTACTATCACCTTGACGTTGTTGTACATGCTTAGGAGGTTGAGTATATCTGACTCACTTAGATCTTTACCTACTAATCTACCATTATATACTGCATCAACACCTAATAATGTTTTCTTAACGCCTAATTTATCGGCTATCGCCTTAACGGTGGATCCAGGACCCAACAAATATAAAGTGTTTGGCTTCATTACCTCCGATACCATGTACTCTGCTACCTCCTCTTTATTGTCAATGTCATTACCGCTGAAGTCTTTAGACGGTACTATTAGATTGGGGTGTGATGGTACTTTAGCTATCCCGTAAATTCTAATCCTAATTTCATCCATACCTAGAGATCTCTCATCGACATCCGCTATCTCGCATAGATCTAGTTCCGCGTTACCGTCAATAAACAGCTTAACTACCTCAGCTGCCGCCTCAGGGCTTGAAGCGAAAACGCCTGAGTACATCTTAACACCCGAAGGTACGCCGAGGATTGGTACTGAGTCGCGGATAATACTGTATACATCCCTTGCTGTTCCGTCACCACCCACGAAGACTATCAAGTCAACGCCCCTACTGATCATCAACTTGCATGAGTTGATAGTATCAGCACTCGACGTAATTTCACTAACATTAAAATCTATCGTCTCAACGGAGTTAAAGTACTTCCTAGCCGCATTCTCACCCATGATCTTAGGCGGGGTCACTATGGTTAAGTTGCTATTAATCAACTTCCTTAACCTCCTAAGGAATCTATCCGCCCTATAGGGTGCAATAGGTCTGGCACCCCTCCTTAACGCTTCAACTAGGAGATCGCCGTCAGTCCCCTTAAGCCCTACGCTTCCACCCATACCAGCTATTGGGTTAATTAGGAATCCTATTACTTTCACCGAACCCCCACACTCGCAGGTATAATACCCTAGGTAACTTAAAAACAATTCCTAAGCGCCTACCTACCTGGTGATGGGTACGCCCTGTACGTACTGTAGGTCGAACCATATAATATGGGATTATGAAAAAGGCGATATAATATGCGGCAACTGCGGTGCTGTATTAGATAAAATATACTTAGATGGAGTAGTAAAACACGATGAAGACGCCGATTCGTTTAAGCGCGACTATAGATGTTCGTTAATAAGCAAGCATACTAAGCTGTATCTAAAGCTCATGGAAAAGGCTTCAAGGTACGGATTAGTTGTAGATAATGACGTGGTTATGAAGTACTTCTCAGGCAAAGCACCGTTAATTAAGGTATTTAAACGACCCGCCCCAGTTAACGCCGAGTTGACTAACGATGAAAGGATAAAGATCGTAATGAGTATAGTAAATAAGTACCCTAGACTTGCATCTAGGACTGAAAGAGCCAAGTACGCTTTAGCTAAGATAGCTTTAGCAATAGCAATGAACGAAGCAAATCATCTGGATATTAAGAGGATGAAGAATGAATTAAATATCAGTGAGGTCCATCTACGAAGATTGCTTAAAGTAATTAATGAGAATCCTGACTTCCTAAGGGAAGTCGTGGAGGCTTTTACACTTAGTAGCCGTGTCCCAGCCTCTCATTGAGGACCTTTTTAACTACTTCAGCAACGAGTTTGCCATCAGCCTTTCCACGCAATTCATTCATAACTCTGCCCATAACTATGTTAAACGCCTTATCCTTCCTTTTAACAAGCTCATCAATATTTGAGTCGATAACCCTATGCACAGCATCATATATGTACTTTATATCTAACGCGGTAGAATATTTCTCTATCAACTCACTTATAGGCCTCCTATTATCTAACGCATATTCGCGTAACACATTAATAACTCCATCCCTGGACAACCTTCCCTGCCTTAAAGCATTTAACGCGTGTTTAATGACTTCTATGCTTAGATTTTCCACTGGCACACCTTCATTCCTTAAACTACCTATGTGGATAGTTAGTAATGATGCTACGTATTGAGGCGGTATCTCGTCCCCGAACTCCTGAACTAACTCATAGAAGTACGTTATGTAAGGACTTCTAAGTAACTGCCTACTTAGCTCCTGGCTTAGTGAGTACTTTCGTACTAATTCATCATAAACACTACCCGGGTCCTTAGGGACATACTTAAGGGCTTCCTTAATGATGCGCTCATCGATCTTAACGGGCGGTACATCGGTTTCAGGATACATTCTAGCAGCCCCTGGCTGGGGCCTCATATACCTAGTGGTTCCATCTTCATTAGCTGCCCTAGTTTCCTTGGGAATTCCTCGGAGTGCTTCCTTAGCTCTGTTAATAACGGCCCTTAGAGCGTTAATACACCTATCTTCAGGGCCTACGGTGAGAACTATCGCGTCGGATTCTATATTTGCACCTAGATATTTATATAGCTCTAAGACTTCATCATGACTAATCCCATACGCCGGTAACTCATCAGTATGGATGATCCCTGAAGTACCTCCCCACTGTCGTGCATAATCGGATAGCTCGGTACCGAAACGCCTACCGGGCTGTAACTCAAGCTTTAGCAAGCCCTTAAATCCTTTTAGACAGGCGGCATAAACCTTATAACCTTTACTTACGTTCCCGGAAATTAGCCTACTCTTAGTATCCCTGAAGAGGTTGGTGACGTCGTATATGCGATCTTGTATGTCCTCCTCCCTTACGCCCCTCCTAATCAGCTCATTTTTTATTTCCAGCAACTTAAGTTGCCTAAGAACCTCGTACATGATCACCTTAGGTAGTAACTCTAATCTCTGGACCCCCTTAATCTCAATTTTGGCGCCATCCTTAATTGATATATTTAAATCCTGCCTTATGGTACCAAGTCCTCTCTTAACTTTGTTGGTAAGCCTAAGCATCAAACCTATTTTCGATGCAACCCTTAATGCTTGCTCAGGACTCTTAATATCAGGAGCAGTAGCTATTTCGATTAACGGTATACCTAATCTATCAAGATTGTATACTACTGCATCCCCTAGGTCATCAATTTTCCTAGCAGAATCTTCCTCTAAGCATATGGTCTGAATCCTCACAATGCCTTCGTCATCATCTAACTCGCCCCCTAACGCTATAATTGCGGTCCTCTGGAAACCTGTTGTATTAGATCCATCAACAACTATCTTCCTCATCACATGGACTTCATCAACCACCTTAGACTTGAATCCCATAGCTATGCCTAAAGCTATTTCAAGAGCCTCACGGTTTAGTTCGTGGGGCGGTTCTTCATCGAGTTCTACACCGCATGTATGATTACTTGGCGCTAAGTAGATGATCTTCTTACCCTTCATAAATTCGAAGACTGCTGCCGGATCCACCTCTCCAATCTCACTTTTAGTTACCCTTAAATATCTCTCAATCCTTGCAACTCCCTCAAACGATCCCTCATAGAGCTTGGTACTACACTTACAGAACAACTTAGCTTTAGTATCAAGCTGTTGATGTACTTCTAAACCTACGCGAAGACCTAATTCATCGTAATTAAAGTCCATGGTACCACTTAGGGAATAATCGTTCTTCATGGACTTCATTAATTTCATGCACTAAATTAACGGTGAAGAGGCCTCTAACCTCATTTAAATCACTAAAATTACCCAACAACCATGAGAGCTTGACGTATGCAGTCTCAGGTAGCATATCAGATGCCGGTAGAACACCAGATAACAATAGCCTCCTACCGGTGGTATATACATTCATGTTAACTCTACCAAATATTGCCTGAGTGGCCATAGCTATAATTACATCATCCTCTACTGCCCTACGTATTGAACTTATACATGACTCGCTTATATGTCCTAACCCTGTGCCTTCAATAACTATGCCTCTATAACCTCTGTCCACTAGGAAATCTATTATCTCATGATTAAAGCCTGGATATGCCTTAACTAAAGCCACTTTCTTTTCGAATTTAGGCATTACTATTAATTCCCCCTTCGTACATCTCTTTATATACCTACTATTAATCATAATTAACTTCCTCGAAGAGTAATCGACTTTAGCCAAAGGCAGGTCATTAATTGACTGAAACGCATCCCTCCTGCTTGAATGCATCTTCCTAACCTTAACCCCCCTATGAACCAATGAGTAACTGTCGCTTATGACACCATGCATCACAACAACAACTTCACCGAATGGTGCATTAAGAGAAGTTATGGCAGCTGAAAGTAGATTTAATGCTGCGTCGGAGCTTGGTCTATCGCTGCTACGTTGAGATCCCACCATAGCTATAGGCATTGGCAGGTTCCTTAAAGCGAAGGCTAAAGCAGATGCCGTGTAAGACATTGTGTCCGTACCATGAGTTACTACAATGCCATCAACACCTCCATTTAATTTCTTAGCGACAGTATTAGCTATGGCTGTCCAATGATCTGGGTCCATATTCTCACTTAATAGCCTGAATAGGTCTACGACCTCAATACTTCCTAGATCCTTAAGCTCTGGTACGAACTCCAATAACTCCTCTGCTGTTATTGCTGGCTTAACTGCCCCAGTACCATACTCCACCTTACTTACTATAGTGCCTCCAGTACTTATCACAGAAATCAGCTTATCTGACATACCTCTAACAAAACTCACCCTAGGTTCCTCAGCCGTTAACTCCTCTATGTTTATGTATCTCTCCTTAATTACCTCAATACGAGCCCCTGCTATAGATATCCCTACATTATACCCATTAGATAACTTAATTACCAGGAGATCCTTAGAACTATACTCAGTCAACGGCATTACTATGCCTTCAATTACATAGCCATCCTTGAAAATCCTTACTAAATCTCCGGGTCTGACTTGAGATCCCGTGAAGTCCACCCATTATAAAAATCAGATTAAGTCTTGCTCTTTTTAGTAGGTATTGATGATGGAGGGACAACTGTCGGTACTGGTAGCCCGCTCTCCTTCCTTTTTCTGATCCAGAACTCCCTCCTATTTCTAATCCTTGGTACTAGATTCCTCTTCGGTTTAGGGGGTATTTTAGGTGTGGCACTCCTTACCTTACCAGCCTTAGTCATTGATCCATGCGTTGGCATCTAGTATCAACCTAACATATATTTATGGCAAGCGAGTTTTAAAACTTAATGAAGAGTTCATGTTTTATTCTCTGAGCTAGTATTTAAATTAAGGAAAACTATAACAAATTTAAATTTCCATCACATAGTAGTAGAGGTGCAATTAGATGAAGATAGCTATTACTGAGACAGCTATTGGGGCCTTTGCCTTAGACATCAATGGAAACGTCATATCAATGATGTTGGCTCCACGTGATATAAATAAGTTAGTTGAAAGGGCGTTGAAGGTAGAGGAGGACTTGCCCACGGATGAATTTATAAATTTAGTTAATGAACTGCGGTCTAAGTTCAAAGAGGAGCTTGAAATTATAGTCGAAACTGAGGGCTACGCTAGGTATTTAAGTGAGTTAGGCCTTAAACCGATCATTGAGTACGATAATAGTGTTATATTAGGGTTTAAGCGTAATTTACCAAAGTATGTTATTGAGTTAGGCATTGTGAAGTCTGAGGGGGAATTCTATGAATATGTACACACGTTGTCCTTAGCGATAACTAGAAATAAGCTAAGGAGAGTCGCCCAGAAGAGGGACTTACTCGTTATACAGGCCATACGCGCTATAGATGATATTGATAAGGTATTTAACTTATTTGCCTCAAGGCTTAGGGAGTGGTATAGTATTCACTTCCCAGAACTAGATGACTTAGTGGGTGAGCATATAGATTACGCAAAGATAGTCGCCTACGTAGGTAGTAGGGAGAACTTAAATGAGGTACAGCTAAGGAAACTAGGATTCAGCGAGGGTAGGATCAGGCGTATTGTGGATGCATCGAGGAGGAGTATGGGTGCGGAGCTTTCAGACCACGACATCAGGCCAATACAGACATTAGCCAATATAATGTTGGAACTTAATAAATTACGTGACGAGCTTACATCATATTTAACTTCAGTTATTAGGGAGGTGGCACCTAATATAACAGAATTAGTAGGTCCTCTGCTTGGTGCTAGGTTATTAAGCCTTGCGGGCAGTCTAGAAACTCTAGCTAAACTCCCTGCAAGTACTATTCAAGTATTAGGTGCTGAGAAAGCGTTATTTAGGGCTTTACGAACCGGAGGTAAACCCCCTAAACATGGAGTTATATTTCAATATCCTGAAATCCATAAGGCACCTAGATGGCAGAGAGGTAAGATCGCTAGGGCGTTAGCCACCAAGTTAGCTATCGCAGCTAAGGCAGACTACTTTACAGGAAGATTCATAGCTGATAAATTAAAGAAGAGCCTGGAGGAGAGAATAGATGAAATAAAAACGCTTTATGCTAAACCACCACCTAAAGCAGCGAAACCTGAGAGACCCAGACACCCTAGACCGAGGAAGAAGTAAGTGACAAACTCCTAATTTTATTTATAATCCTACAGCTGAAAGCCTTATGTGATTAATGAGTGGAATGAACGTCCTTACGAAATCGTCTCGGATTTCATGAAGGTCTATAGCTGTTGATTTGTGCAAGCC
>ERZ1669248.524-NODE-524-length-17932-cov-6.973318_pt1 | contig 17932 bp, 19 predicted proteins | sample MGYA00579296_ERZ1669248 | MGnify/ENA primary metagenome ERZ1669248 (study PRJEB41166, sample SAMN08046057) | hot springs metagenome | biome: hot spring; feature: neutral hot spring; material: thermophilic sediment; isolation source: thermophilic sediment from...
GGCAAAAAAGTATATGCAATAATAATAGCAGAAGACTAACACCAACACATATAAATTGCTATAAAATTAGGAAATAATTTGGCGAGGCTTATTTGGTATTATAAAGATGTTAAAGACTGGTGTGTGGTCTTGGAGAGTATTCACAGGATAATCCTGCCGAGCAAGGTAATTATTGGTCCAGGCGCCATCAAGAGTATCGGGGAAATCGTTAACGAGGTAGCTGGGAGATCGAAGAATATAGGGGTAGTAACCGGTGAAAACACCTATAGGATCGGTGGTAGGATAGTCGAGGAGTACCTCGGTGGACATAGTAAAGTAGAGACCTGGATAGCCGGAGACGCCTCGATCTCAACAGCCGAGAAGATATCGTTGAAGGCCAGGGAGAACAACATAGGCTTAGTCATAGGTGTTGGGGGAGGACGTGTTATAGATGTAGCGAAATACATTGCGTTTAAAAACAATATAGACGTTGTGAGCGTGCCATTAGCACCCAGCCACGATGGCATAGCAAGCCCCTTTGCAAGCCTTAAAGGGACTTCAAGGCCCACGAGCATATATACTAGAACCCCCTTCGCCATCATAGCGGATACAGACCTAATATCCACAGCACCCAGACGCCTGATTTTATCAGGTGTGGGCGATCTACTCGGTAAGCTCGTAGCCGTTAAAGACTGGCGTCTAGCCCATAAGTTAAAGGGGGAATACTATGGTGAATACGCTGCCCAGTTAGCATTGTTAAGCGCTAAACACGTCTTGAAATACCATGAGCTGATAGGATCTGGGTCTAGGGAAGGGTTGAGAATCCTTGTTGAAGCATTAATTAGCAGCGGTGTAGCCATGTGTATAGCCGGGTCAAGCAGGCCTGCGAGCGGTAGCGAGCACCTCTTTAGCCATGCATTAGACTTGGTGGCTCCGGGTAGGGCGCTACACGGTGAGCAAGTCGCCTTGGGGACAATAATAATGCTGTATATTTACGGTGATAGCAGATGGAGGCTCGTCAGGGATGTAATGCAGAGAATAGGGTTGCCGACGACTGCAAGGGATCTAGGCTTCAGCTCAGAGGAAGTAGTGAAGGCTTTAACGATAGCACACACCATTAGGCCTGAAAGATACACTATACTTGGCGAGACAGGGTTAACACAGGAGGCTGCTTACAGGATCTTAAGGGAGACAGGTATTATTTGATTTCAAAAACTTTTAGCTCCTGCTTACTACTTCCTGGAAGACTATGGATGAGACTGTATCCTTGAATAACTCCATGATGTCTGCTGCTAGAGCTATCTTAGAGTAACTTATATCCTTCTTTGACAGGTATTTACCAGGTATCGTTACAAATAGTTTTTTCTCTGCCTCGCTGAGGCTTACCTCTATTTCCTCACCAGGTATCTTCAGGTATCTAGATGATAATGCCTTAATCTTCTCAATGGTGTTCTCGAGCTTCTTGACTATTTTAACCTTATACACGAGTGTCTTACCGGCGAGCGGGTGGTTGAAGTCGATTGTGACTCTTCCACCGCTGATACTCTTAACCACCCCGCGGGCACCACCGATCTCGACGACGTCGCCCACGTTAATGCTGTACCCTCTCTTCTGGAATTCTCTTAGACTAAATGTCTTGATTTTATCAGGGGATCTCTCACCAAATGCTTTTTCAGGAGGTAGCTCAACCTCTACCTCGCTTCCCACATCATGTTTTAATAGTTCTTCTTCAACATTCTCGTTGAGCCAGCCTCTACCAATGATTAATAATGTGGGGCCATAGACCCTATCGGCTTCGTAGATGTTTTCCTTCTTGGCTAGCTCGGCGTCCGTGGTGTCAAGCAATGTGTTTGTATCCTTTACCCGTACATTATATTCCACCAATACGAAGTCGCCCTTGCTTAAAGCCATATAGCTCACCATGAGCATTCGTGCTGCATATAGTGTTTCAACCGGGATACATTAAAAGACTTAAGTCTTATTTTAAATTTAACCTTTCCATCAATACCTATATTGCTTTATAGTATTCATCGTTGAGGTGGTGTAGGATTTTAACTGCCTTCCCCTTCTTAACACTACCGTTCTTAATGACCTCCGAGTCTATTAGCGCTGATCCAATAGCGATAGACCTCCTGGTCTCTTCATCTATGATGACGACTATATCGCCGACTTTGAAGTCGCCTATAATACTCCTTATACCAGGCACCATTAAGTCGGCTCCTCTTAGAAGCGCTTGTACAGCGCCTTTATCAACTATGATGCTTGGCAGCGTGATTGAGTGTTGAGGGTTTTTAAGGAGGTATCTTAGACAGGGTATCCATTGATCACCGTGTTTGAGAAGAGCAGGTATCTTATTTACAAGTATAAATATATTGCCCCCGTCCTCATAGTACTCGAATAGATCCTCCTCTGAAACCGGCAACCCATACCTCTGGAACTCCTTGATGAATTGCTTCTTATCCTTCTTGGAGAGCGGGTAGCGTTTCATGGTTTAACACCTAGTTTAGCCATAGGTTGTATTTATTGGTTGAAAAGTAGGTGTAAACCAGAACCAAGCCACTATAACGGGTCTCAGGCGAGCTCGTTAAAAGTTAGAATAGTTAGCTCGGGTGTTTTAAACGTTATTTTCCCCAGCCTGGCTCCAATCAGTATTTTAACCCGTTTCTCCACTACGGCATCAATCAGTCTCTGAGTTATAATACCATCAAATACAATGGCGTGTATTTTCTCAGGCTCGGAAGCCTGAATCTCTGAGACGAGATCTCTCACGGGTATCCTTTTTACTTGGTCCCACTGGCTAGAGTAAAATATGGCTTCGAGCGTTCCATATAGGCTCTTGATATCCTCAATTAATTTAACAGGGAGAGATAGTGTCTCGGTGATTTCCTTTGCAACCTTCTCAGGAGGTTTAACCACCTCTTCAGGTAGCTTATGAAGCCTCCTCTGTATTTGTATGAGCAACTGAGCCTCCTTGTTGCCTTGTTTAACCTGCTCTTCTAGGTACTGGAAGATCTCTATTTTCTTCTTTAGTGCCTCCTCTATTTCACGACTACTTAACTCCTCTACCTCGCGACCAGGTGGCGCACGCGCTATATAGTCTATCTTCGCGTTCCTCAGTACTTCCTTCATTATTAAGTCTCCACCATGATCCCCATCCACGAATAGCGTTGTCTTCTTCAGCTCAGCAAGCTTTTTAATAGTATCCGGTACTCTCCTAGCGCCTCCTAGAGCTATTATGTTGGTGTACCCATAGCGCAACAGGTTTATAACGTCTGCCCTCCCCTCCACGATTATTATTTCCTCAGCTTTATCGACATCGGGTCCTGCCGGAAGTTCCTCAGGCCCATATGAGACGGGCTCGGGGACCTTCAGGTATTCCTGGATCGACTTAATGAGCTCTTTTACATCCGGGGTCTTCTCCTTACCCCATCTTCTAAGTATTTCTACTGTCCTCTCCATTATCTTCTTTATCTTCTCCATCCTTAAGTCTACTATGTCTACTATTGATATAGATGCGTCGTAGGGGCCTACTTTATCAACGGTCTCAATTAATGCGGCAAGTAATGCTGTCTCCACACGATCGAGGTTACTTGGGATCAGGATCTCGCCGGTGGTCTTACTGCCCTGGGTCTTAGTATTAACCTGTATTCTACCTATACGCCCCTTATCCTGTAACACCCTTAGATCGAACTCGTTTCCAAATAATCCTTCAGTCTGCCCAAAGATGGCGCCAATTATATCGTGCTTCTCGACTACGCCATCGATTTCTATCCTAGCCCTTATAAGATACTTGGCCATTTACTATACACCATCAAAATAGATTTTGTTGTAAGGGACTAATATTACATGGTGTTTATTTGAAATAATTATCGGAAACCCTATTATACTATTCTTATCCTGTTAACCTTCTTATTGGCCCAGTTGTAGTGTCTAATCCTCTTACTCCTGCCGAAGCCGCATGCAGCACAGTATCCCTTAGCGACATTGAAACTATGACGCCCGCACCTACGGCATCGTATATGTGTTTTACTCCTCCCGTGTTTACCCATGCTGGTTGTGCCTTTAACCATTTAGCTCACCCGTGTCACCTTTACTCTCCGAGGGGTGAGATCAATACAACGGTGTCTCCCCTGATGACGATCGTGCCTAGTTTTCTCGTGGAGCCATTGCTCAGTATTTCCTCAGCATCATCCAGCACTATGTTTAAATGCTGGTCAAAGCTTCTAAGCTTTCCTCTAAGCGGGATATTATCCTTGGTTTTTATCAAGACCTGTTTCCCAAGGTTTTCTTCGAGTATTTTATGCGCTGTCTCGCTCATACGATCCCACCTAATAAATCATCATTGCATACTAATTATTACTGGATCTACTTAATGACCTAATCAAGCATAACCTTATAAATCTACACTTACAACTGGAAGCCCTCGCCCTCAAGGGCTGGAAGAGGTTATGTCTTCTTGGTGTAGTCGAACAGGCTTTTCCTGCCAGCTGTGCTGGCTACTTTTTTCAATTGTGTATCGGTTACTCCAAAATACTCTAGGATCCTTAGTGCGGCAGGTATTATTTGGTGATCAATATAATATATAGTGTCCACTAGCTTGGGGTCCTTCACGAACATATAGGGTTCGGCTCTATCGGATATCTTGCCGGAGCCCTTTACAACAATATATCCTATTTTATCACCGACCTCTATCTTCATACCCATCCTCTTCATTTTTCTAGCTGCATTCACATGGGGGGCTTCCGCCTCGTATTCCTCAATGCTTTTCGTAAGGGTCTTCCATATAATTAGTTTTTCAAGGGGTATTCTACCCTGGTTCAACTCCGCTATGATGTTTCTCACGTATTCTATCGCCTTCTCGATGTTTTTCTCGCTTAATAGGATCTCGGTTACCTTCTCCTGTACCTCCTTAGCTATCTCAGCCCAGTCTCCTCTCACAGCCTCGAATCCAACTATGTCTACTCGTCCATCTTCAAGTAGCCCTGCGTACCGTTTCTTTGCCTCTGTGAAGAAGACCCTCTTATACACCTTGTCTATTTTTATCTCGAAGCCCAGCTCGCGTTCGACGTACTCTGAGAGCCTGGTTATTTTATCAGGTATGTTTTCAACAAAGAGGGAGTCGGTGTCGCCATATATTACTTTAAGCCCTATTACCCTAGCGTAATCTATGACACTTAATATTGTTCTACGGCCCCATGCTGTAACAGCTTCCGCGCACTCCTTGCAATACCATCTAGCTGCTACCCACCCCATGTACCCGTATGTCGCGTTAGCTAATACCTTGATCGCCTTCTGTCTCTCATCAAGCAATCTATACTCCGGTGAATCCGTCTTATACTTCTTCATCTCCCCCCTTATCTGTTTCCTCAGTGAGAGCAGTATCTGAAGTACGCCTTTGAAGAATCCAGGTGGCTCCCTCAGGAAGCAGTGCTTAACCTCGGGTGCTACATAGTGTTCACTCTCACGGCATACACCCTCCCTTATGATGGTGTCTGGCCCAATATTGTACTTTATCATAATGTTAGGGTACATGCTTGTGAAATCCAGTACAGCAATGTTCTCGTGTATACCAGGTAATGGCTGCAGCACCACCGCCCCCTTGTAGGGCTCGACCTCTTTCTCAATTCTATTCGGGATCAATTCATCCCTGCGGAAGGCCTCCCTCATTAAAAACCATTCAAGCCTATTCCCCACGCTGGCCGCTCCAACTTGATCCAGGGGAAGCCCTGTTATACTCGACAACTGCATTGCAAAAGGCAGGAACTTCTCTGCCAGACCCATTGTTGACTCTACATCATCTAAATTATATCGCAACAACAAGGGTTTTCTTGCCGGATCTCTCCAGTACCTTGGGAACTCTATGTAGTCGATGAGTACTCTCTCACTTCTCTTCATTACACCTAGATAGTCAGCCACGATGTCCAGGCTCTTTAACTTCACCTCTGGTATTTCTTCAGCGAAGTTCAAGAGATCCACATGGATTCTTCCAGGTATTGATATGTGTCCATAAGTGCTTTGAGAGGGCTGTCCATCCCGTCTACGGCCTACATCAAGCTTTAAGTTGTTTACTCGTGCACGCTCCATTAGGTAGGGCCAGTCGAACCTGCTACTGTTATACCCCACTATTATATCGGGGTCGTACCTGAGGATATAGTCTGTGAATTCCGTGATGACATCTTTATCGCTTAATTCTTCAGCTATAAACTGCTTGACCTCGCCGCTGCTTGTTTTCCCCCCTATTATTATAATGGGGTCTCTCTCCGGATGGGGTGTACCGGTTTCACTGTATACCTCTATATCGAACGCCATTACCCGTAGATCCTTAGGCGGCCTAGTATCCCCTATGGGTTTAATGGAGCTTACGACCTCGTAGAAGCGTGTGGCCCTGTATTTAGCTGGAACAGGGGCCTCCATCACTTCTGCAATATGCCATCCACATGGCTCTAACCCGTGGTCTAGGAGATACCTCATGCTGAACCTTATATCAGCCTCTAGTACATCTACTACCTCACTAATCTCCCTTATCCTCTCCCTATACTTTCTAACATACTCTGGGATCACGGTTGTGATCCTTAATGCTTTAACTGGTTTCCCGAAGTACTTCTTCTCAGTCGGCTTCACCTCGATTATAGGCGACTCAGCCTCGCTGAAGGCTCTTATCTTCCTGGCTACGGTTTCAGCATCTATCCTCTCATTTATAATGGCGTAAAAATATGGACGGAACCTCCTGTCTCTAAGTACTACTCGTTCACCATTACGTGTGATACCCCATAGGATTACATGGGGTTCCTTGCCAACAACCTCATAAGTTACGTCTAAAAGGTAAAATTCGATCTCCATTGTTTTTTCACGCTTCAATAATATGATATCTTAATACGCTCATAAAGCTATTACTATAGAGAAAGCATGCAGATGCTGTGTCAGCTGAAGGTGTAGTTGATGAGGGTACTGGAGGAGGACTTGAGAAATGGATACATAAGGATCCTAGTGGAGGACATCGATGACTTATGGATATTATTCATGGTTCTTAGAAAGGGGGATATAGTCTACGCTAGAACGAGCAGGGAGGTTAAGCCGGGTGAGGGTGGCAGTAGTAGAAGGATACCGATGGTTCTCGGGCTACGCGTCGAGGCAATTGAATTCCAGGAGTTCACGGAGAAGCTGAGGATCAGAGGTATTGTTGTGGAGGGGCCAGAGGAATTCGGGGTAAAGGGTCACTATCACACGATCGCTATTGGTGTGGGAGACCAGTTAGCCATAGTGAGAGAAACCTGGAGTAAACATAGTCTAGACCTCTTGAAGAAGGGGGTTAGAAGGAGGAGAATACTATTAGTGTCAATAGACTATGATAGTGCATGCATAGCCGTTTTAACCGAGCAAGGAGTGAAACACCATAGTGAGATACAGTCAGATCTCCCGGGAAAAATGTATAGGGTTGAACACGAGGAAATATTGGACGAATACCTAAGTAAGGTAGCCTCAGCATTAAATAATGTTATACAGCAGGAGGAAATAGATGCAGTGATAATTGCTGGACCAGGCGACTTGAAGAACAAGCTCGGTGAAAACATAAGGAGAGACAACAGGAAACATGTATACCTGGATACAACCTCTACAGGGGGATGCCAGGGGATTTCAGAGCTACTTGGCAGGGATGTGGTTAAACAGGTTGTCGGGGATTTAAGTATTGTTAAGGCTAAAGAAGTAGTTGAGGAGTTTAAGAGGCTCATTATAAAGGATCCTCAGCTCGTAGCATACGGCGTGGATGATGTATACGAGGCGGTAGTGTACGCAGCTGTCTCAAGAATTGTTGTAGCCGGTGACCTACTTCACGAGCCCGATGATGAAAGGCGCGCCCGCGTATACGAGATCCTTGAGAAAGCATATGAAACCGGTGCAGAGGTGGTAATAGTCCCCGGGAAAAGCGATGTAGGCCTCGAGGTCCAAGGGTTCGGCGGGGTAATAGCAGTGCTCAGGTATAGGTTATTTCGTGGAGAGCATTCTCCTTAACACACCATTCTCTCGCGATAGCTCTCTCAACGCGTCCTCGAATGTTTCATCGGATGCCAGGTAATACTTGATGAAGACGCCTGTTCTCCCTATACTGCTTCTCCTGGTTAAGACTCTCTCTCTTTCCAGCACGGTCTCTATGCTTATATCGAGCCTCCTTGCAACGTATTCCTCAAAGCCTTTCACAGGTAGTTCATAATGTCCTTTAATAGTGGGATCTATGAATATAAGTGACTTGTTAACGCCGGGGACTCTCTTACCCTCTAATATTCCGTTGTAGCCTAGTACACCTCCAAATCTATAGAACTCGTATTCCCTCGGCTTGAGCTTCAATAGGGGAAAGCTCACGCTTATTCTTTCCTCTTGGTCAAGGATTATGTATGCCTTAGGCGTGTTTGATGGGGTAGCCATTATTATTACGCGTTCATAGGGTTTAACACCATGTTTCTCTAGTATTGTCTCAATAATATAGCTGGGTATGGTGTCCGGGATAAATACATCTATATCGCTTCCTCTCCATACATCACCCCTGGCTATACTACCATGAACGTAAGCGTTTAACCCGTTGTCCACGAATATCTTTAGTAATTCCACTGCTTTCTCCCTGAGCTTCTTAAGTAGTTCCCAGTGGTCTGGAGTGTATACTACTTCTCTAAATTCGGGTGTTGTCTGTGGTTGAATCCTCTTCAAAGGCTGGCACCGTTCAATACCCTTAATGCCTTCTATACTGTTTGATCTCCTTATTCTCGTTTTATATATTGGCGACTGACTCAATTTATCATATATGAGTGATTCAAGGTATTAAATAGGGCGGAGGGTATTATACTTTGAAGAATATATCTGGTGAAACGCTTGGATATACTATACATCTTTATTGCTTCACTGCTAGCGTTTTGGGTTGTCGTGAACTTGTTTTATAGGTACTTCCTTGCGGGTAAGTATAGTAATATTGAGATACATGGGTATGTAGTGTTAGTGATCAAGAGAAAGACAGAGGGGAGGGCTTCTCCCTCTGGGGAGGCTGGGTTGCTGCATAATATAGTTCTAACAATACTCTACTTCGTCTCCCTGACTCTATTCTTCTATATGGTGGCTATCTCCATACTCAATAGGCTCTATATAGGTAGTACAGGGGTTGTAGTACTCGTACCCGGGGTAAACGTTGTTGGCATGGATGCATTACTATTCATTATTGCTGCAAGCATTAGTGCATCACTGCATGAACTCTTCCATGCACAGTTGGCTATAAGGAACGGTATACCAGTTAAATCCTTCGGCATCATGCTCGCCCTCATCATACCACTCGCATACGTGGAGGTTGAGGAAGAGGAGTTCCGGAGAACTAGGGTTTTAAAGCGTCTTGGTGTTCTTTCAGCTGGTGTCGCGGTAAACCTTATCCTAGCAACAGTATCCCTTGTACTATTAACACTAGCAACGTCTCCAATAGGTATTTTAGTGACCGATGTAGAACCAGGGAGCCCAGCATACAGATATGGTATACATGCATACGATGTGATTACGAGTATAAATGGGAGTCTGGTTAAAAGTATAAACGATATACCTGTTGTCAAGATGATCACAAAGCCGACATCGCTTAATTTAACTGTTTGGAGAAGGGATACAGGTTACGTGAATTTAGTCATCCCTATTGGAGTGAATGATGAGAGGATAGGGATATACTTGTCTAGCTCGCCTAGAATAGAGCTCCTCGAGTACTTAGGCGGGTTACCCGCGTTCCTACTCTACAAGTTCTTACTATGGATGTACATGATTAACTTAAGCCTCTCAATACTTAATGCCGCACCATTATTCATAACCGATGGTGGTAGAATAATCAACGAGCTCGCTGGAAACAAGTATGGAAACATAATAAACATCATCGGCGTAATAATACTGCTCTTAATACTGCTCCCATAGAACCATGAAAACATGATTAATAATCTCTGATGCAATAATATTATTATGCCGTGGACGTAGGGAGGGCCCGGCTCTAGCCGGGTCAGATAACCATGGATCAACCAGGACGACCGGCCATCCCCCACGTCAGGTAATGACCCCCGCCCCATGGGGCTGGTGGAGGTGGAGCCCCCTCTGGAGGGAGGGGGTGAACCACCTTAGCCAGGGGAACCCGGCCAGGCCCGGAAGGGAGCAACCTAACCCTGGACACCAGCGTTCATGGGTTTAACCGGGGTTGAACCGGCGTGGATAAGGCTCTGGCCGGTTGTCCTGGTTGATCCATGGGGCTACGTCCACGGCTTCTTGTTAAGTATTATAACTTCTATATTTAACAGTTTTCTCCAATTAACTAGATAACTAGATATCTGGTATGTTTTTCAGCCCTGAGCCTGTTAATACTAGTAGTACTTTCTTGCCTGAAAGCTGGTTCTTAATCTTTTCTAGTGCAGCATAAATGGATGCAGAGGTTGGTTCTACAAGGAATCCAAGCTCCCATAGTTCCCTCCATGCCCTCAGTATTTCGGTATTGCCGACTAGGATGACGTCTCCCTGGTATTTATGCAACGCATCAACTATTTCATTCAGTCTAGGCGGGTTTGGAACCATTATTCCATCCGCGAGACTCGAGTCCTCTCCTGGCTGAGTGACTCCTTTAAATGCTTTATAAACTGGTTGTGTGCTATAGCCTTGAACACCTATGAATCTAGGCATCTTGGTTATCCAGCCTGCTTCAAGGGCCTTCTCGAATCCTTTTACTAATCCAAGGAATAAGCCGCCTGATCCTATTGGCGATATAACGTAGTCGGGTACATCCTCTTCGAGAACCTCCCAGGCTATTGTGGACGCCCCCATTATATAGAAGTAGCTCCAAGTATGTGCCACGTAGTATGCTCCCGTAAGTGCCTCCTTTAAAACCATTTCAGCTGCATCGCCTCGCGTAGGGGCCTCAATTATTTCCGCATTGAGCGCCTTGATGACCTTCTTTTTACCTGGTGGGGCTGTTTTAGGCATGTATATTCTTGTCTTTAAATCGTAGAGTCTTGAGTAGAGGGCTACCGAGATACCTGTGTTACCGCTGGTATCCTCGATAACATTCTTGAAGCCTAATTTATAGGCATAGTATATGGCTAGTGCTGAACCCCGGTCCTTGAAGCTACCGCCTGGATTAAGGTATTCAAGCTTGAAGAGAAGTGTCATTCCATCGATTTTCTCCTCAACTAGTGGTGTGTTACCCTCCCTCCTTGTCTTCTCTGGTTTCAAAGGTATTGTACCGCCATATTTCTCCCAGATATTCTTCGAGCTGGTTTTCTCAAGCTTACCATCGTAAACAAGATCTAGGGGTCCACCACAACGAGGACATCTCCAATGGTATTCACTAAACGCGTCAGCCTCGAAACCACAATGGTTACACTTCCACTTCATGAAAGATCTCCAGGGTAATTTATTTTGCCTCTATCAATAACTAACTTTAGAAACCTAATAAAATTCTTTAGGATTTAGAACCCACAACAGTTCCCCAAAGGTTTTTATAATGGGATTCAAGATTTATTAATGGCTTATTGGGATACGTTCACACAGTTAACTAGTGGTGATTAAATATGCCGAAAAAGAGGGAGAGTAGAGGTAGGAGGAAAGGAGATAAGGGTAAAGTAGGATATGTACAATGTGATCAGTGTGGGAGGAGGGTTCCGGAGGATAAAGCTATATGTGTTACAAGAATGTATAGCCCCGTACCTCCCCAGCTAGCCGAGGAGCTTGAGAAGAAGGGGGCAATAATACAGAAATACCCGGTGAGGAAATGTTATTGTATATCATGTGCAGTGCACTTAGGCATAGTGAAAGTACGTCCCGAGGAAGAAAGAAAGGAGAAACCTGCATTCACCTAAAGGTGTTAATAACTATCGGCTCCATGTGCTGAAAATATTCTTTCAGCGCAATTTCACCTGAGAGCTGTTGTTTATGGTTTTTATTGATGTCCTCGGGTTCATCATGGTGCGGCTTAGAGTCGCCTACAGCGGTTCATCAACTATCGGAGACTCTGAGTCCACAAGCCAGATTTGTAGTCTTCTAGAGTTAAGCTAGTATATAACTTAAAGAGTCTCTGATAAAAAACACCCGAATTCTGAGGCGACGACTGCTTCTCTAACCTTATAGAGTTCATCTCTGAGTGTGCCACAGGTTGTAGTTAATTTCATGGAAATACTCTAGGGGCAGAAACGTTTATTAAGGTCATTGAGGAAATTTTATAGACAGTTGGGATCGAATGTTGGAGAGGTTGTTGAAGCCTGCGGGGCGGTGGGAGCACTGCTCCAAGCCCCGCAGGGCTCTTCGTAGATGGGAGCCCCGTGCCGTTGGGCTCGACAGCCGCCCATGAACCCACGGTGATAGCACGTGACCTGTGGGCGAGGTGGAAGTCCCTAGAGGCGACCCTAAATGACCCTAAAAACACAGAACAGCCCTCTAGGGACAAACGGTTGTCTCTCCCGTCAATACCTCTACGTCGGAAACCAGGTGTTGCTACTGAGCACAGTTTTCGTTATTCGATGAAACAACCTACCGATTATAGTTACAGATGTAACCCGGAATAGATGCGGGAAACCGATGAATCATTCAAGGGATCTTCACTACTTCAGGACGGGGAGGAGGACAATAGTTTAATCGTTATTCCAAGAGCTTTCCTAATGTCTTCTTCGCTGTTTTTAAAGTCCGCATCAGCTGTTAGTAGAGCGTGTATCTGTGCACCTTGTTCTTTCATGGCCTTAATGTAAGCCAGGTGAAGTAGATCAAGTGTTTTAAGCCTCAATTTCCCTGTTAATTCTATCGCATACGCCAAGGGCTTATAGAATCGACCAATTGGGCTTCTCGAAGACCCTTTCACATTGATATACCTAAAGTTAAACCTTTTCATAATATACAGGATAATGGCTATGAGTGTTACACGCTCACTTATTTCTAGCTTATCTTTTACAGTGGTAAGTAGGTTATGTTGTCTAGCAAGTATGCTTGCAAGTTCAGTTACCACTAGCTCAGACACTACTTTATCTTCATGGGCTTCTAGAGTTTTTCTTGCCTCATCTCTTCTAGGATCCATTGGGTCAAGAGCAGCAACAATCACACTTGTGTCAACGTAGATCAAGGCTTAAAACCTCTCCCGTTCAGCTAGTAACTGTTTCAGAGAACCTTCGAGTTTAATCGGTATATCCCCCTCATCTTCCTCTAGCTCGAAAAGCTTGTCTACAGCCTCAATGATTACTTTAACTCTTCCAACACGCTTAACGCCAATCCTAATCAAGTCCCTTAAAGCCTCGCTTCTTGAATTATAAACACCTAGATTCACGAGCTCATCAATAAGTCTCAACGTTTCGTCATCGAGTCTAACAGGAACAACCCTACTACCCATAATATATCCCTAAGTATACATATACGTATACGTATTATAAAGCTTTCATTGATGCTAAGGCTATTCCATATTCGAGGAAAGATCATAACAGCCACAGATATCAAAAGCTCCTATGTTAAATACTAGTATATACTGGGCGATTCAAGTGTACAAGTATTAACGTGATCTTAACGAATTCTAGGTGTGGAATATTCATTAGTATTGATAGGTGATATGTAGTATAGGTTTACTGCATTATTACAACTGAAAGCCTCGTCCTTTTAGGGCGGGGAGGAGGCCAGTTCCTTGATGTGGATAAATATTTAAACAAGTTGATTAATGAATGAGAACAATGTGAAGTAGGGGATGCATATGGTTAAAGTGAGAAAGGTAGTATTGGTGACCGCAGAACACCACCCATACCATAAATTATGGGCAAAGATAGCTGAGGCCCTGAGTAAGAAGATGGGTGTCGAGCTCGAGGTAAGGAAGGAGGATTACGTATATCTAGTAGAATATGGTGATAAAGATGACCTTGGCATGTCATGGTTACCGCAGATACTCGTGGAACTGGATGATGGAAGAGTACAATGGGTTCTCTCGCAGCTTCCATTAAACGAGAGATTACAACCAGACGAGGAGAAGGCATTAGAGGTCATGGTTAATAAGCTGAGAGAACTAGGAGTTGAATTATAGTAGGCTTGAAAGTTCATAGGGGTTTTCAATGTACTTTGTCCCATTTGTTCCTACGCCCTATCCTGTTGTTAGGGAAATGCTTAAGCTTGCCGGTGCAGGCAAGGATGACGTATTATATGACTTGGGATGCGGTGATGGACGCATCCTCGTAGTAGCTGTGAAAGAGTTTAACGTGAAGAAGGCTGTCGGGATCGAGAGAGATAGTGAGAGGGTTAAAGAGGCTGTGAGAAGGATAAACGAGGAGGGGATAAGTGATAAAGCAATAGTTATACAGGGAGACTTCTTCGAAACCGATATCAGTGAGGCAACGATAGTAACGCTTTTCCTATTAACATCCGTCAACGAGGTGCTACGCCCCAAGTTCGATAAAGAGCTAAGAGATGGAACCAGGATCGTGAGCCACGAGTTCAGGATACCTGGCTGGAAGCATGAGAAAATGATTGAGGTAAGGGATGATAACGGCTTAACACATGTAGTGTACCTATATATTAAAGGTAGGCATCTGTAGGTATGTTACTGTTTTCTGGGTTGTGGGTCTTTTAAGAGTTTTGTAGGATGCTTAATGCTCTCCTTGCTTTACCCGTTTAAATTTATAAGCGCTAGATTCTTTAAGTCTATTGGCGACCCCTTAGCTCCCCGAGACCCATGGCTGTCTACGGGGAGGGAGCCGGGGAGGAACCGTGATAAACCACCCCACGAAGACCTAGAGCGTAGGTGGGAAACGGTTGAGGGGGTGTCATGCTTGGAGGAGATGTATAGGGGCTGGGTTAACCAGATTAGAGAGGCCCTGCTTGAATGGGGGAGATACAGGGTTTCCGGGGTCTTCGACAAGATCGTGGTACTCGGTATGGGTGGTAGCGGTATAGTAGGGGATTTCCTAGCTACTCTTTCACAAACCAGTAGAGGCCTCCCCGTGTATACTTCTAAATCGCATCACGCGCCTGGCTTCATTGACTCAGAGACACTGGTTTTATCAGTTAGTTACAGTGGTAATACTGTTGAAACAGTAAATGCAACTATCGAGGCGTTTAAGAAGACGGGGAATATAGTGGTGGTCTCCAGCGGGGGTCATCTAAGAGACTATGCTTTGAAGCATGGATTACCATATATTCCACTACCCACGGGTCTTGCTCCAAGAGCCTCCCTGCCATCAATGCTCTTCAAGATCCTTGGATTACTTGACTCGAGCGGGTTATCCATGGTGGGTAAGAGGGATGCTGAGGAAACCTTGTCATTCATAAATAGTGTCATGGATAACGCGGTGGAAGAGGCTTACCGGCTAGCCGAGTGGATCCATGGAATCCAGGGTCTACTGGTTATTGCAACCCACACCCCTCTAGAAGCGCTGGCTCTAAGGGGTAAGAACGAGTTTAATGAGAACAGTAAGATACCGGTTAAAATAGATGTTGCACCTGAATGGATGCATAACGATATAGTAGGGTATGAGGAGCCTAGTGGTATACCCTTAAAGATCATTGAAGTCTTCGACCCGGCTGACGAGGCTGGATGCAGGCTCGTGGAGTTCATGGATGAAATATACAAGGAGGTTAATGCCTGGAGGCATAGGTTGAGTCTTAGAGGGGAGACATTATTAGATAAGCTTATCTACGGTAGCCTAGTTCTCGGAGTGGCCAGCGTCAGGCTCGCGGTCCTCAGGGGTATAGATCCCCTTGAGACAAGGAGTATCAAGAGGTATAAGGAGTCTGTGCATAATATATTCCCCGGGCTTTAAAGGTTAAAAAGCTCTAAGCACTATTAAACCTAGTATCTGAGGGGCCGTAGTCTAGCCTGGCTAGGATGCGGGGCTTGGGCCCCCGTGACCCGGGGTTCAAATCCCCGCGGCCCCACTATTCGTGTTCCTACTCCTTGTCTTCTTTCCTAGGATCAGTGGTGTATTGAATATTATCAAGCCTATTATGGTGAAAAATATTATCCTCGCCACTCCCCCTGTTCTAGCGGCCAGATATAATGGTCCAGTAGCTATTAGCACTAGTATTAATGCCTTTATTCTATGTCTCATATCCATAGTGTTTAACGCCTCTATCACGTCCTTTATCCTCCTGCCTGAGGCTACTAGTGCTATACCTATTCCAGTTAACCCTAGCGCCGTGGGCTCCCATTGCCTAAGTAATAGTGTAGTTGATGATAGAGCTATTGCTGCCGCGCCTATCGTGATGGATGCTGACCCAGGTTCAAGCCTACTGCCTAGATAATAAATTATCAGGGCTATAGCTAGCCCTGCAGTGATTCCGCCGGCCACGTCTACTACGTAGTGGGCTCTTAGATATATCCTGCTCAGCGATATGCCTGCAACCAATAGTGCTGAGGCTACTGCGAGGTATTTATCCCCTAGTTTCAGTGTGAGTGTGCCCCAGAATGATGTTGAGATCTGTGCATGACCGCTTGGGAACCCGGGGCCCTCTGCCTCCACTAACGGGTTTGGCGGCCTCGGCGTGTTGAATGAGTACTTCATCACCAGGTTTAATGAGCCGGAGGCTATTACAGCGAGAACGGTATATAAGCCTGTGTAGGGGTCTACTATATAGTATAATAATATGCATGTGAACAAGTATATGTATTCCTCGCCGAGGATGCTCCACATCCTCCATATGCCTGTGTTATTTAAGAGTATTGTTGAGGCGAGGGCTATGGCTATCACTGCATCCAGGAGTACTTTAAACCTATTGTTTAATCCCTGCAATAAGATCATTCCCCCTGGTGAACTAATATTATATTCCCCGGCTTAGAATAATATATTTACTCGATGATGAAATGACGGTAACCGGAGCCCGTGAAGACCGTTCTCCTAGCTGATTAAGCCTTGTAGAGCCAGAAGCCAAGTAACCCAATCAACATTTCAACCAGGGTCTCTCTTCTCGCCTCCTCAAGCTTCTCCTTAATGCCCAGGAACCTATATGCCTTGATCATAGAGTAGAAGTAGAGGATGCCGGCTGCAGCGATAAGTATCTTGTAGAGTATGCTGGACCCCGTGAGTAAGCCTGTCAAAATCCCCGTGAGAGGCCCCGTGAACCCTGTTATCACGAGTAACTTGGAGGATGCCTCGACGCCGGTCTTCAATGGTATTGTCTCATACCCCTGTATTCTATCGCCCTCGATGTCCTGTATGGCCTTCAACACCTCCCTGCCTAATGTAACTATGAATATTGTGAGAGAGAGCCCGGCAACTACAACTGTATCGCCGGGCGGTGCATCAGCCGCGGTATAACCATATATTATGGGACCCGTTGTAGAGGTAGCTACCACGAGCTGGCTCCACCAATGCCTCCTCAGGAAGCTATAGCTGAGTCCTAGTACAGCGTATACTGCTGCAACCAACGCTACATAAATATTAATTACCAGGTTTAATAACACACCAACCATTACGAGAACAAGTGCCAGGGTAAGCGAGATCCTCGGGGAAGCCTTACCACTAGGCAGGGGCTTCCACGGCTTGTTAACCCGGTCAACCTCTAAATCCACCACATCGTTAACCAGCATAGAGGCTGATGTAATGGTAAAACCTGTTACAAAGCCCACCAAAAGCCTCGCAAAGCCCACACCAGAGAAATCATAGTATCTAAACATCAATAACATAAAGACAGCGCCGAAACCACTCATCAGGGAGTTAGGCAACCTCATCATGCGACAATAATCAATAACACCCATATCAACCACTAATATATTGGATAACGAAGAGAAGGAAATTAAAACCATTACGAGCGCTACAGGTACACCCATAGGCAAGGTTTATACCCGAATCTATGAGACCCCGCCAAGCAGTAGTATAACACGCCTCGCCCCCTGGGCGAAGCCACGGCGTTCGGGCTCTTGGGAGCGGCGGGCTGAACCCCTCGGGAAACCCCTTGGGGCTTACACCCCCGCCCCATCAACCCCGTCTTCTACGGGAGCCCG
>ERZ1669248.525-NODE-525-length-17918-cov-20.920058_pt1 | contig 17918 bp, 17 predicted proteins | sample MGYA00579296_ERZ1669248 | MGnify/ENA primary metagenome ERZ1669248 (study PRJEB41166, sample SAMN08046057) | hot springs metagenome | biome: hot spring; feature: neutral hot spring; material: thermophilic sediment; isolation source: thermophilic sediment from...
AGGGGAAAAGGTTTTTCACACCCCTCCTCCTGGTCCTGCTTGCAATTGAGACAACTGACATAATGTTCGCTTTGGACTCTGTCTCAGCTGTCCTGGCGATAACAAGAGAGTTCTTCACTGCATATACATCAAATATAATGGCTGTATTAGGGCTGAGGGCCCTTTACTTCCTCCTGGAGCATGGTCTCAAGCTTGTTAAGAATCTGGAGAAGGGTCTGGCATTATACCTAGTGTATCTTGGCCTTGCGTTCATCCTATCTGCCTTAGGCATAGAAATCCCATCCTATTTCTCCCTGATTCTGATAATTCTAATAATATTATGTTTAGTAGTATGGTCTAGACTGGCAGAAGATCGCACACCAACTTGACATAATTCGAATAACAATTTTTCACATCAGACATGAGTACACTATGTGCATACGTTTTTATATCCAGATTGCGTATACATAGTATGCAAACAGAGATAATGAGCATGAGGATAAGAAAGGATCTGAAGGAGAGGATGAAAAAGCACAACATAAACTGGAGGAGGGAGATAGAGCAATTCATAGAGAGAAGGATAAGAGAACTAGAACTTGAGGAGGTAATGAGCAGGATAAACAAAGCTCTCTCAGATGTTCCTCCTTCTGAGCAGCCTGCTTGGAAACAGATAAGGGAGGACAGATCAAGGTGAGCGCATATGTGATAGATTCCAGCGTTTTTGCCAGCATTATAGTTAAGGATAAGTTTTACGAAAGGGCCTCTTCATTTCTCAAGGAATGTCTGAATAAAAGGTCGCTTACAGTGGATCTGTCCATTGTAGAAACTGCAAATACCCTCTGGAAACACGTTTATCTATTGAGAAGAATACCAGTGGAAAAACTGGATGAGCTGAGGAGGAGCATAGTGCCGTTGATACTCGGAGCATCTCATGTAATTCCCTCCATAGAGGTCATTGAGGATGCTGTAGATAAAGCGGCAGAGCTTGGAATCACAGTATATGACTCTGTTTACATAGCCCTTGCTGCTAGGGAGAACTGCATGCTGGCCACATTTGATGAAGATCTAGTTAAGTTGCTGGAGAAGAAAGGCCTGAACATAGCATTTATGCCCTAATGGAAAGTTTTTATAGCCGATTTATTTTCCCTAAAAGATCCTTTGCTAGCTTTTGCTGATTCTTTAAGCCATCAAGCTTGACATAAAACAAATTTCTATATTATTTAGCTAAATTTATAAGCAGCTTCTATTAAAGATATTTATAACTAGGGTCCAGGTGAATCTCAGGCTTGATGAGAAGGTGGTTAAGGAGGTGGAGAGGCTTATGAGGGAGGGACATTTCAGTAGCAAGACAGAGGCGTTCATCCAAGCCCTTAAGCTGCTGATCAGACATTACAGGGCAGAGGAGATTAAGAGAAAATTTGAAAGCATTAGAGAGGGCACTGAGGCTTTTCCAAGCGTGACAGCTGCCATTATAGCTTCTCATGAGGAGGAGGATCTTGCCGGACAGGCCGGCTGTTAATGCTTGTGTTATAGTCAAGTGGTTCAAAAAATTGAGAACGAGGCATTAAAGCTGCAAAATGAAGTCCTTCATGGCAGAATAACTCTTGTTTTACCTTAATGAGTCCTTCTGGAGATTGTCAGAGGTCTAAGGAAAGCAGGCTATCCCAAGGAGAAATTGGACAGTGCACTCACCTTGTTGAGGGAGCTTGCAGAACTGGGCCTTTTGGATTTAGCTTCTGTTTCAAGGGATCTTGAGCTCGCCAAGGATCTGATAGCTGAGCTGAATTTATATGCCTCCGATGCAATATCTTCAGCACTGATGGAGTCCTTGGACATTAAGAGGATGAGCATCTCCTGCGATGATGTCAGGGAGTACAGCTACAAACGCGGCGTGAGGATATTGCGCTTGAAGGAATATAAGCTGGAGCTATGAAGCTTTAGAGGAAGCACTATTGTTTATCCTGAGCTTTCTCTGCTTATCCCATCTCCGGCAAATGTTGTTGTCCTTTTTCCGAAAAAGTTATATTTTAGTGGGATCAATGCTAACTAGGTGATCAGATGAGTGGTACTGAGAGCATATTAGATCGATATCTGGATCTCCGCAGCAGGTATGTTATGAAAGGCGTCGCTCTCTACCATCCAATAACAATTGAAAGAGGGAAAAATGCAATCCTGTATGATGTAAATGGGAATGAATACATCGATTTCACAAGCGGAATAGGGGTTGCTAACCTTGGACATGCAAATCCAGAGCTAATAAAGGCAGCTGAGGAGCAGCTTGAGAAGCTCTGGCACACATGCTTCATGGTGATGAACTACAGGCCCTATGTCGAGCTAGCTGAAAAGCTCGCCAAAATAGCCCCTGGAAGCTCTGAAAAACAGGTTTTGCTTCAGAACAGCGGATCTGAGGCGATAGAGAATGCGATAAAGATAGCAAGACAGGTGACTGGAAGGCAGTACATCGTCGCATATGAGAACTCCTTCCATGGAAGGGGCACTTATGGTTATGCACTAGCAGCAACAGGGAAGTACAAGCCATATAAAGTCGGTTTTGAGCCATTAATTCCAGGAGTTGAGCTTATACCCTATCCATACTGCTACAGGTGTCCCTTCAAACAAATTTATCCTAAATGCGGCCTTGCATGCCTCGATTATGTGAAAAAGTGGTTCTCATACTCAAGGGTTCCTCCGGATAGAGTTGCTGCATTTCTAATGGAGATGGTGCAGGGAGAGGGAGGATTTGTAGTCCCCCCTGTTGACTATGTGAGGGAGCTCAAAAGATTCCTGGATGAGAACGGAATCCTCCTCATAGATGATGAGGTCCAAGCTGGATGGGGAAGGACTGGGAGATGGTGGGCGATAGAGCACTATGGAATAGAGCCAGATATAATGACAACAGCAAAGGCCATAGCAAACGGCCTTCCTCTCTCAGCTGTAGTGGGAAAAAGAGAGATAATGGATAGAACTGTCCCAGGAAGCTTTGGAGGGACATTTGGAGGAAATCCTGTTTCCTGCGCAGTTGCACTGAAGGTGATCGAGATAATGCAGAGGGATAAAATACCTGAGAGGGCTGAGAGAATAGGAAGCATTATCAGGAAGAGGCTAAATGAGATGAGCGAAAGATATGAAATAATAGGGGATGTCAGAGGGTTGGGAGCAATGCAGGCAATTGAGCTCGTGAAGGACAGGGAGACAAAGGAGCCAGCCGTGGAGGAAACATCAAGGCTTTTTGATGCAGCAAGGAAAAAAGGCCTCCTGCTTCTAAAGGCAGGCATATACCTCAATGTCATAAGGATACATCCACCTCTCACGATAGAAGAAGATCTGCTCAACAGGGGACTGGACATCCTTGAGGAGTCCTTAAGGGAGGTTAAGAGGTGACATGATGCTTCAGCCTCCTAAACTAAATTATGGAAGGATGAAGTTGTTCATAAATGGAAAATGGATTGAATCCTCTACAAGCAGCTATTTGCCTGTTTATGACCCAGGAAAGGGTGAGATAATAGCTGAGATGCCCTCTGCAACAAAAGAGGAGATAGATGAGGCTGTTGAAGCAGCATATGAGGCATTTAAGTCCTGGAGCAGAACTCCTGTCCCAGAGAGGCTTCAGTACATATTCAGGATGAAGTACCTTCTCGAGGAGAACAAGGAAAAACTTGCTAGGATAAACACTCAAAATCACGGCAAGACAATAAGGGAATCAAGAGGAGATCTTAGAAGGACGATAGAAAATGTGGAAGCAGCGATAAGTGCTTTATACAGCATTGCTAAGGGGGAATTCCAGCAGGAGATAGCAAGAGGCATAGATGAGGTGATGATGAGGGAGCCCTTGGGCGCTTTTGCAGTTATAACTCCATACAACTTCCCCATAATGATACCTTTCTGGTTCATCCCATATGCCCTAGCCTTAGGCGATACCCTGGTTGTGAAAGTCAGCCCTGTGACGCCCCTCCCCATGATGGCAGTGATGGAGATTCTTGCCAATGAGCTTCCACCTGGAGTCCTGAATTTAGTGTATGCAGATGATGCAACAAGCGAGCACCTGGTGACACATCCATTGGTGGAGGGAACTGCCTTCGTTGGGACAAGCAGAGTTGGCTTGAGGGTTTATGAGCTGTCTGCATCCCATGGAAAGAGGTTCTTGGGAGGGGGAAGTGCCTCAAATTATGCTGTTGTCATGCCTGATGCGGATCTTGATAGGGCTGTAAATGTGCTCAGGGAGTCGAAGTTCGGAAACACGGGGCAGAGATGTCTTGCTATTCAGAATATTGTAATAGTTGGTGATGATCAATTCTATGACAAATTCAGAAGCTCCTTTGTTGAGTCAGCAAAACAAATAAAAATCGGATATGGCCTGGATGAGACCGTAGATATGGGTCCAATGGCAAGCAGCAGGTATAAAGAGAGCGTTGTAAGGTGGATAGAAAAGGGGTTAAGTGAAGGAGCAAGCATGGTGCTTGATGGCAGAAATGTAACGGTTCCTGAGCATCCGAATGGGTTCTATATAGGGCCAACTGTCCTGGAGAGGGTTACTCCGGACATGAATGTGGCTAGAGAGGAGATATTTGGCCCTGTAGCCAATCTCATGAGAGCTGATAGCTTGGATGAAGCAGTTGAGTGGATAAACAGGAATAAGTACCACCACTCAGCGGTGATATTCACAAGCAACGGAAAGTGGGCGAGGGATTTCCTTCAGAGCGTGAATGTTGGGAATGTTGGGGTGAACATAGGGATAGCAGCTCCAGTTGGCTGGTTCCCATTCTGTGGAAGGAGGCTTTCAGGCCTAGGAAGCCACCATCCGCAGATCGATGTGATAGACTTCTTCACAGACAGAAAAGTGGGGATAATAAGGTGGTTCTGAGCTAAAATATATTTAAAGGCCTTGAAGGTAGATGATGGACAAAGGCAGAGAATCAGTCTTCGGTGCCTCTATGACGGAGAGACAGTGCTGATGTTCGAAGAGAAGTTCGAGATAAAAAATATGCAATGCTTTGGAAGTTGCTGAATTAAAATAAAATTAATTCATCTGCTCGCTTTGTGAACTCCCTGCGCAATTAAGGTAAAATAACCCCTTCCCTTTCCGCCTTTTCCGCTTCCTCCAATAGATCTAACTCGATCAGCTTTGCCTTAGTCGGTATGCCGTTTTCATCCCACCCTCTTATCTTGTAGTATTGATCCAAGGCCTTATTGAACTCTGTTCTATCTATTACCTTGCCAGCAGCAGCGCCTTTTGTATGAGATTCCATTGTGAACCTGCTGGGCAGATAGTCGTCCTTTCTTGAGAACCCCTCCCTCACATTGAACAGCCTTGAGAGGTTCCATATTCTTTCCCCGCACTTCTTGAGGTATTCCACATCCACGTCCTTGTCAAGAGCTGCGCTCAACAGAGAAGCCATATCCTCATAGCTAGAAAGCCAGAAATCACAGATTATAAGGCTCCATTTTATGCTGTTCTTGTCCTGAAGTTCCTTTGTAAGTTCTGCTTTTCCGTCAAAGGTGTAGGGATTCATCTTCCCAAAGGCCTCATCTGCTATCGTCCATGCCCTCAAATGACAAGCTCCTCTATCCGCGGTAGCATAAGCTAGAGCCATGCCAAAGCTTCCTCTGGGATCATATGCAGGCATCTCAGAGCCCTTTATGTGCAAGGCATACTTCTCAGTCTCACTTCCTATTCTTTCAACAGCCTTTTTTACACCATCAGCTAGCTTGGCGCCAAGATCCCTCCTGAAGGCCATGTCCTCTATCATCTTGGCATATCCTTCTGCATGTCCCCATCTCAGATCGGATTTTATGATCCCCCTTTCTGTCAGCTCTGTGGCAAAGCTCAAGGTGACGCCCAATGAAATAGTGTCAAATCCCATGTCATCTGCAATAGATGCGATATTAGCAAGCTCCTCTATATCAGATATTCCCAGATTGGAGCCCATTGTGCCTATAGTCTCATACTCTGGTGCCTTTAGCTCCCCATACCTTGTTTTTATCTTCTTCTTACATGCCATGGGGCAGGAATGGCATGCCACCCTGCGTGAGAGCCTTGCTTTTATTGCCCCTGTGTTTATTCCAGAGGCTCCTTCGAAATAGCCCTCTCTGAAGTTCATCGTCGGAAGAACTCCTGCTGCGTTCGACATGTCAACTATTATCGGTGTTCCATCGGTCTTTGCCCACATGTTCGCATCGGTCATGACGCTTTCCCTCAGAAGCCTCTTGACAACACTGTTAAACTTCTCAGGTAAATCCATTTTCCTTTCTGAGGCTGAAATAACTACCCCTTTAAGTTTTTTAGACCCAAAAACAGCACCTGTTCCTCCTCTTCCGAAGACAAAATGCGAGTCCACGCTAACACAGGATATCAAAGATAGATTTTCCCCTGCTGGTCCTATTACAGCTGTGCTTGCATGCCTCCCTACCTCTTTTTTCAGCTCCTCCGACGTCTCATACACTCCCTTCCCCCATAAATGAGAGGCGTCTTTTATCTCAACTTCCTTATCCATTATTTTTATGTATACAGGCTTCTCAGATTTCCCCTCTATGACCAGCCCATCATAGCCGCAGTACTTAAGCTCAGGCCCTATGTGGCCTCCTGCATACCCATCATTAGCTGTTCCAGTCTTAGGGGACTTTATTACCATGCAGCATCTTCCTGTGAGGGGCCCAAGTGATCCAGTGAGCGGGCCGGTCATTATGAAGATCTTGTTCCCAGGCCCTAGAGGATCTGCTCCCTTTGGAACCTCCTCATACAGGTACTTTAAGCCTAGACCTCTGCCACCTACATAGAGATCCAGCCATCTCCTCGGTATCTCCTCCCTTCTTATCCTGCCAGACGAGAGGTCTATTCTTAGAAGATATCCAGAATATGGCCCAACCATAGGAGATCTTTCCAAATAGAAGGTATATTATTTAAACTTTGCCTATGACAGACAGCTATTTTCATAAATTAGTAAGGCTATCATTATATTTAATAGTAATCTTTAGGTGAACTTTTTGGACAAAATCCAAATAAAACCTAAAAAAATGTTCATAAACCTAAATTCACTAACGATAGTTGTTGTAAAGACGATATCTTTTTAAGCAACTCCTCCCCTCGTTTGGAGGGGACCTTCATGCCGGATTCAAGTTCTGGAGAAATTGTGCCAAAAGAGGTATTTGCAAGAAGGGCAAGTGGTTTAGTCAGGGAGGCAAGCCTAATAGATGCGTTTTCTTTTGGATTCTTGAATCAAGGACCAGCAGTTGCTATATGGACTTTGCTAAGCTGGGGCATATGGCTGTTTCCATCTGGCCACATACTGAACTCCATATGGATAGCAACTATATTTGGAATATTCGGCGCTGCACTAACTTGGGGAGTTCTAGGAGCATCGATGCCCAGAAGTGGAGGCAGCTATGTTTACAATACTAGGATATTGCATCCTGCAATCGGAATGGCTGTCAGTTTTGCTGAGTATTTTGTTTGGTGGCTCTGGGGGATAATACTGGCTCCATGGGTGGCAGATCCCGGTCTTACAACTCTATTTGGCATGCTTGACATGCCAGAAGCAGCTGAATGGTGCGCATCTCCAATTGGGATGTTTATAATAGCATCGATAATTAACCTCCTCGGCTATCTATTCACGTTCTACGGTCTAAGATTTTACCTATGGCACCAAAGGGCCATGATGGTGCTCTCCATGATAAGTCTGGCAGTTGTTGGAATAATACTGGGAACTCACACACATGAGCAATTTGTTCAGGCATGGAACTCCTTGGCCTCTCAGTATGGCTCTCTGGATTATGATAGCATGATAAAGGCTGCTATGGAAACTGATCCAAGGGTTTTTGCTCCAAGCGCATCTATACTGGCTGGCACTCTCGGTCTCGTTGTGGTCAATGCATGGTGGGCTAGATATGGATTAGATCTAAACGTGATGGCTGGAGAGATAAAGAGACCTCAGAAGAACATAATGATAGCTCAGATAAGCTCTGTAGTTGCCCCAGCTATATTCGTCCTCATATTCTCTCTGCTAGTTCCAAACATCATCGGCCAGGACTTCATGTATGCTCTATCCGTCGCAGATAATGTTGGGCTAGATGGCTACAAGATGCCCTTCCCACCGAACTACATGGGGATAACTAGGGTCTTTCTCGATATCTCCAACCCGCTGGGAGCTCTTCTAGCCGTAATAGCAGCTCTCAGCTTTATAATCTGCGACTACATGTATATTCCGCTGGGCTATGTAGCAGCTAGCAGAATTGCAGTTGCCTGGGGGATGGATAGGATGGGTCCAAAGTGGTTCTCTGAAGTAAGCCCGAAGTGGGCATCTCCAGTTAAGAATCTGACGTTCTTCTTCATCGTATCAGAACTTGGGATTGCACTGTATACCTTTGGCGGAGCTGGACCTATATCCTCACTCGACTGCCCAGCAACCGAGGGCATATCACTATGGGGAGTAACAGCAATAGGTGCTGCAATATTCCCATTTGTTAAAAAAGTGAAGTCCATCTGGGAGACCTCTCCATACAGAAATTGGAGAATAGGACCTATTCCCATAATAACGATAACAGCCATAGTGGACCTCATAAATGTAGCTATAATAGAATACTTCTACTACACTACTCCTGAGTTGGAAGGCATAACACCAGAGGGACTCATAGCTTTTCTATTTGTCTGGACCGGAGGAATGCTGTGGTGGGCTTTCTGGAGGTGGAAGAACAAGAAAGAGGGGATAGACATAGACCTAGCTTGGAAGGAGTTGCCTCCAGAATAACCCTTTTATTATTTTTTGAAAAGAGGCGATACGATGACCAGAATATTGTTCGTTACAGACGTGCACGGGTCAGAATATGTATTTAGAAAATTTGTAAATGCGCTTCCCATATATAAAGCGGACGTGGGTATACTGCTTGGAGATCTCTCTGGAAAGCTCTTAGTTCCGATAATAAGAAATCCTGATGGCACCTACATAAGCACTTTCTTCGGGGGCACATATAAGTTTAAGGAGAAGGATCTAGAGGAAATGAAGAAGAGAATTTCAATAGCTGGTTACTATCCCATAATCGTGAGCAGAGAGGAGCTGGATGAAATAGAGAGAAATCCTGAGCTTAAGGACAGAATTTTCATCGATAACATAAAGAAAAGGTTAGAGGGATGGATAAAACTAGCAGAAGAGAGGCTTAGAGACAAGAAGATAAAGATGTTCATATCCGCTGGAAACGATGATCCCTGGGAAATAGAAGAAGTTCTGAACAGCAGCGATTTTGTTATTAATGCTGGGATGAAAAAAGTGTATATAGATGAATATCATGAGATGATAACAGTCCCGCATAGCAATCCAACGCCATGGAAAACGCCCAGGGAGGTCCCGGAGGAAGAACTTGAGAGAATAATAGAAGACCTAGTGAAGAGTATAGACGACATGGAGAGAGCTGTGTTCAACTTTCATGTTCCGCCCTACGACTCAGGGCTAGACTTGGCACCAAAACTAACAAAGGATTTAACGCCATCTGTGAGCGAGATGATACCGGTCGGCAGCATAGCGGTTAGAAAGGCCATAGAAAAATATCAGCCTTTAATGGGCTTGCATGGTCACATTCATGAGTCAAAAGGCGTTTGTAACATAGGAAGAACAATTTGCTTCAATCCAGGAAGCGAATATGGAGAGGGAATTCTGAAGGGAGTTCTGATAGACCTAGAGAAGGACAGAGTTAAGGGATATTCCTTTGTCTCAGGTTAGGGAGGTGATTTTATGACCAGAGTTGTTGTTTTAGGAGCAGGAGTGGTTGCTCCAGCCATAGTATATGATCTTGCAGATGACGATGTGAGTCATTTTGTGGATGAAATAGTTGTGGCTGATATAAAAGAAGAGAGAGCTAAATCCGTGGTTGAGGGAGCAGGGAAGTTCACTAAAAGAAAGAAGCTTGAATACGCTAGGGTGGATGTGAGGGACATAAATGAAACAACAAGACTTCTGAAGGGAGCTGATATTGTAGTTAACGGAGTAATATACTACTATATCCCGCAGATTATGGAAGCAGCTCTAATGGCAGGAGCACACTACGTGGACCTTGGATCAGAGGTACCAATACTGAAAAAACAATTTGAATTTAATGATAAATATAAGGAAGCAGGTCTCATTGCAATCCCTGGACTTGGAGGATGTCCCGGAATGATAAATGTCGCAGCTAGATATGCAATAGAGCGATTGGATGAGGTTGAGAGGTTGTTCCTCAGGGAGGGATGGGTTGATTTTAATGACTATAAATCTATGGGAATCCCATTACCTGTGCCTTATTCTCTGGACTGCATACTGGATGAATACATGCATCCAGTTGAGATATGGGAAGATGGAAAGATAAAGCTCATACAACCTGTCAGAGAGGAGGACAGGGAGATAATCTGCTTTCCGTCGCCAGTTGGAGTGCAAGAGCTGTACTACATAGAACATCCTGAGGTGTGGACTTTAGGGGAGACCTTCAAGTCCAAGGGGCTTAGATATGTTGATTATAAGATCTCATATCCAAGGGATCTCTATATGAAGTACAAACTTATTACAGAACTTGGATTATCCAAAGATGAACCCATAAGAGTGGGGAACATAGAGGTAGTGCCCAGGGATCTCCTAAGAGAGCTCGTGAACCAGACATTCAAAGGCAAGGATATTCCCCCAAATGATTACGATATAATGAGAGTTATAGCAGAAGGGAAGAAGAATGGGGAGATGAAAAAAGTTACAGTAGAAATACACACAGAATGGAGTAGAAAGTGGAATCTGAGCGCTCAAGCAGTTACTGTTGGGACGCCAACATCCATTGCAGTTCAATTTATTGCCGCTGGAAAGATAAAAGAGAGAGGAGTGAAAAATCCGGAGGAGATAATAGAGCCTCTGCCCTTCTTCACAGAGTTGAAAAAGAGAGGGATCAGAATATATGTGGAGGAGGAACTATGAAAAAGTTTATTGAATATCCGAAAAAAATAAGGGGGCACATAAATGCGCAGATTCAGGTTGCCCAGTGAGATTCCCTTGGAGGAATATCCAAAGCCTGAGGAGTTCATAAAGGAGGCATTGGATATAGTGAGCTCTGCCAGGGATGAAAAGCTCACGCTGAGAGTAATGGGTGGAATGGCTATTTACATCCACAGCAGGGAGCATGAAGCTTTGTGGAACAAACTGGGAAGACTAGGACAGAGGGTATTCACCGATATAGATCTTGCTGGTTACAGCAAGCAGAGGGATAAGTACGTGAGCTTCCTGAGGAAGAGAGGTTATGAGGTAGATAACAGGTTGTTAATGTATTACGGCAAGGTCAGGCAGATCTACTATGGCCCAAGGATACCGATGGTGGAGATATTCCTGGATAAACTTAGCATGAACCACGTGATAAACTTCGAGGGAAGGCTTGAGATGGATCCGGTAACTCTCCCCCTCACTGAATTATTGTTAGAAAAACTCCAAATTGTAAGAATAAATGATAAGGATATAAAGGATGTAATCGTGCTGTTAAGAGCCCATGATCTGGGTTATGATGACAACGATAAGATAAACCTCGGGGCTTTTAGATTACAGGGCCTTTTTGATGACTGGGGCTTTTGGTACACCGTCACTACTAATCTGAAGGTTGTAGCGAAAAAGACAGAGGAATATGACATGCCAGATGAGGACAGGAAAGTGGTATTGAACAGAGTAGAAAAGCTGCTGAAATTCCTAGAGGAAGCTCCAAAATCGAAGAAATGGGAGAAAAGAGCAGCCATAGGAACTAAGGAGAAATGGTATAATGAAGTGGAGGAATGGCACTGATTACTAATATTAACTGAAATTCTTGGGTAATTTCCAGAAAAGTTTATATTTTTCTGGGAGAATTTTCCTAGGGTGACCCCATGAAACTGGATAAGATACCTGCTTCTGAGGTGGAGCTATACAAGAGGAGAACCCCTGGATCGGCAAGGATATTTGAGGAGGTGCGAAACTTAGTTCCATTCGGAGTGAACAGCAACTACAGATACTTTGAGCCTCATCCAATCTACATGAAAAGGGCTAGGGGGAGCAGAATATGGGATGTGGATGGAAATGAATATATAGATTTCAATATGGCATTTGGGGCACTTGGCATAGGCCACAGCCATCCAAAGCTCGTTGAAGCAATGAAGGAGAAGATAGAGAACGGAACAATATATGGATTTGAGCCTGATGAGGCGCTTGAGCTTGCAAGGATAATAAGGCAGAGGTTCAAGGTGGACATGATGAAGTTCTCCTCCACAGGACTCGAAGCAACATTCCATGCACTGAGGATAGCCAGGGCATTTACAGGGAGAAAAAAGGTGTTGAAATTCGAGGGATGCTATCATGGCTCTCATGACTACCTTCTCGTCAGCGTAAAGCCAACTAGATTCAAGGCAGGGCATTATCTTACACCTAATTCTGTACCAGGCTCCCAAGGAATGATAGAGGAAGTTGTAAAGAACACTGTTGTGGCTCAATTTAACAATCTGGATAGTGTTGAGAGGGTCATGAAAGTACATGGGAATGACGTCGCTGCAATAATACTGGAGCCTATTGCAATGAACATGGGTTTTGTCCCTCCGAAAAAGGGATTTCTGGAGGGACTAAGGAGAATATGCGATGAGTACAACTGCCTGCTTATATTTGATGAGATAAAAACAGGCGGGAAGTTCTATTCAGGAGCTGCTGGGTATTTTGGAGTAAAGCCTGACATGATGACCCTTGGAAAGGCAATAGCAGGAGGATTTCCTCTGTCCGTTGTGGCAGGAAGAAAGGAGATAATGGAGACCATAGTTCCAGGTGTTATAGCCCATGCAGGCACGTTTAATGCAAACCCAGTTGCAATAAGGGCAGGATTGGTGACATTAAGGGATATCCTCACTGAAGAGGCATTAAATTATGCAAGCAGGCTTGGAGATGATCTTGCAAATGGATTCAAGGATATAATAAGGGATAATGGAATAAAGGCTACAGTGCAGCATATAGGTGTGAGCGGATCCCTTGTGTTCTCAGAGAGAGAGGTTGTGGACTGGAGAAGCTTCATGCAGGCAGATATAGGGAAGTGGTGGATTTTCTTAATAGCAATGATGAACAGGGGAGTAATACCTAATTTTGGCCCGGATGAGCAGTGGACTGTCTCAACTCAGCACACAAAGGAGGATGTAGAGATAACACTGGAGAAGTTCAAAGAGGTCGCAAAAATAATAAAGGAAACGGAAGTAAAACTGCCCATTGTGGAAGCTGTCTAATCCTTTTTTATTTTTTTATCCTACCCCCTCACAATTACTTGGCTCATGCAGTGGGGCCCTCCATAACCTCCTGTCAGAGCGGAGAAATCTAGCAGCTCTGCCTTAATATTCCAATCCTTCAATCTCTCTGCAAAAGCCTGTCCGGCCTGTGCCACCCCTATCAACCTTTTATCCTCCAGAAGAAGGAAGTTTGGTGCAAAATTCCTCTGCTCCTCCAAGCTTATGGGGAATATCTCGAATCCCTTTTCCAAGAGATATTTTCTGAGCGTTGTTCTTCCTTTTTTTACATACCTTATCTTGCTCTCAGCAACTGGCTCATAAACTTCTACTATGGGCTCATTCCCCTCCTTCATTCTGTCCTCTGACAACAGGGCTATGTTTCTACCCAGAAAGTTGAAGTATGTGTCTAAGTGCATTTCCTCCATTGCTGGTTTTGGATCCATTACAATTCCAACTTCCACATCACCATAAACTCCGTGCTCAAGCATCTGCTTAACTCCCATCTCATCTGTCAGCAAACCCTGTCCCTGAAGGACAAAATCGCCAGCAGGCATGAAATCTCCTCCTTCAGCATGCCCTGGTTCTTGTACCCTTAAAATTGGCTCGATGTCCATCTGTTTTAGCGCTGCCATCACTATATCGTTCTCCACCTTTCTGACATCCAGTGTGAAGTTGCCTATAACAATACCCTCCTTGGTGGTGAGCATTCCATCCCTCATGAAGTAAAGGTTGTTTGCAGGTTCAACGCAGTAGCTTGAGATGAAACGTGTGGTCGGATCCAGAGCATTCGGGTTGTAGGAGATGTTGATCACAGGTCTTAAAATTATAATATCAGCCAGAACCTCCGGGCTAAGCACCTCTATTGTCTTTTTCAGGTTTTCCAGGAGAAATTTCCTATCATCGGCAGATATCTCCTGCTTAAAGCTGTATTTAACGCTGTTGAATGCGAATTTCCTCAATCTTTCGATATTTTCCTCTGAATTAGGGCAATCATAGGTCAGCATCTCCCTTAGATCATATACTTTAGCCCCGAACTCCTCCAGCTTTCTCCTGAAATTCCTGTGCTCCTCTATTGCCTTCTTGAGATCAAATGGAAATAGGAAATTTGCTGAGTTAGTCTCCAGTATTGCGAATAGAGTCTCTATATTCGGCTGGCAGAGGAGCACCACTCTGGCTTTTTCCCATTCAGCAGGTTGTGATGGCCTTATATTCAAGATCCATACCTCCTCTTGCTCCATATATAAAGCAGGTAGCCAACAACTATCACAAGCGCTGTTATGCCTATTAGCTCTGCCTCATAAAGCACAACATCTGTTATCTCCTCCGGAGGCTTGAAGAAGAATAGGCATGACATCGCTATGAATATCTCCCCAAGTAAAGCCGAGATCCAGGCTATTGTTTTTCCTCCTGGCATTGTATACGGTCTCTGCACTTCCGGCTTCGAGTATCTAAGCTTTATGAATGCAGGGAAGAGGAACAGATATGGGATGAGGAATACCAAGCTGGAAAGAGCGAACAAAGTCCAGAATATGCTTGCTATGCTCTCAGCTGGTATTGCATTGCCCAGCAAAAGCACAGTGCCTATTATCCCAGTGAGATAGTATGCGTAATCGGGGGTCATGTACTTGCTATGTAAATGCCCTAGGGACTTTGGCAGAAGACCTCCTTCTGCTGTAGAGGCTACAACTCTGTTTGCTCCCATCGTCCAAGTGACCATGTTTGTGAAGAAGGTATATAAGATTAGAATTCCGAATATTATTATCATTATTTCACCAGATGTGCCCAGTAAGCCAGCTACTTCCTTTATAGCATCTATAATCCCAGTGACTATGCTCAGCTTGTCGAGAGGCAGCACCGCAAGAAGGCCAAATGTTCCCAAAACGTACAGAATAAATATAGCAGCCCCGGCGAATATTATTGCTTTAGGCACATCCTTTTTCGGATCCACAATTTCCTCACCAGCAGAGCTTGCAAGCTCAAATCCCATGTAGTTGTAGACTACCACAGGCAAATATGCGAGAGTTGTGCTCCAGGATGGAAGAAGATCGGATAATGTGAAGGGATTTGCAAATCCCCTTATGAATATCCAGTAGACTCCTAAAATTCCCAGGCTTATCAGGACAAATGCCTTCACCACAGCTCCTATATTTGGTATCCATTTTGACTTCCCCAGTTCCAAGATGCCAGCAGCCACAGTGAGCCACGTCATCACTACTGCTATTATTGTCTGGCTCCATATATCCAGATTTGGTGCAAAAACCTTGGATAGAGTTCCGCTGAAGAGGATATAAACGGATGGCATCCATAGGGCTACATTCACCCAGTAGAGCCATGAGGTCATCACAGCCAGCTTTTCCCCAAATGCCTCCTTGACCCAAACATAAATCCCTCCCTCACTTGGCCATGCTGAGCCAAGCTCTGCTGTAATCAATCCATATGGGATGAAGAACAGAAAGAGGGATATAAACCACCAGAAGAAGGTCTGCATCCCTATTGCTGCTGATGAGGCAACTGTGTCGAGCACTATAATTGCACATATATTAAAAAGAAATAAATCCCAATACTTTAGCACTCTCCTGAACTTTCCCTCAGAAGACATATGATCACCCTATCAACAGGGCGAGTATGGCCTTCTCAACGTGGAGCCTGTTCTCAGCCTGATCCCAGACAATGCTCCAAGGCCCATCTATAACATCATCCGTTACCTCCATTCCCCTTGCTGCAGGAAGGCAGTGCATGAAGACAGCATTTTTATCTGCTTTTTTCATCAGGGCGGAGTTGACTTGATATGGAGTGAATGCCCTTTTCCTTTCCTCTGCCTCATGTTCCTGTCCAACCCACCACCAAAGATCAGTGTATACAACATTGGCACCCTTTATTGCCTCATCTATGTCCTCAGTGATGTTTATGTTCGCTCCTGTCTCAGCAATATTCTCCTCCACCATCTTCATCACTCTCTCCTTTGGCCAGTACTTCTTGGGCCCGCAGAACGTGAAGTTCATTCCAAGCCTGGAGGTGAGAACTAAAAGGGAGTTGGCAACATTGGTTGCATCTCCAAAGAAGCTCACTTTTATCCTCTTTAAATCCCCGAATCTCTCCTCCATTGTATATACATCTGTTAGCGCCTGAACTGGATGGAACCAATCGGTCAGCCCGTTTATCACAGGTACTCTAGAATATTTGGCTAGTTCCTCCAAGGTCTCGTGTTTTAGAAGTCTTGCCATTATCGCATCAACATACCTACTGAGAACTCTGGCTGTATCAGCTACTGTCTCCCTAACTCCTAGATGAATCTCCCCCGGCCTGAGGTAGAGGGCATGTCCCCCCAGTTGAATCATAGCTACTTCAAAGGATACCCTGGTTCTAGTAGATGGCTCCTCGAATATCATCCCCAGAGTTTTCCTGTCGAGAAGTCTAGGCATATCCCCTCTGTAGAAAGCATGTTTTAACTCTCTTGTTGTGTCAAAAATCAATCTTATGTCCTGTCTGGAGAGATCTTGACATGTCAAAATATCCTTGGAAGAAAGTCTCCTGACCATGCTCACCCCCTGTTTACAATGGGATCTTCTTTAAAAATTTTTGGAGAAAACACAGTAAAATACGCAGTACAATGGAAGTGTATCAGAATTATTCTAAAAGAATATTTAATATACGAATCATATATCAAATCACTATATCATCGATCAGCCTCATGCTAGACCTTAACGATGAAAGCTGTTTATTCATAACTCGCTCTCCTTTGTCTATTTTTCAGGACGATGATCCTGCTGCTCTTCTTATCTACTTCGTATAGTAATCCATACTTTCAATTCTTATTCTATATATTAGCTTCTTATTTTCTTATAAGGATTAGGCATAAGGGCTCTCTGAGATCCTTTCACGAGAGCCTTTAAACTGCCAGCACAAAACCGCAACCTTTATTAGTACATAAGGCCTGAAGTATTTATGTCCAAAGATAAGGAAGTAATAAAGGTCGAGCTTCCGGGCCCCCTTGCTGAGAGGTTCCGGAGGTATGTTGCTGATAGATATGGCCAGAAGAGGGGTTCCCTATCAAAGGCTGTCGCTGATTTGATTGAAAGAGCAGTTGGACCTCCAGAGGAGAGTGGAGTTGATGCAATAGTGGGACTTGGGCTTAAATCAAATTACCAGTGGAGAGGAGAGGATCTAGTGGAAGCCCTGAAAGAATTGCATGCTGGTAGTGGATGCAAACATCGTGCTAGAGGTTCTATACAAAAGGAGTAGATGGAGGGAAGCAAAGCTCTTTCTCGACTGCATCAAGAGGGGAAAGCTCTCTGTTTGTATGCTTCACTTTGCAGCATTTCAGCAATGCTGGGCAATCCTGTTCTGGTCTTCTGCTTTCTAAGAGAGCTGACAAAGCTGTGCTTGGAGGTCAAAGAGCTTGCACTTAGTGAGGAAATTATTGCTGCTGAGCTGGCAAGCAAGGTGGGCTTGGACTTTGATGATGGTCTCCACTACTATCTGGCTAGGAAGCTAGGGGCAGCTATCGTGAGCTTTGATAAGGACTTTGACGGCCTGGACATAGAGACTGGAGCCTAATGACATATTAAAACAATATCAGATATAGGGGTTTTCTCTGAGATTTTCCAGGATCTGCTTTGTCTTCTCTCCATAACTTTCAGGAGATCAGATATGAATTTAGCTGCTTTTCTTGAGAAAACTATTTAATACACCCTTCATCAAATATCTCGTTGAAGCTAAC
>ERZ1669248.528-NODE-528-length-17818-cov-15.373079_pt1 | contig 17818 bp, 16 predicted proteins | sample MGYA00579296_ERZ1669248 | MGnify/ENA primary metagenome ERZ1669248 (study PRJEB41166, sample SAMN08046057) | hot springs metagenome | biome: hot spring; feature: neutral hot spring; material: thermophilic sediment; isolation source: thermophilic sediment from...
GCGGCGTGACCTGACGGGAAGGGCATACATGCGGGCACCAACTCTGGGGTCAGCCCAGCCCCCGTCTTTGAAAAAATGCCCTTTCAACTTGCACGCCGTCCTTTTGCTCTCACTGCTTTGCAAGGGAAAGGAAAGCGGGAGCGTGCCACAACCGAGTGGAGCATACATGGTAGCTCAGAGGCAGAGCACGGGCTCAAAGCCCGGTGTCGCGGGTTCAAATCCCGTCCATGAATTTGATTGCTCCACCAACTTGCACGCTCCCTTTAAGCCTTTCACGCAAGGTGAAGCGCCATGACGGAGGCTGACATTCGCCTTAACATTTTGCGCTCCATCCTTCGTTCCCCGCACGGAAAGGTTGAGGATTTGGCTGAATTGCACAAACTCGCTCAAGAACTTGACCCGCTCTTTTACGCCCACTTCGCTGTCTGGTATCAGCGCAAGGGGGAAGTTCGCGACCACAAGCATTTGTTCATCGCTCGCCTTTTGACATCGCCTGAGCCGATGATTGAATTCCGCCCCGTCGGACGAGCGCTTTTCATGAACTTGTCCGTCCGAGAGGCTGCAAGGGTTGTCAAGTATGCCCGTGTGTTGTTTGGTGGAGCGCCTCGGTTTCTCAAGCGAACTGTTGAGAGTTACTTGCGGCAAATTGAAGCCGATGAGAAACGGTTTGACGATGCAGCCGTGCGAAACCGCAAGGACTTGAAAACGCTTTACGCTTCCATGCACATCAAGCCCTCACCTATTGCCCAAGCCATTCTGTTTGACGACAAACCGCCTGTCGGAAGTAAAGCGTGGATTGTCAAGCGCCTGAGGCAGGAGAAACCTGAAAAGGCAGCGGAGTTGATTGTGAAATACCGTGTGCCATACCTTGTTGCCGTTGGAGCCGTCCCGAAAGTGACGCCCACAATCGCTGTCGCTTTGCTTAGTGTCATGACGCCGCAAGAGGTGCTCAACAACTTAGCATCAATGAGGCGAAGGGGATTGCTCAACGACCCAGAAGTTCGTAAGTTGGTTGAAGAGAAGTTGGAGGCTGCCAAGGTGGACGCTCGCGTTTCAACCTTTAAAACCGATTTGGCAGCATCTCAAGTTGATGAAGAGTTGGCGGAAAAGGTCAGGGAGGTTAGGGATGTTCGGGTTGAACAAAAGGCAGAAATTTTGCTGCCTACAGCATTGTTCGTTGACAAAAGCGGGTCAATGATGCCTGCCATTGAGGTCGGAAAACGCATTGCAGCGATGGTCGCTCCAATCGCCAAAGCGGGGCTTTGGGTCGTCGCCTTTGACAGCGTGGCTCGCGAAATCAAAGCAAAAGGAACTTCCATGAGCGATTGGGAGGAAGCGTTCAAATACATCAAGGCGGACGGAACAACTTCCATTGGCTCGGCTTTGGAACTTTTGAGACGAAGGAAAATCGCCGTTGAGCAAATTATCATCGTCACCGACGAAGAAGAGAACACCGCACCGAGGTTGGCGGATGTCTACCAAAGATACAGGAGCGAGTTGGGAGTTGACCCGACTTTCGTCATTGTCCGCGTCCGAAGCCAATATGACGGTTTAGAGCGCGAACTTATGAACGCGGGTGCTTTGGTAATGCGCTTTGATTTCACTGGCGACTATTACAGTTTGCCTAACTTGCTGCCTTTGGTCTCAGGTCGTGGCTTGATTGACTTAGTTGACGAAATCATGCAAACGCCGCTGCCTGAAGCGTGATTGCATTTTCGGCAGGCAACTACCTTCGGCTAAAGAGGACGGCTCATCCTGAAGCGCATTGAGCCTTCCTGGCATTTGAGGTTGGGTTGACAAAAATGAGTGAAATGGAACGGTTGCTCAGGCGATTTGCCAAACAGGAGTTGGAATTGCTGCGAACTCAATTTTTAGCCCCGACAACGGGTAGGGGCTGGATTGCCCTTCGCTTGCCCAGCGGAGCAATTTACCGCTTTAAACCCGTGCAAAATTTTTCTGGTTGGGGTGTGTTTCAACCAACGGGCATTGGCACCGTTCAACTCATCCGTGAAGCCCACGAGTGGGAACGGTTGGAATATCTTGAAGCCCTGCCTGCTTTGAGGGCAATCGTTATTCATCCTGTGCGTGATAATTCATGGCTTTGCCTCGCCCTCAACCGAGCAGACGCTCGCCAGCGCAAGTTCCCGACTTCGCCCTTCATCGCTCACCTGTTCCTCGCTGAAGTTGCGCCTTTGGACGCCGTCGTTCTCAGAACAGATGGGGTCAACTGGTGGTATGACGGACTTGACACCCATTATGAACCCGAAAGGAGCGAGCGTTTGAGAAATCAGGTTCAAAGCGTTTTTGAAAGTTGCCTTGATGCGCCGACGCCTCTTGAGCGTTTTGAAAGGCTCAGCAAAATTTCCCTACCAAAGTTTGCTGGCGCTTCGCCGGAAGAAGCCTTCGCTTGCGAATTGTTGTTCGCTAACGAGCGCAAGAAGTGGGAGGAGCGTGAGTGGGAAAAACTGTCCCCAGAAGAAAAGCATCGGCTTTTAGTGGAACGGAGGATGCAGAAACAGTTGTCCTTGCTTGGTGCTCAATTAATCAGCGTCCAGCAACAAGGCGAAACCTACTTCATCCGATGGCGTGATGGTCGCCGTGAATACACGACGGTCTTGGATGTTTCCCTTTCAGTCATGAGCGCAGGGATTTGCCTTGCCGGTCGGGAGCAGGAATTTGACCTCGCTTCCATTGTCGGCGTGATGAGGGAAGCAGAAAGAATGGGTTGGCGCTGAAATGCTTTCGGGCGGAAGTTAGAAGTTTCAAAAGGCGGGGTGATGGAGATGGCACAGGAGATTTTTCAGCCGACGGCGAACCGAGACGAGAAAACCGCTGAAACGCCCCCGCTGGAAACCCGCCAACTCGCTGAGCAAGAAGTTGTATCGCTGCCTGAAGAAGCGTGGTCACCCTCCCGTTTCATGGAGGCACTTCTTCGTCACCCTGAAGCCTTCTTTAAGGCGCTGGCGGAAGGGAAAATGGTTGGAACTTCCATCAAGCGACTTTTCAGTTTCTCTGCTCCGAACTTGCCGTTCCAAATCTTCCGCCCCGTTGAAGGCAACTTTTTCACCGCTGTGCTGAAAGCGCTTGTGGAATTGCTTAGGAGTTCGTTTTAAAGCGAGCGTGACGAGAGGAAATTTTGAAGGGACATGCTTACGCATGAGCGAAAGGAATTGGCTCGCAAAGCCCGCTACCTCAGCCTTTGTTCTTCCTTCCACGCTTGTTCCAACTCGGTTCGTGCAAACTCATAAAGCACGACTGCTCGTCGGCGCGTCAAATCGTCACGCTGTTCAACCCATTCCATCAACAAAGTTGTCGCTTGCAGGAAAAGTTCGTAGCAGAGCAACCTTCGGGCGTGGGTTTTGACGAACGGCTCAGGCGCTTGGACGGCATGTCCGACTTTCAGGATTTGCTCCGCTTTGGCATTGACTTGTTGCAGGTTAGCCAAAAGGTCATCTCGGCTCAACTTTGTGGCATCAAAGGCAACGAGGTCGTTGCGAACTTGGTTGAACAATTTGACCGCCTCTCCGTCCAGAACGCTCACAGCGATGCGGAATGAGTATCGGCTGAGCGCTATCGGCTCTTTGTTGGTTGAAGCAAGCCGAGTGAGGAATTGATACACGAGTTCGGGTGCTCTCAAAATCCAAGCCATGTTCAAAATTCGCTCCGTGAAAGCGTTGTCAATGGGAAGTTGGGTTACGATTTTCGTCAAGGCTTCTTTCGCCAAGTCAGGGCGACGGTTGCCTTGTAAACGCTCAACTGCTCCCAGAACCAACGGGAGTTCCGAAGCGGATTGGTAAAGCAAAGTGTCAAATTCAACTGCCTCTTTGCGCAGTGCCTCTGCTTCTTTGTCCCTTCCCCTTTTCCAAGCATCGGATGCGAGGTTGTTTGCGGCTCGTGCGCCCAAAGCGAGGTAAGTAGGCTCAATTTCTCCTTGCAATTTCCTCAGTTGCCGCACGGCTGTTAGAACCAAATCCCATCGGTTTCTACGACCCCCAGCCCTTGCAATGCCCTTCCAAGCCTCCAGCAAATCAGGCTGCAGTTGAACGGCTCTCCTGTATTCAAGCAAAGCATCATCCCACCTTTGCCGTCCTTCATAAGCCTGTCCCAGAAGAAGGTAGAGGAGGGGGTGTTGAGGCGATTCGGCAATCATTCGGCTCACTGCGTGAATAGCATCGTCAAACTTGCCTTCCGCTATCAGCGTTTGCACGGTCTTCAAGTCAGGGGTGGGTGGCTGGTCAAGTTGGGCTTCAAAAATCGTTTTCGTTTGCTCTCGCAACCATTGCCCTAACCTGAGGGAGAGAACCATTTCTGGCGTCGGCAGCGTCCTCGGTGAAACTTGTGACAGAAGTTTCCGCTCCTCCACTGTGGCAGGCGCTTCAGATATGTTGGTTTCAAAACGGGCATCAACGGGGACAAGCATTTTCGCCTCAATTGCCTGCGGGGTCTTGCCATCAGCCCTTGCCACTCTGAACCACAAAGCGATTTTCGCACCCTCAATAGCGCATAACTTGTCAGCGTGTTCGTAAGGGTTTGTCAAGGCACCCGATGGCAACTTGCCCTCCCGCTCCGCTCGTTTAATTGATGGCGACTCTCTGTGGAAACTCACAGCGGTTAAATCGCCGAAGACCTTTTGCCATACTTTCGGCAAAGTTGCCATGATGGACTCTTGAGCCTCGTCACTTGAAGGAGGCAAAGGTGGCGGCAAAATCAAAACTGTGACCGACTGAGAACTTGCAGGGACAATGACCAGCAGAAGCAAGAGTGAAGTCAAGATTGCCCGCATAGGTTTTTCACCTTGCCCGTCTGCATATTTCCAATCCCCGTTGGCATGCTTCTATCCCGCGCTTAGCCGCTGCGGTGTTTATGCCCTGTTCAATTTGACGCTTGTAAGCGGCGATGGCTTTCTCGTATTCTTCCGCCGCTTCATCAAACCTGTGCAGTTGCTGAAGGGTCAACGCAAGTTGCTGACGGATATAACCTTCCCGCTCAATTCCAACTCCCTGCGAAAGCATGGCTCGGTAAATTTGGGCTGCGCTGGCAAGGTCGCCTTCGTAAACCTTTTGGGCTGCTTGTCGCTCCATGTCCTCAAGGCTCATCGGCATCGGAGGGATAGAAGGTGTTGGGCTTGCTGGCGGGTTGATTGCGGGAGGCTTTTCCGAAGGTGACGGCAGTGCAGGAGATTGAGGCAAGGTGGGCACGATAGGACGCTGAGGTTGCCCTTGGGTTACGAACGGATTTGCTTGAGGCATCACAGGTGAAGTTGAACCCCACTGAGGCTGCCAAGCCCATGTTGGCGATGTCGGGATTTGAGCAGGTTGTTGACGAGGTCCACCACCAGTTAGTTGTTGGGACGAATGGGAAGGGCGAGGCGAAGTTTGCGAGGGAGACGATTGTTCACGCGATGAAGGTAAAGGCAAAACGGGCAAAGGGGCGTTTTCTGGACGGGCAGCAACCACAGGCTGACGGCGTTGAGGTTGAGCCTCTTCCTTCATTGCCCTCGCAATCAAAAGCCAACTCCTCGCTTCGTTGTTGTTGGGGGCAAATTGAAGCGCACGCTCAAACCACCTTATCGCCTCATCATACTTTTGGGCGTTCAACGCCTCCATCCCCCGCTTCAGTGCAACCTCAACAGCCGCTGGAAGCGGCGGGACAGTCGCTGGGGCTGCAGGTGATTGAGGTGAGGGCGCTAAAGTGATTGGGGGTTGAGGTTGAATGGGTGAAGGCTTGGGGACTGGAGGAACAATCATCCGAGCAGCAAAAAGTAATCCGACAACAAAAGCCGTCGCTCCCAGCAAAGGCAGCGGATGACCCGCCCAAATCCAACCACTCGGCTTAGGTGCAGGCATTGAAGGTTTAGGCATCGCTTTCTCAAGCCTCTCCTTGCCCAACTTAGCAGGTTCGTAATCTTTGTCAAGGGTCAACGCCTTCTCGTAAGCAGCCTTCGCCTTTTCAGGTTCTCCAACCCGCTCGTAAAGTTCGCCCAGAAAAGCGTAAGCGGCAACGAAATCCTCTTTCAGCCCAATTGCCCTACGGCAAACCAAGATAGCGTCGTCATAGGCGCCTTCATCAGCAAGTTTCATCGCTTGAGCCAACAAATCTTCTGGCGACGCCTCTGGCAACTTATTTGTTGGTTCGCTGGGCAAATTTTTCCCAACCTCGGCTTTGGTTTTGCCGTTCAAAGAGGCACCGCAGTGGAAACATTTTTCCACCCCGTCCCCTATTGCGTTTCCGCAGTGGCGACAATAGGCTGCCAACTTTGATGGCACCTCCGAGAGTTGATGCACCAACGACGCCGTTGCCAGTTTACCCCTCGCTATCCTGATTTCAAACATGCTCCATCGCTTTTGCTAAGACTTTCTGGTAGAGCGACTCCAGCCTGTCCAGACAAACTGACAAGGAAAAGGTTCGCATTGCGAATTCCCTTGCCCGCTCAGCCATTGCCATTCTCAGGTGGGGTTTGTCCAGAAGTGTCCGCACAGCGTTTGCGAAACCGAACTTGTCGTGAGGGACAACGAACCCAACTTCACCATCCTTGACAAAATACTGGATTCCACCTTCCCCTATCACCACGACGGGCAAGCCAGCCATCATCGCTTCCGTTAGAGCCAAACCTTGCATTTCGGTGACTGAAGCGAAGACGAAGATGTCAGCAGCGGCGTGGAAGTCGGGAATTTCGCTTCTCGGTCGGCTGCCGACGAAGATTATTCTCTCACCGCCCGGCAGACCTTTTGCTTTTGCCTTCATCGCAGCCATTTCTGGACCGTCGCCTACCAAGACAAGGTAAGTTCTCGGTCTTTCCGCCAAAACTGGGGATAAAGCGTCAAGCAGGAAAGCGACATTTTTCTCCTTTGCAATTCGCCCCACATAGAGCAGCACGCTGGCGGTCGGCGGAATTCCCAACTCCTTCCGAACCCTAAAGCCATCGCCTTTCCCAAATTGCTCCGCATCAACGCCTGTTGGGATGAACTCAATTGGCGTCTTGACACCGAACGAACGGAGCAAAGGCTCAGCGATTGGTGAGACGATGATGACGACCTTGCATTTGTTGCAAAAAGACGCAGTCCATCGGGCGACGAAAGGCAAACTTATCCACCTCGGAACAGGGGCGTAGTGCAAATATTCGGTCACAAGCGTGTGGAAGGTTGTGACGACAGGGATGCCGCTCCTTTGAGCGTGACGGAGCGCAAAACGGGAAAGCCACATGAACGAATGGGTGTGAACGATGTCGGGTTTGAAAGCCTCAATCACTTGAGCCAATCGCCTTGACCAAGGGATTGCAGCGGGATAGTCAGGGTAAAACGGGTTGGGCAAAGAAGGGATGCGAACAACGCCTTCTGGGTCGGGACCCGCTTTAGGGTGCTCAGGTGCAACTATCACAACATCATGCCCTCGCCTTCTCAATTGCTCCGTCAAGGTGTCAATGACGGCTACAATTCCATTCCTGACGGGATGGTAGCACTCAGAAACGAAGAGGATTTTCACCGCCAACTCACCCCTCACCTTTTCTTCCTTGCTTTTCCCTTCGGCTCTTCAAGGAACTCAAGGGTCATCAAGACAGCCTCGGCTACTTCTCTCATCGGCTTTCTCGTTTCCATGCTTCGTCGCTGGAGCAACCTGTATGCTTCGTCCTCGCTCAAATTGTAGTGCTTCATGAGCAAACCTTTCGCCCGCTCAACGAGTTTTCGGGTCGCAAGTTCCTCCTCAAGTTCGCTGATTTCTTCCTGCAGCCTTTTGAATTCTTGAAACCTTGCGACGGCAATTTGCAAGGCGGCATCCAGCGCTTTCGGGTCAAAAGGTTTCGTTAAGAAACCGAAGACACCTGCCTCTTTCGCTCTTTGGACGAATTCAGGTAAGGGGTAGGCTGTGAGCAAAACGGCGGCGCAAATCCCCCCTTTGACAAGTTCGCGGGCGACCTCAATTCCGTCCCTGCCGGGCATCTTGATGTCCAAGATGGCGACATCGGGCTTGACAAAATTTGCCAAGTTCAAAGCCGTCTCTCCGTCGCTCGCCTCACCGACAACGATGTGCCCAAGTTCGCACAGCGACGCCTTTATCTCCTCCCGCACAAGGTATTCGTCCTCAGCGACTAAGACTCGCATGTTTTTCACCTGCCTTTGCCGACTTTTGGCTCACATCGCTTTCAACTCGTCCCTTAGGTTGAGCCATTCGTCAACGCCCAAAATTTCCTTGATTTCGTCAAAGCCGACCATTCGGTCGCGCATCGCCAAGGTTGTGCCAGTCTCCATCAGCGTTTTTGTCAACTCCATGACCGCTTTAGCCGTCACCAGCAAAGTGTCAATGGGGTAAACGACGATTTTGTAGCCCATTTCCTCAAGTTCCTTCGCCGTCAAAATCGGGGTTTTGCCTCCAGTCAGCATGTTGACAAACTTCGGGTATGGAACTTGCTCGGCAATAGTTTCAAGTTCCGCAATTGACAATGGCGCTTCAATGAAAACGACATCGGCACCCGCCTCCCCGTAAATGTTGGCTCGTCGGATAGCCTCTTCAAGCCCGTAAACTTCTCTCGCATCCGTCCGAGCGATGATGACGAAATTTGGGTCAGTTCTGGCTTTCAGCGCAGCCTTCAATTTCAGCACCATCTCATCAGCGGGGATGACTTGTTTGCCTTCAAAGTGACCGCACCGTTTAGGCACGACTTGGTCTTCCAAAATGATTCCCGAAGCGCCTGCCGATTCAAATTCGGCAACTGTTCTGACGACATTGTGGACATCGCCGTGACCGGTGTCGCCGTCAGCGATTAAGGGAACTGTCAAGCGGCGAGCCATCCGTCTGACGGCATCAGCCATTTCGCTTAGGGTCAAAAAGTTTAGGTCAGGCAAACCAAGCAAACTGGCAGAAGTCCCGAACCCACCTATGAAAACCGTTTCAAAACCTGCCCGTTCAACAAGCAGCGCCGTGAAGACATCGTGGGCGCCGAAACTGCGGATTATCCCCGGTTGCCCCAAAAGTTGCCTTAGTCGGGCATTCTTTTCTTGCGGCGTTACTCTCACGCCGACCATCTCGTTCCCATCTCCTTTGCCGTGATGTTTCTACCTGCTGCCATCAGTTTGTCACATTGAGGCAAAATCGTTGGTCAGGTGAAAGGAATTATGCCCAGAGGCGAACCGACGGGAAAAGTTATCGTGAAGCCGGAAAGGGAGGACGCAGTCAAGCGACGCCACCCGTGGCTTTTCAGCGGCTCAATCGCAAAAGTTGAGGGCAAAGTTCAACCCGGCGATGTCGTTGATGTCGTCAGCCACGACGGAACTTGGTTGGCTCGCGGGTTTATCAACCCAAATTCCGAAGTGCCAGTTAGGTTAGCAACTTGGGAGCAAAATGAGAAACTTGACGAAGAATGGCTTTGGAAGCGACTACAACAAGCGTGGCAAAAGCGCCAGCAGTGGGGAATACCCAACCAAACCGACGCTTTCAGGCTCGCTTACGCTGAAAGCGATTTCCTGCCCGGCATCATTGCCGATTGCTACGCTGAATTCGTTGTCGTGCAAATTTACACGCCTGCGATGGAAAGGTGGCGGGAAACGATAGCGCATTTTTTAGCCGAACTCCTTCGCCCACGCGGTGTGTTTGAGCGGAGCGACTTTGACACACGAATCCGAGAGAAACTTGTGCCTCGTGTCGGTCCGATTTGGGGAGAGCCGCCACCTGAACGGATTGTCGTGACCGAACATGGGTTGAAGTTTTTCGTTGATGTCTGGCGTGGGCACAAGACGGGTTTTTACCTTGACCAGCGTGAAAACCGGGTTCGGTCTGCACCTTACCTTAAAGGCGAGCGAGTGCTCAATGCTTTCTCCTACACAGGAAGTTTCGCCGTCTACGCTTTGCGAGAAGGCGCAAAGAAGGTCATCAACCTTGACACTTCCGCAGAAGCGTTGAGGCTGGGGGAAGAAAATGCAGCCTTGAATGGGTTTGGAGAGTCCGTTCAGTCCATTGAAGGCAACGCCTTTCAAGTGCTCCGCCGCTTCCGCGATGCGGGTGAACAATTTGACGCTATAGTCCTTGACCCGCCAAGGTTCGCCCCGACAAAGGCGACAGTTCCGAACGCTTTGCGAGGCTACAAGGACATCAACTGGCTCGCAATGAGGTTGCTTAAGCCCGGCGGGTTTCTTGTGACCTTTTCTTGCTCGGGCATGGTCAGCGCCGAGATGTTTCAGCAAGTTTTGTTTGAAGCCGCCCTTGACGCAAATCGTGAGGTCTTAATTGTTGAGCGACTAAGCCAGAGCCGTGACCACCCAATTTTGCTCACTTTCCCCGAAAGCGAGTATCTCAAAGGCTTCATCTGCTGGGTGTGGTGATTTGTTTCCGAACGGCTCAAACTTTAATCCTGAGGTGAAGCGAAGTGCTTGCAAAACGGATAATCCCGTGCCTTGATGTCAAGGAGGGAAGGGTTGTCAAGGGAACGCATTTTGTCCAGTTGCGCGATGCAGGTGACCCAGTTGAACTCGGCGCTTACTACGATGCCGAGGGAGCAGATGAGTTAGTTTTCCTTGACATCACCGCATCCGCCGAGCGGCGAAAAATCATTGCCGAGTTAGCAGCGCGCGTTGCCGAACGAGTTTTCATACCTTACACCGTCGGCGGCGGTTTGAGGACTGTGGAAGACATTCGGGAAGTGTTGAAGGCAGGTGCAGACAAAGTCAGCATCAACACCGCCGCAGTCCAGAACCCCGACTTGATTCAAGAAGCAGCAGAGAGATTTGGCAGCCAGTGTATTGTCGTCGCCATTGATGCCAAGCGCGTTGGTCGTGAACCAAAGCCCTTTGAGGGCGATGAGCGATTTGATGAGAACTGCCGTTGGGAAGTCTACATTCACGGTGGAAGGACGCCAACAGGAATTGACGCAATTGAATGGGCAGTCAAGGCTGTTGAGTTGGGCGCCGGCGAAATTTTGCTGACCAGCATGGATGCCGACGGGGCACAAGTGGGCTACGATATTGGCTTGACAAAACGAATTGCTGAAGTGGTTTCAGTGCCAGTGATTGCCTCTGGAGGCGCTGGGACTTTAGAGCACATCTACGAAGCCTTGACAATCGGCAAAGCCGATGCAGCCCTCATCGCATCCATCGTTCACTATGGCAAATATCGCATTGCCGAGATAAAACGCTACTTAGCCGAACGGGGCGTCCCTGTTCGGTTGGTTCAGTGAGAAGCATTTGCTTGGCATTTCGGTTGGGAGGGAAAAGCGATGGCAAGCAAAGCCTACTTACCTAACCTTCCCCTTGTCGGTGAGGAAGGGACATGGGAGAGCATATCCGAACTGATACGGCGCCAAATCTTGCCAAAAATTGAAGCCGTTGGCGACAAATTGTTCCAGTCGGATTTGCGCCCCTTGCCCTTAGGCGCTGCAGTTGTCCCTGTTGTGAGTGAGAATTGGTCACGCCCAAGGCAGGATGGAACGCCACAGTTCGTTTATCTCGTTTCGGGGCAAGGTTTAATGCTCGTTGAGGGCAAGATGCTGGCTTTGAGTTCAGGACAGGGCTTTTATTTGCCCAAAGGCACACTGTATGCGCCCTACCTCATGTTGGGCAAGCAAATCCTTTCATGCGAATGGCTCTGGTTCAAAATCCACCCTTTCGGGGTCGTCGTGCTTCGTTCCCGTCTTACCCCAAAGGCTCACCATCAAAGTGCCCATTTCATTGTCGCTGAGAGGAGATTGGCGGATTTGTTCTCGGAGTGGGAGAGGGAGCGAAGTCAAACTGATGCGGACTTGAGGGTGACTAAAGGCTTGCTGATGGCTTTCTTCGGCTTACTCGCTCGCTCTTACCCCTTCCTGCCCGCTGAAAACACTTCCGTCAACAACGATTTGCCCTTGCCGCTTCAAAACGCCCTCACCGCTTTGCATCGCGCTTACAACAAGCCCATCACTCTGAACCAGTTGGCTGGCTACTGCGGCGTAACGCCAGAATACTTGTGCCGACTTTTCCGCCGTTACCTCGGCATAACGCCTTGGCAGTATTTGGAGCGGCTACGATTGAGGGTCGCTCACTACTTGCTTCAGGAAACAGGTTTGAGCGTTGGCGATGTCGCTTTCTTGGCTGGTTTTAATGACCTGCGCCATTTTCAGAGGCTGTTCAAGCGGGCATATGGCAAAACGCCCAACTCCGTCCGAAGCCAAAAACGCGTCCGCCGAAAACCCTTCCTGCGGGTGTGGGATTAGGTCAAAATCCGCCGCATAAAGGTCAATAGGTCTTAAACGCTTCCGCCAAATTTGCCGCATTTTCATAGCCGAGGTTTAGTCGTTTGTCAAAATTGCCCCATCTTGGGCTCAGAAGCGAGAGAGCAAAGGAGGGCGATAACGATGCGGCGTAACGATTGTCAAAGGCAATTTGGCTTTACGCTCATTGAGTTGCTCGTGGTGATTGCGATTATCGCCATTCTGGCAGCCATTCTGTTCCCCGTGTTCAGTCAAGCCCGCGAGAAGGCTCGGCAAGCAGCCTGCTTGAACAACATCAAACAGATGGGTTTGGCTGTTGCTCAGTATGTTCAGGATTACGACGAACGAGTTCCGCCTCAGCCATGCGGTTGCGCAGCCGTTCGTGGCGACCGAAGAGGCTTCTGCTTCTTTGCACTCCTTGAGACTTACACTCGCAACCGCCAAATTTTCATCTGCCCAAGCATTGGTGACATTCCGACAGGTCAGGAAACTTGTGGCAAGAACCAAGAAATCCCACGACTTCACTACGGTTTCAACATCGCCATCCGCTGGTATCCCCACCTTGCCCAGTGGTCTCGTCCTGCCGACGCAGTAATCACCACAGAAGTTGGCACTTACCTTGATGGCACTTTTTGGTCGGTTGGTTACGCTGGCAACTGCCAAGATTTGTCTACCGAAGTCAATGTCAGCGGTGGCGATGATTGGGCTGGAAGGGAATGGACTAATTGCCCTTGGACTTGGGTTTGGTTCGCTCGCAACCGACACAATGCGGGTCTTAACTTTGCCTTCCTTGACGGACATGCCAAATGGACGAAACTGACCCAGATGCTCAGCAAGCGATACTGGCACCCCCAATGGCAGCGTTGAGAATGGGAAGTGGGAGCGTGAAGGCGGATGAAACAGCAAGTTCCTACATGGATGGCGGTTGTCATCGTCGTTGCGGTTTTAGCGGTCATTGCGATTATCTTCGCTATCGGAGGAAGACCTCGCAGCGAGCAAGCACCTACTGGCTTCAAGCCGCAACCACCTCAGTTCAAGGCTGCACCAGCCGAAAAGCGCTAAAATGACCGTTGACGACAATTCGCTTAACGCGGAGAGGATAAAACTTGGCAGGCTTGCTCGCTGTCATCCTTATCGCCCTCAATGCCCTTTGGGATGCTTACGGGCTGATGACGGGGCAAATGCGCCCGTCTACGGTTTCGTTGTTCGTTAATGTCGTCGCCACGCTTTTCGCTGTCGCTGCCCTCAACGAACTGGCGCGAAAGTCGCTGAAGCGCTCACTGTCGCCCTCCACGCTCCTTTGGCTTTATGTCAGCCTTTCGGTCGCTTCAGCCGTTTTCGGTTTAGATTTGTTGCAGCCTCTTTTGTCCGTCATTGCCCATCCCATTTGGTTTGCGGGGCAAGGCAACGATTGGGATGTCACCATCTTGCCTTACTTGCCTCAACTGCCCGTCGTTTGGGACAAAGATGCTTTGCGGGGCTTTTACACGGGTTTGGCAACTTTTGAGCGATGGGATGTTGTGAAGGGTTGGCTACCAGCGTTGCTTTGGTGGGGAGGGTTTTTGCTTTTGCTGGGCATTGCGATGTTGAGTTTGTGCCTTCTGTTTCTTCGGGACTGGACGGAACGAGCCCGCCTCAGTTATCCCATCGCTCAAATCCCGCTGGAACTTTTGACGCCCAAGTTGCCTTTGTTTCGGCAAAAAGTTTTCTGGGCAGGTTTTTGCTTGGCTTCGTTCATGAACTTGCTTAACGGCTTGCATTTCCTCTACCCGAACATCCCCAGCATGGGCGGTTGGCTTTTTGACTTGAGCCCATTTTTCCCGAACCGTCCCTTCAACGCCATCGGCTGGACGCCCATCACTTTGCTCCCTTTCGGTGTCGGTCTGGGTTTTTTGATGCCTGTTGACTTGACCCTTTCTTGCTGGGTTTTCTACCTCGTCTGGAAAATTGAGCGCGTTTTAGCGGCGATGACGGGATGGTGGGGATTACCCCGCTTCCCTTACGCCGAAGAGCAACAGTTCGGCGCTTATGCTTGTTGGGCGTTTTTGGCATTGATGCCGAAGGTGCGTGAAAGCGTGCAAGCGTTTAGGCGTATAAGCGTGCAGGCATGGGAGGGCGTAGAGAGACAGAGAAGCAAGAGTTCTGGCATTTCACGACTTGCCGAATTGATGACCTACCGATTTGCCCCTCCTTCCGAAACTTTCGCTGTTTTGGGTTTTATCGGTTGTTTCGTCGTTTTGGTCGTTCTTTGTGCTCAGCAAGGGATGAGTTGGTGGCTGGCGGGTTTGTTTTTCGCTGGCTACTTTTTGATTGCCATCGGCATCACCCGCATCCGCGCTCAGTTGGGCTCGCCCGTGCACGATTTGCATTTCGCTGGACCTGACCGAATGTTGCTGTTCGTCTTCGGCAGTCAAAACCTTTCAAAGCGTGACCTTTGCTTTTTGGCGCTCTTTGGTGGCTTCAACCGAGCCTACCGAGGTCACCCGATGCCCCACATGTTGGAAGGGATGTGGCTTGGAAAACGGCTTTGGGACGAGGGGCGAGGGACGGGGGACGAAAAGCGTGACACGGGACAAGGAACACGGGACGCGGAAAAGAGACGAACTGCCGAATTGCCGACCTGCCGACCTGACGATCTCCCGAACTGCCGACCTCCCGACCTGCCGAAATCACGAACTGCCGCTTTCGCAAGCCTTTGGGGATGGTTGCTCGGTTACGGTTTTGGGGTTTGGGCGTTGTTGCGGGCGTCGTTTCAGTTTGGCGGGCGACCTTGGTATGGCATGGAAGTTTTCCGTCAACTTGACACTTACTTGCACGCTCCCACTTCTTTCGGCTGGGCATCTTTGGCGGCAATTTTGCTGGGCGGGTTGCAAACGGCGCTTTTGGCGACTTTGCACAACCGATTTAACTTCCCACTTCACCCAGCAGGCTTCGTCGTTTCGGGCAGTTGGAGCATGAATTTGTTTTGGGTTTCGCTTTTCGTGGCATGGCTTTTGAAGGTGTCGCTCATCCGTTGGGGCGGTTTGGTGATGCATCGGCAAGCGACGCCCTTTTTCATGGGCTTGGTCGTCGGCGACTATTTGATGGGGAGTTTTTGGTCGCTGTGGGGATGCTGGCAAAAGAAGCCTGCCTACAACTTTTTGCCGTGAGCGAAAAGACTTCTTCTGGCTCTCGGAAAGCCTTCCCATGTAGGGGCAGGTGAAACCTGCCCGAAAACTTGCAGGGAATTTCATCCTCAATGTAGGGACAGGCAAAGCCTGTCCGAAAAATTCTGCAGGCGGATTTCATCCGCCCCTACAGTTTAGGTTTGACAGCCGCCAACAATCCTTTGAGTGAGGAACGAATTGGACTTGCTTTCATCACTCCTGCTGTTGCTGTTGAATGCTTGGCAGGCGGGAAATCAAGTCCTTCAGGTTCACGCCCGTCAACGACTCAAGGACTGGAGGGATTTGAGCCATCATGTTCACGATGTCTTGGGTGATGCGGGAAGCACCTGCTCCGTCGCCCGTGTTGCTGATGATGACAATTCTGTCAACCTTACTAAGGGGCTCAGCGAGGGCACGGGTGATTTCAGGCAACCTCTCAATGAACATCTCGCTGATTGCCGCCTGATTGTAAGCGCGCCACGCTTCAGCCTTTCGCATCATCGCTTCCGCTTCAGCCAGACCTTTAGCCTTGATGACTTCAGCCTCAGCAAGACCTTTTGCCTTTTCCGCTTCCGCTTCGGCAAGACCTTTAGCCTTGATGACCTCAGCCTCGGCGAGACCACGAATTTGCACAACTTGCGCTTCGGCTTCGCCTGTTCTGCGTTTGGATTCCGCTTCTGCTTCCGCTTGAGCAATGGTTCGGTAGCGCTCAGCATCAGCAATCATGCGGATGCGGTCGGCTTCGGCTTGGGCGGGCTTGCGGACGGTTGCATCCAGTTCCTTCTCCTTGCGGACGATTTCCTTTTCCTGCACCTCAATGAGGGCTTCTCGTTCCACCAACTGCACCCGCACTTGCTCGCGCTTGAGTTCTTGCTCCAGTTGATACTTGCGCAAGTCGTAAGCGATGTCGGCTTCAGCCTTCTTCTGGTTCACTTGAGCCTGATATTCGGACTGACGAATTTCAAAGTCCCGCTTTGCTTCGGCGATTTTCGTTTGAGCCTCGTATTCTGCGGTCTTTGCTTCCTGTTGAGCCTGTGCAGCGCGGATTGTCGCATCCCTTTCCGCTTCCGCCTCGGCAATTCTTGCATCTCGTTTGATTTGCGCAATTCTGGGGCGACCAAGGGCATCAAGGTAACCTTGTTTGTCTCGGATATCTCGGATGGTGAAGGAGACGATTGTCAAGCCCATGTTGGCGAGGTCACTTTCGGCGACTTCAGCGACCCTTTGAGCAAAAGCATCTCGGTTTCGGTAAAGTTCTTCAACAGTCATTGCCCCGACGATGGCTCGCAAGTGACCTTCAAGGGTCTGGCGGGCAATTTCGCGGATTTGCTCAGGTGTCTTGCCGAGGAACTGTTCCGCAGCGGTGGCAATCGCAGTTTCGTCACCGCGAACTTTCACTTGCGCAACACCATCAACAGTGACCGGAACGCCATAGACGGTGTAAACATCAACGACATTGACATCAAGGGTCATGACCTCAAGGGACAAAGTCTGGACTTGCTCCAGAACCGGCCAGACGAAAGTTCCGCCGCCTTGGACAATCCTGAAGCCTCGCCTTTTCCCGATTCCGGAGATGATGAGGGCTTCGTTTGGACCGACTTTTCGCCACCGAGAAACAATGAACATGAGCACCACGAGAATAACGACCGCAATGCCGATTCCGACCATAGCCGAGAATTGGAATTGAGCGCCAGCCATGGATGTCTCCCTCCTTCAAATTTGCTCCCACACTTTCATCCGCTCTTCAGCGCTTTCAACCAAAAGCAGATTGCCCGCAACGCCGATAATTCGCACTGGTGCGCCTCGCTGAATTGGTTTGTCGGACTGGTTTCGGGCAGGTGCTGTGCGGCGGATGTCGTTGTAGACATAGGCGATTGAACCAATTCCGTTGGGCGGGATTGGGGACAGGCTCTCTCCAATTAACCCGATAAGGTCATGCGTTGTCGGGTGACTTGTGCTTTCCATCCGCTGCAACCATCGTCGGAAGGGAATGAGCAAGCCGAAAACAGCAAACAAACCGGCAAATGCAGCAATCGGGATGTTGACAATCGCCAAACTCAACCCAGGGGTTTGAGAGCACAAGTAACCGATGCCACCAAAGACCGTTAAGAAAACGGAGAGCATCAACGGGCTGAAGAGAGTGCTGAGCCAACTCAGAAAGTTGAAATGGCTGGTTTCAACATGGTGACCGCTGACATCGTGGTCGCTGCTGACATCGTGGCTTGCACCGACATCGTGGTCTGCCCCAACATCGTGATCTCCGAAATCGCCAAAGTGACCAAGGAATTCATGCCCCAACCCGAACAGCAACATCAAAATTGTAATGCCCAACCCCGCAAAGAACATCGTCAAGTAAATGTTCGGCAATGTCAGCCATCCCATCGCAATCACCAGCAGCGCGCCGCTGCCGCTACAATTATACAGCAGGTGCGTGTGCTGTTGTCAATGGCTCACTTGAGAGGGAACGCAAATGGACGAACGAAGGCGAAACCAAATTGTC
>ERZ1669248.529-NODE-529-length-17790-cov-45.228362_pt1 | contig 17790 bp, 17 predicted proteins | sample MGYA00579296_ERZ1669248 | MGnify/ENA primary metagenome ERZ1669248 (study PRJEB41166, sample SAMN08046057) | hot springs metagenome | biome: hot spring; feature: neutral hot spring; material: thermophilic sediment; isolation source: thermophilic sediment from...
CCCTACGGTTGATAGAATTTGTTGCGCCATTATGAAAGTTTTACGGTTAAAGGGTGATTTTGCACGGGAATCCTTTTTAGGAATTTGCAGCTGGAATATTTGTTGCCGACGCTTTTCCAAATTTATGAGCCTTACAAAGCTCTGGAGAGGTGTGTGGGGTTAGGGATGGGTGCTGAGGATAGGCTTAGGGTTGAGCGGGCCCTAACAGATATGATGAAGGAGGCCCTTAGGGCTTTTCATAGGAGGCTCATTGTTGTTTGTGGTGAGAACGCCTCGGATGTTTTAGCTTATGTCATTTTGAGGCATTATGTGCTTAGGGGCGGCAGCGAGGAAAGGGTTGTTTTTGTGCATGGCGGTGGAGACAGCGAAAGGGGAGAAACAAAAGCCTTCAAGGAGTTGGTTGAGAAGCTTGAGGGAATGGCCTATCCAGTGGCTAATGTTAGGCGCTACACTTTTGAGGATACACATAGGATTATGGGGACAACCAACGACATCCTAATCCTAGACATGAGTGATGGGGCTAGACCAAACGATTTGGGACGCCTAATAGAAACTGTTCGAGGTGGGGGATTGGCGGTGCTTTACAATCTCGACTTGAAGGCTGAAAAACCATGGTGCACAAGCATCCATTATAGGTTGGCTTCTCCACCCTACACTATGCAAGACTTGAAAAACAGGTTTGAAAGACTTTTTGTGAGGAAGATTCTCGAAGACCCCAGCGTCTGGATTATTGAAAACTGGAAAATTGTTAAGGGAAACCTCCTAAACCCGCCAAAAATTGTTAGAGAAAAGCCAATCCCGCCGAGGAGAAGCAAAATCCCCCAGCCAATTCTTGAACAAGTGTTAACACGTGAGCAGATGGAAGCCATAAGGGCTTTTGAACTGCTCGTCAGCAAGAAGAGGGGGATAATGGTTTTGACATCCAACCGTGGTAGAGGGAAATCCGCCCTACTGGGGTTTGGAGCCGCTGCCCTCATGTCCCTAGGTTTTGAGAGGATAATTGTTACGGCTCCTGCTTGCGAGGAAACCCAAACAGTTTTTGAGATGGCTGAAAGGGGGCTTTCATCAATAGGCGAGCGGGTTAGACGCGAATACATAAATGACTTAATCTACCGGCTGACATGCAAACGGGGAGTCTTGGAGTTTATTCCGCCATACAAGACTTTGGGAGAAAACGCCAACGCGGTCTTAGTTGACGAGGCCGGCGGAATCCACGTTTCGCTCCTATTCCAAATAGCTGAAAAATTTCCAAGGGCTATTTTCGCCTCAACAGTGCATGGCTATGAAGGTGCTGGCAGAGGCTTCTCTCTAAGATTCCTAAAAACCATAGAGAAGCTTGAAGACGTAAAACCCTACATTATAGAGCTTAAAGAACCAATAAGGTATGCCCCAGAAGACCCTGTTGAAAAGTGGCTTTATGAAACGCTACTTCTAAATGCTGAGCCAGCAGAACTGGAAGGCGAGAAAATAAGCCTTGAGGAATGCATTTACACAGAGCCAAACTTGGACTTGTGGTTTGAGGAGGACGAGGAGCGCCTCCGCCAGTTTGTAGGCATATACGTCCTCGCCCACTATAGAAATAGACCAGACGACTTGCTAATTCTTGGGGATGCACCCCACCATTCGGCTAGAGCGGTTTTTTCGCCTTCTGGCAAGGTTCTCGTGGCTTTGCAGGTTGATGAAGAGGGGAGATTGAGCGATGATCTTGTGGAGCAGGTCTTAACCGGCAAGCCTCCATCAGGGCATCTTATCCCATCATGCATTGTGAAGTACAACCCGCACTTTAGGGATTTTTCGAAGCTTAGGGGTTTGAGGGTTGTTAGGATTGCAACCCATCCAGAGCTTATGCGCAGAGGCTTGGGGAGCTTAGCCCTAACAAGGCTTTGCGATGAAGCTTCCCAAGAAGGTTTTGAATGGGTTGGAGCTAGTTTTGGGGCAAACCCCGAGCTTGTGGATTTCTGGCTTAAAAATGGGTTCGTGCCAGTGCACATAAGTCCGATGAGGAATGTGGCTTCAGGAGAGTTCAGCGTCATAGTCGTCAAACCGTTAAATGAGCAGGTGGAAAATGCCGTTAGAGAAATTCATAGGGAGTTTAAGCTTAGGCTTTTGGAGGCTTTGCCAGATACCTATTTTAACCTTGAACCCAAAGTTGCTGCGAGGCTTCTTAAAAAGCAAAAATGGACTAGCAGGGAAGCCCTAAACCTATCCCAGTCCCAGAAAGGGCGTTTGTTTCAGTATGCTGATGGAAACCTCGCCTATGAAGGGGCATGCGACGCCGTTAAACAGCTTTTAAGGCATCATTTTATGTGTTCTGGAGAAGCTAGAATGGACTTGGATGTGAACTTGGAAGCTAAGCTCGTCGCGAGGTGTCTTCAAGCCCGCTCATGGGGGCGCGTCACGAAAGCCTTCAAAACCCAGTCATCCAGCCTAAAAGCGGAAGTGCGCTCCCACATCGCCAATATGGTTAAATTTTACAGTGTTTAAGGCGTCCAGCATCAAAACAATTTTAAGGATGCTGCGCCGCTAATTTAGAACCATGGAAGGCTTTAAGGCTCCGGAACTAAAAGTTTTCACAATGCCGACATGCTCAAGCTGCCCATCGGCAAAGCAAATAGCCATCGAAGTCGCCAAAAAATTTGGCTTGCCATACCGCGAGGTTAACATGAACACCCAAGAGGGCTTGGCTGAGGGGCTTGCCCACCAAATAATGAGCGTCCCAAGCGTGGTTTTGGGCGACGAGGTCATAGTTGTTGGACGCCTACTCTCTAGGGAAAAGCTTGAGGAAGAAGTCCGAAAAAGGTTGGAGAATTGGCGTGCCAGAGCCTCTTCAGAAACAAAGAGATGAAAACTTTGGAGGATGTTAAAAGGGCTGTAACTATCTTCAATTATGCGGAGAAGATTAAAACAAGCCTCTTAGAACTTCTTGGCGAAACGAGGGACGAAGTGGAAACCGTCGGTGCGGAAAAAATTTCGGTGGCCTATCTCAACGCCCTAATAGTTGAGGTTAATATTGCTGCTAATGCCTCTCAGGTTGAGGGCTTTAGGAATATAGCCTCAAAACTCCAAAAAGCTGCAGAACAGGTGAGACTTCACAACTACACGGCTGTCCAGAGGTTCATTTCAGAAGCCATTTCTATGGCTGTAACTCAAGGAAACTGTGCGGCGGAATTTCTTAAGGAGAAAAACCTAATCTAGCCGTGCTCCGCCCAGCCTTCATTCTTTCAAAGTGGAATAGGTATTCTTGGGCATAGCCAGCATAAACGCCAAAATACCTCCGCCCAAAAAGGCTAAGCCTCTCATAATCCGCTTTGCCCAACGATTTTTTAAGCGAAATTTTTCTGATAAACTCCTTTTCAAAATAGTTTGTGTAATGCCTCACCATCACACGTTTCATCCACACATCCACCGGAAAAGCCTCAAACTTTTCTAGAGCAAAAAGTGCCACACAATCTGCCACTTTTAAGCCTACGCCCTTTAAAGTCAGCAGCCTTTCTCTGGCTTCCTCATAGCTCCTCCTTTTTAAATCTTCAATTTCAAGCTCGCCACCGGCAACTTTTTTGGCAACCTCAGCCACATATTTGGCTCTGTAGCCCAAACCACACTTAGTCAACTGCCTTAGGCTTGCTCTAGCCAATTTTTCCGCTGTTGGAAAAGTGTAAAGGGCGTAGCAGTCCAACACTGTTTTTTCTCCGAAGTTTCTTGAAAGGTTTTGGAGCATCCTCTTTATGGCTGGAATATTCTTGTAAGTGGCGCATATGTAGGATATGAGGCACTCCCAAGGATCTTGGCGTAAAATCCTTAAGCCCTTAAGGGTTTTAACAGCCTTCTCAATATGGTTGTCTTTTGTGATTTGCAATAGAATTTTTGGCAAGTCGTCGCCTAATCCAAAATAAGCCTTTACAAAGCTTGAGTCGACGTTCTCAAATTCGAGTATGTTGCGGATCTGTCTAATCTTTAAGGGCGTGTCTCCGACTATGCCGTACCACCAATCGCCAGCTTTCTCCCATCTGAAGGCTTGACCACAACATAGCGTCAAATCCAAGTTGAAGAGCTGGGATGGCTTCAAAACAATTTTCAATGACATTACGACACCCCTTATTCCTCGTCTATAAACATTTCCGGAGTAGGCTTTTCCGGTGGCAGCCCCTTCCTTTCGCGTATTCGTCTAATAACTTCTGGAGCTATGTTTTCCGGAACCCTTTCCCAGTGGCTGAAGGTGCACTGCCAGAAGGCATGTCCAGAGGTGGCTGAACGCATCTCAGCCGACAAGCCGAAAGTCTCAGCAACTGGAATATAACCCGTAATCGTTGTTAGGATACCCTTCTGTTCAGAAGCCAAAATTTTCCCCCGCTTCCGCGTTATTATGCTTGTGCACTCACCAACCCACCGGACTGGAACGGAAACCCCAATTTTGTAGACGGGTTCGAGAAGCACCGGCTTAGCCGTCAGAAAAGAGCCTAAAATTGCACGGCGAATGGCTGGCATTATCTGGGCTGGTCCCCGGTGAACCGGGTCCTCATGAAGTTGGACATCCATAAGCTTGACTTTAACTCCGCGAATGGACTCCTCGCATAGTGGTCCAGCCCTGCAAGCCCATCTAAAACCGGCAATAATCATTTCCCTTGCTTCTCTGAGGTACTGGACGCCCTTTGTGGCGTCTATGAATATGTTGCGGTGCTCGTCTATGGCCCAAACATTCCGAGCCTCTTCAGCGGGCCATCCAGCCTCCTTGAAGAGTATGTTGCCGATTTGCTTTATCCCCACTTCTTCGGCGATTTCGCCAGCCTCTATCAAGTTTATGGCCTTCTCGTCTAAGGGTTCAACCTGAACCCAGAACCTGTTGTGCTTGTTGGGGCTTTTAGCCATGGCCACTGCGCCTTTTCCAGCAACACTTTCCCTATAAACAACTATTGGCGTTGAAGTTATAATCTCCAATCCGCCACCATAATCCCTTAAGAATTTGACAGCAATTTCCAAGTGGAGTTCGCCCATTCCGCTAAGCAGGTATTCGCCAGTCTCCTTGTTAATAGTGGTTATAAGGTTTGGATCTTCAATGGAAAGCCTATTCATGGCGTCCACTAGACGCGGCAAGTCTCTCGGATACTTCGGCTCAATAGCAATTGTTATGACCGGTTCTGAAACGTATTTTATGCGTTCAAAGGGAACCATGACGTCTTTGTGGGCAAAGTCCACGAGGGTTTCCCCAGCCCGTGCCAAATCCAAACCTAAAAGGGCTGCAATGTTTCCAGCTGTTATTTTGTCCACAACTTCTCTGAAGGCACCCATGTACATGGAAACTTGCTGTACACGGTAGTCTTTGCGAGCCCCAACCAAATAGACATGGTCACCCTCCTTAACAGAGCCTGAAAACAGCCTTCCAGTGGCCACAAGACCAGCATAGGGGTCCATCTGAGCCATTGTTATGCACATTACCGTTGGACCGTTGTCATCGCAGTTTAGCATGGCTTGTCCAATTTCGGAGTTTAAGTCTCCCTTCCATATTCTTGGCAACCTATACTTTTGGGCTTCAATCGGGTTTGGAATGTTTTTCACAACCATGTCTAGGATGGCGTTGTGGAGTGGAATCAAATCCGCAAGTTTTTGGTGTTCTCCCCTCATGTAAGCCTCCATTATATCGCTGAATTTTACGCCTCTTTCTTGGGCAATTTTTAGGGTGAAGCCCCATCGGTGCAGGGCGGAACCAAAAGCCACAGTTTCCTTCTGCGGGTCAACCTTCCACTTGTCTTTGAATTCTGGCTCGCCGTAAAGCTCTATCAAATTGTTGAAGTCTCTGATAATTCTCAAAAAATTGTCATGGATCTCGCTTGGAGTAAGCCTCAACTCCTTTATCAAACGGTCAACCTTGTTAATGAATAGGACTGGTCGAACCCTTTCCTCTAGGGCTTGACGGGTCACTGTTTCTGTTTGAACCATAACCTCCTCGACAGCGTCAACAACCACCACTGCACCGTCTATAGCCCTCAAAGCCCTTGTAACCTTACCTGTAAAGTCCACATGCCCAGGTGTGTCAATTAGGTTTATGACGTATGGATGTCCCTTAATCTCGTGCAAAAGCGAAATGTTAGCCGTCTTGATGGTTATTCCGCGTTTTTGTTCCTCTTCCAAATAGTCCAATGCTCTGGCTTCTCCGGCTATTTTTGGCGAAAGCAAGCCGGCCTCAGCCAAAAGCGAGTCCGTCATGGTTGTTTTTCCATGGTCTATGTGGGCTATTATGCCGATGTTGCGGATATCCTCCTTCCTATGCATAAGCCTTAGAATTTCCACGGTCTGCCTAAACTTTGGCAATTATAGAATCACCAGACGCTGGCTTTTCCAATTTTATAAGTCAAGAGACAAGGTTTCCATAACCTTAAAAGTTTTATGGGTTGCGTGCAAAAAGTTAATATGGTTCATTTTTCATTTGCATGTAGCCTAACGCGGCAAGCGAATAACAATGTTTGCTATGAAACTGTGCAAACAACTTTCAGTTTTCAAGCTTTTGGTTAGTGTGGGGTATGCATAGCCATGGGTCGTTATAGGCAGATAGAGGAAATAGTTAAACTGATGAGTCAAACCGAGAGGATAAGAAACACAAGCATAATAGCCCACGTAGACCACGGTAAGACGACACTTTCAGACAGCCTTTTGGCGGCTGCCGGTATTATTAGCGAGCAGGTGGCTGGGCAGAAGCTTTTCTTAGATTCTTGGGAACTTGAACAGAAGAGGCAGATGACGGTTTTTGCTTCCAACATAAGCCTAGTCCACACCTACAAGGGTGTGGATTACCTCATAAACTTGATCGACACGCCTGGACACATAGACTTCAGTGGAAACGTGACGAGAAGCCTAAGGGCTGTTGACGGCGCCTTGGTGGTTGTTGACGCTGTTGAAGGTCCCATGACCCAAACGGAAACCGTTTTAATGCAAGCCCTCCGCGAAAGAGTTAAACCAATACTGTTCATTAATAAGGTTGACCGTCTAATCCGAGAGTTGAAGCTAACCCCAGAAGAGATTCAGAAGAAATTTGCAAGAATAATAACGAGGATAAACACCATAATTGAGAAATACGCGCCACCAGAGCATAAGAAGGACTGGCAGGTTAAAGTTGAGGATGGACGTGTTGCCTTTGGTTCTGCACTCCACAAGTGGGGCTTAAACCTACCCCACATGAAGGCCAAGGGCATAACTTTCAGGGATATTATTGATGCTTACACTGGTGAGCCAGAAGAAATTGGGCGAAAGGTTGAGGCCCTAAGCAAACGCATACCCGTATACGAACCGGTGCTGGACATGTTCTGCGAGCACCTCCCAAGTCCATTGGAGGCCCAGCCATACAGACAAAGCCAAATCTGGCCAGGAGACCCAAACAGCCCTGTTGGCAAGGCTATGGCTAAGGTTGACCCAAATGGGCCGCTTTTGATGTGTATAACCTTTATTGAGGTTGACCCTCACAGCGGTGTTGTCGCCATTGGAAGAGTTTTTAGCGGCACTGTGGAGAAAGGCAAAACCGTCCGCCTTGTGACAAGCCGCCAGAAGGGGAGCATACAGCAGGTTTACATGAGCATGGCAACAGACAGAGTCATAGTGGAGAGGATTCCAGCTGGGAACATTGCGGCACTCTCTGGTTTGCCATCCATCCACGTTGGCGAAACAATAGCGGAAGAAGGCGTTGAAACAGCACCCTTTGAAGCCCTAAAGTATGTTTCAGATCCTGTTGTCACCGTGGCCGTTGAACCTGAGGACGTTAAGGACTTGCCTCTTTTCGACAAGGTTATTCATAAGCTGACGCTTGAGGACCCGAACCTCCACTTTAAAATAGACAAGGAAAGCGGGCAATACTTGCTCAGCGGAATGGGCGAACTTCACTTGGAGGTTACGGCTTACCGTATGCAGGAGGCTGGCTTGAAGGTTAGGATGAGCAAGCCCATTGTGATTTACCGTGAAACCATAAGCCGCGACTATAAGGGTCCGCCAGTCATGGGCAAGAGCCCCAACAAACATAATAGGCTTTGGGTGACGGTTGAAAGGCTCCAGCCAGAAGTTATTGAGGCCATTAAGACTGGCAAGATTAATGAAATGCAAAGCCGTGATGAACGCCAGAAAATCCTAATGAAGGAGTTCGACTGGCCAACCGAAGACGCAAGAAACGTGATCGCCATAGAAGGCACAAACGTGCTGGTTAACAGGATTAAGGGTAGGCAGTATGTTGAAGAAGTCCTAGACCATGTTAAGTCGGGCTTTAGGGATGCTGTTACCACGGGTGTTTTGGCAAAGGAACCCATGTACGGGCTTAAAGTAAACCTTGAAGATATCCTCATCCATGAGGACCCAGTCCACCGGGGGCCAGCTCAGATTCTGCCAATGACTTGGCGTCCAATTTGGGGCGCCTTCCTCCTAAGCGAGCCAAAACTTTTAGAGCCAATCCTAAGCTTTGAATGTAAGGTTCCCAACGACTTCGTCAGCCCAGTCATTACACTTTTGCAGAAGCGCCGAGGAAAAATCCTTGACATGGTTAACGAGGAGGACATGGTTATTGTTAAGGCTGAGTTGCCAGTGGCGGAATCCTTTGGAATAGCCGACGAGCTCCGCTCTTCAACTCAGGGGAGAGCCTTTTGGGCAACCCAGTTCAGCCGATGGGCACCAGTGCCAGAATCAATGCAAGCAGAGGTCATAAGGCAGATACGCGAAAGAAAAGGCTTGCCGCCAACACCGCCTGGACCAGAAGAATTTTGCGAAGAAGAATAAACACAGCTTTTCCTCTTTTTAGCATGTTCTTTTAAATGCGAGCCTTATCCATGTCTAGTGTGGAAATGGGAACTGAAAGCCTAAAGATTTCTCTTGGTGGTCTCCGCGAAGAGTCATTCGCCTCAATACTATGCTATCCAGAACCCAGCAAAGCTGAAGTGGAAAAACGCCTAAAAGAGCTGGAAAAATTGGGCGTTACAGCGCTGGAATTTTGCGGAGAAAAACAAGTTGCCAATTTGAAAGTTTTGGGCAAAGGATGCGTTGGCATAGTTGTGAAGGCTTTCAGGGAAAGTGGCGAGGCTGTTGCCCTAAAAATTCGGAGGGTGGACGCCGACCGTGCCATGATGCTGCATGAGGCTGAAATGTTGAAGGTGGCTAATTCTGTTGGTGTTGGACCACAGTTTTTGGGCGTTAGTAAGAACTTTCTTGTCATGCAGTTTGTTGAGGGCATTTTGCTTCCAGAATGGCTGGAAAAATGCCGGGGCAAAACACGTCTAAAAATGGTTTTGAGGGACATTCTAGAGCAGTGTTGGCGTCTTGACCGTGCCGGTTTGGACCACGGCGAATTAAGTCACGCCTCAAAACACGTAATTGTGGATAGCCATGGCAAGCCCGTTATAGTGGACTTTGAAACTGCAAGCCAGAACCGCAAACCCTCAAATGTGACGTCTATTGCACAGTTCCTCTTCATAAGTGGAACTGTAGCCCAAAAAATAGCCCAAAAACTTGGTGAAAAGGATAAGGAGGCGGTTGTTGAGGCTTTAAGGCGTTATAAGGCTGATGGAAGCCGCCAAAACTTTGAGGCACTACTGTCTGTTTGCAATCTCTAGGCAACATAGTCAATCTTAGGCTTTGCATTAGTGCCTGCGTTTCGCCCGCTTTTTCTATCATCAACAAGTTCAAGTTTCAACTCGTTCAAGAGCTGGGTCAAGTCCAGCCAAGTCTCCACTTGGAGCTGTCTGGCAACCCTCCTCTTCTCATAAAGAAGCGGAATGAAATCGATGAAAAGCCAGCCGTAGGATTCAGCCAAAGGTTTTCTCTCCCTTCCCCTTTCCCCAATAAGAGGAAAAGGCACTAACCATTTATAACCGTGTACGGAAGAATCTTCTATTGGAAAAGGCCGTGAAAGTTTTTAATGGTCGTGTTGAAAAGGTTTAAAACTGGCTTTCTGGAATTTAGCCACGGTGTTCCAATGGTCATTAAAAGAGAGGAAATGAAGGAAATAGCCAAAAAATACAAAGAACCCATAGGGCTTAATTTGGGTTCCCACTCGGCTTTGGATGCTTGGCAGGGGCAACGCAACTACGGCTTAAGGAGCATAATTTACACGACGCCTGGAAGAGCCCGCATTTACCTCCAAAACCCCATGGTTGGGAAGCCAGACGAGCCTGTTGAGGATTTGCCAAGCCTTGTTAGGCGGGACATCCGAGTTGTAAACGACCCAAAGGACATTAAGAAGAACGGTGACTGGAAAAGTGTAATAATCATTCTCGACAGGTATTCAGACATTGTTAAATATGTTGATGAGCTTGTGGACCTGGAGTGTTTGCAGATTCCGAATAGGGCTTTCTCAGTTTATGTCGGCGGAGACGAGTACTGCAGCGTGATTGAAAACCAGTTTGCAGTCCCAATTGTTGGCTCAAGAACCCTCCTAAAAATTGAGAACCGCGGCGAAATCGAAAAAGACTACTACTGGTTTGCTGAGCAGGCGGGAATTCCTTACCCGAAATCCTACAAGTTTGAGGTGCGAAAGGGCGGAATACGCTTCAAAGAGTTTATTGATGAGCCGATGCTTTTGAAGGCTGAACACGCCCACAGAAAGTTCGAAAGAGAATTCATATTTGCCGCAGACTCGAAAGATTTGGAGGAGAAAGTTGAAAAAGAGGTTAAGGCTGGAAACCTAGACGAGGAGTCGCTTCGAAACGCCCGCGTGGAGCAGATTGTTCTAGGACCGCATGCCAACTTCAACTTCTTCTTCTCGCCATTGGATGCAAAAAGCGACTGGGGAGACGTAGACGACTGGTTCTCAAAGCTTTACAATGTAACCATCGAGGAGGCTAGAACATGCCTAGCAAACCAGCTCCTTTCCATAGACGAGCGGAGAGAAACCATCCTAGACGGCTTGAAGAGACTCCCGTTAGAGGTTCAGCGGAAGCTAAAGAGGGTTCCATCCTTCGAGGTGACTGCCCACGCCATGCTAAGCCTAAGAGAATCCCTCCTAAAAGATGTGCAACGCTATGCAGACCGCTTCTTGCTGGCGTGCAGGGAACACGAACCTCCAGGAATAATTGGTGCATGGTGCCTCCAGACGCTTATCACATGGGACCGCATATCAAAATACGAGTTAAAACAAACAATAAAACTGGACTACACAAGTGGCATAGAAGCCAAAACAGCAGCAGATTACGGCTTATACGACGTGCCCGAAGAAAAAGACCCATACATGCATATACCGGTAACCCAAGACGTGGCATTACGCCACGGTGGAGGAACAAATGTCCACATGGGAATAGGCTCACAGTACGCCAACGCAAAGTACAAGAAGCCCATGAGCACAGGAGACCGCATAGCCCTAGAAATCCGACGGGCATGGAAAACAAAACAACTTCACGAAATAGTAACATAGTGCAACTGGGAAATATCACAATTCTTTTTAATGATGTGCTGGTTAATATAAAAGTGGGATCAATGTGGCTCTTATAGTGAAAGCGTTTGCTACCACGTGGGTAGGAGGACCCCCCTATCTTATAAAAGACAAAGCAAGTAGTTTTTATGTTAGCATTTCCTCTGCTTATCTTTCTGAGCCATATGAGCTTACAGCAGGCGACGAGCTGAAGGCAAAAATCCTAAGCGTAAAGGTAGATGATAAAGAATATCCGGAGTTTAAGGATAAAGAAATAACCCTCATTCTTTACCCATACATCGGTCTTGATTATCTTTTCCTTTCTAGAAAGGACTGGATAGAACATTTTAGAGAGTGCGGTCTGGTTAAAGGACTATTCAGGATCGCATTAAAAATTGAAAAGGCAGTTAAGAAAGATGGCGCGGAAATTCCTCTCTATACGAAGAGGGACCTTGAGGTTGAGTGAGGATATTTTAAAACGGGCAGTGGATTATAGGAACAGAGCCCAACTCTACCTCAAAAATTTTGAAAAAGAGAAAATGGAGGGAAATAAAGAAAAAGCTGGCGAGGCTTTGTGGGGTGTAATTTCCTGCCTTATAAACGCCTTGGCTGTTCTTGAAGAAGGCAAGCCGATACCGGATCACAAGGAGCAAAGTAGATTTGCAACGCAGTTTATCTTAAGCACATATGAAGATGGCGAAGAATTGGCTAAGGCTTACAGTTACGCTGAAAGGTTTCACGCCAATTTTTACCACGCTTTTCTCGGCCTTCAAGAGTTTGAAGCCATCAGTGCGGAAATTCTAAATCTTGCAGGGCGTTTAGACGCTACATTAATGGAAAAAATTCGAAAACTATAACCTTGCAAATTTAAAGAGTCATAGCCTTTAGCTCTTTGACTACTTCTACAAGTTTTGGCGTCTCAAAAAATTCTTTTCCCGTAATTTCGTTTGTTGCTGCCTTGTACATTTGGCTTATCAGCGTTTTCAGTTTCGGTTCCAGTTTTGGCGGTCTAGCTTTAACAAGTGGTCTCCAGTCTTTTACGCCTTGTTCTTTTGCTTTCTGTCTGGCTTGCTCCACCTCTTTTGCCCATTCCGTCCGCCTATAGTATATACGGGCTATTTCCTTGCTCACATGAAATCCTTGATATGTGAATCTGCACTCGTCCAATGTGCCTACAACGTCTGCCACCATAAGCCTCCTTTCCTCGTCGAAGGCTAACTCTATTTTGCCATCTTCATTAACAATGTTGGCTTTTGCTGCAATCTCTGTAATTGTCTCGTCAACTTTTAGGAGTATTGCCTTAACTTCTTCAAGTTCGCTGTCTGTTAAGCCCGTCAAGTTTTGGGCTTCCCTCCAAGTCAGGTAGCGGTCGCTCTCCTCAAACTTCGTGCTCACGTCAAAAATTGGTTTTGCAAGCCTCTCGCCTGTTTTTGGGTAGTGGTCTAAGCCCAAATCTTCAAGAGTCACTAAGCCTTGCTCAAGCCTTTTGAAGACTGATGAGCCTTCCGGCAAGCCGTTTCGGTAAATAATCTCCAATGGGATTAGGAAGTTCCTTAGCTTGGGCGTGTAAACGCCATAATCATACTTCAGTTTGCCTCCTTCCACGTAGGCTTTTGGCTTGTAAACGTTTACTAGGTGGAACTCCATAACGTTTGTTGGCTTTTCCAACTCGTCGAAGTGCACAACTTTGCCCTTCTCATCCACAAGCCCCCGATAGTGGGTTTTTATGCCCTTCTCCTCAAGCCTTTCAAAGCAGTAAGCCCCCATAAGGCATAGGGCGGCGCCTTTTCCCTCTATGTGGTCTGGCATTTCACCCCAGTCAAAAACCGAGTAGCGGTCTGAAAAGTGGAATCTGCCAATCCCCATCCGCGTTTTTGTCGGCTTCTTCACCACTTCAAGGTCTTTAACGCTACCCATAAGTTACCACCTCGCACGCCTTTTTCACAACTTCAACTTTTTAGCAGACGCGTCCGCCTTAACAATCTCCTCTTTCTTGGCTTTCTGATAGGCGTTCACCTGTTCCTCAAGCCCCTCATCCTCCAATGCGAAGATTTTCGCCGCGGCCAGGGCTGCCCCTTCAGGCTCGATGGTTACAACAGAGCCTACGCCGCTGGGCACCCTAAGCGATGAAAAAATGTCCACACCACCAAACTTCTCCGAGTATGGTGGGCAGGCGATTACGGGTTTTGTGGTGTTTGCGTCCACGAAGGCGCTTAGGGCATTAGACCTCCCAGCCACAGTTATGTAAACAACCTTTTCGCCCTCATACTCCTTGAGGATTTCAAGAACCTTCTCAGGAGTTTTGTGGGCTGAAGCCACCCGAAATGCATACTCTAAACCGAACTCCTTCAAATGTTTGGCTATTTCCTTTGCGAACTCCAAATCCCCCTCAGAACCCATAATTATGACAACTTTTCCCGCCATCTTCGCCTTCCTCTTTCGCTTTGCACGTTCCTTAAATAGCCAAGAGTGGCTAATTAAATTTTTAAGCCACTTTATTTACGCTTTAATTTTGAGGTGAAGCCTCCAATGGCACATGAGAAAAGGCGTAGGAAAAGCATAATAGACGAGTTTTTCGGAGGCTCCTTCTTTGACGAGATAGATGAGCTTTTCAAAGAATTTCCGGAAGGCGAAATTGGCAGCGGCTACTCGATAAGTGTGACCCAAACTCCAGAAGGCACAAAGGTCAAGGCGAAGGTTGGAAAGGATGTGGACGTGAACATGCTTAGGAAAAGGCTTCAGCAGCAGTATCCCGGAGCACAAATAGAAATTGAGGGCGGAAAGCAAGAGCCACTAATAAGGGAAATCTCAACAAAACAAGTACGCGAAGAAGAGGAAAAAGCCGGATAAAAGTTTAGGTGAGGTCTCCACAGGCGCATTTAACCTCGTAAAGCATTGTTAAAAGTTCGTCGAAGCCTTCTCCTGTTTTTGCTGAAACTATTGGAAACCTTTGGATGGGGATGACCTTACATAAAGCCCTTAGAATTGGCATGTAAATGTCGGCTAAAACTCCCCTCGCCTTAATAGTTCTAGCCAAAATTTTCGGGTTCTGCAAATACTTCTTAAAACTTCTAAGTTCACGCTTGTCCAGCAAATCCACCTTATTCACAGTTATTATGGTGTTTATTCCAAGCCTATACGATGTGGCAAGCGAATATAGGTAGGCTGCTGGAAGATCATTAACCCCGACGGTGGCGTCGATGATGAAAATGCCCACAGGATCCGCCAGCTGACCAACAATTTTCGGACCGGAAGCGTGGAAGGCGAAGATTTCAAGCTGCCCTGGTGTGTCAACAAGCACAAAATCTCCATTAAGCAACGGAATTCTCGTCTCACTAAGCATTTCCATAGCCCTCAGCATGGCGCCGTTTGGTCCCAAACCCTCATTACGCATTATACTCTCAACCGTAAACTTCTCCCTAATGTCAAAATCGCACTTGTAAGGCAGAAACAAACATCCTGGGTCAAGGTTCAAAAACTTAACAGAATAGCCCTCCCCTGCTAGATATTTGCCAAGAGTTCCCGTGAGTAAGCTCTTGCCGCAGCCGGCACAACCCAAAACAACGACGTTCATAAGAAGCCACCATGTTATACACGTTTAAATTTGCTTTTCAGCCTTGTTGCCCTTAACGCTGCGTCAGAAGCCTTATCAATTCCCTTTTCTAGAATGACATCGCCCAAAACTTAATAGATAAAAAGAGAGAATGAGGCTACTGTAGCCCCTTTTTGGTGATTTCCTTCACTATGCCGGCGGCTATGGTTGTGCCCATGTCCCTTACGGCGAATCTTCCAAGTTCTGAAAACTCAGAGTAGGTTTCTATGGCTATTGGGCGGAGTGGCTCCATTCGCACTAGTGCAGCGTCCCCAGTCTTTAGGAAGGATGGCTTCTCCTCGACAACCTGTCCTGTGCGCGGGTCAATCTTCCTTATTAGTTCTGTGAATCTGCATGCCATCTGCCCAGTATGGTAGTGGAGAACTGGCGTGTAGCCTGCGGCTATGGCTGTTGGGTGGTATATGACGATTATTTGGCCTATGAATTCTCTTGCAACTGTTGGCGGGTTGTTAACATGTCCGCAGACGTCTCCTCGGCGTATGTCTGTTTTCGCTACACCCCTAACGTTAAATCCAATATTGTCGCCTGGTTCAGCCCTCGGAATCCTCGTGTGATGCATCTCTATTGACTTAACCTCGCCCTGCTTGTTGGCCGGCATAAATATAACGGTGTCACCCTCTTTGAGGACCCCTGTTTCAACCCTGCCAACTGGTACTGTGCCTACACCCGTTATGCTGTAAACGTCCTGTATTGGAATTCGCAGCGGCTTATCTAATGGTTTTGGCGGAACCTCAAAGGTGTCCAATGCCTCAAGCAGTGTTGGTCCCTTGTACCATGGCATTTTATCGCTGGGCTTAACTAGGTTGTCTCCCGTCCACCCAGAAGTGGGCACGAATGGGATTTTCTCAACCTTGTAGCCAACCATCTTTAGCATTCTTGCAACTTCGTTCTTAACTTCGTTGTAGCGTTCCTGGCTCCAGTTAACTGTGGGATCATCCATCTTGTTTATGGCTACTACAAGCTGGTTAACGCCTAATGTGAAGGCCAAGAAGGCGTGCTCCCTCGTCTGTCCGCCTGGACCAATACCCGCTTCGAATTCTCCTCTTTTTGCTGAAACGAAGAGGATGGCGCCGTCGGCTTGGCTTGCACCGGTAATCATGTTTTTGACGAAGTCTCTGTGGCCTGGCGCATCGATGATTGTGAAGTAATATTTTTTGGTTTCAAATTTTAGGAATCGCAGGTCTATTGTTAGACCTCTTTCCCTCTCCTCTTTCAGGTTGTCGAGAATCCATGCGTACTTGAAGGTTTCCTTTCCCATCTTTCGCGCTTCTTCTTCATATTGTTTTAATGTTCTTTCGTCTACAACTCCAGCCAAGTATAGCATGTGCCCCGTTGTCGTTGACTTCCCATGGTCAACATGTCCAATAATCACTAGGTTTAGGTGGGGTTTTTCTGGTCTGCTCATCCCTTTTCCTCCATATTTTAAACCTTAAATTTTCCCTATTTTAGTGGATTCGTTTACACAACTGTTCATTCAATTATTTTAAGTTTATGATAAAAACTTTTGAGGGTTGAGTTTGTGATATTTGTGAAATTCTGTGGGCTTTTCGCCTTTATAATTTCTGCTCAAATGTTGGAAAATGAAAGTGGACTTTTAGATTTTGTGAGGGGAAGGTTGTTTTATGTTTCGCTAGGTTGTAGAATTGGTCGGAGGGTTTTCCAATATTCATATTCGCCTGTTAAGCCTTTAATTATGGCGTTTTCTGAGCCGTTGATTATTTCTTGGGCTCATGCCGTTGAGTGCGTAGCCTTCAGTCCATCCTGCCACGTAGTTTAGCCACAATGCCAGTGATTGCGCTTTTAGTTTGTCTAGCATTGTTGGGCGTCTTGGCATTTCAAGGATGCTGTATGCTTTTTGGAATTTCTTTCTCCTCGTGCTGTGAACTCCAAGACTTGGAATTGGCTGCTTATTTGGTCTATGTAGTTTTCTAGGGTTTCTGCTGGATTTGGTTTTTCCTGGTTTGCTATGCATGGGACGTCTTAGTTTTTCCAGTAGCCTATTATGCGTGGGTAGCCTTTTGGTTTGCATTTTGTTCCTATTATGGTTTAGCATGCTACAAGTATTGTGCCTGTGTGGTTTGTAGTTGTTATTTCTACTGCTCGTGGGTTTGGGTTTACTATTTCCGTGCTTAAGACACCTTCACGGGGGCTAATCCCCAATTTAGTCCCCGGACACTGGCACACTTTTAACGTGCCACAGCGTCAAGGCACGGGTTTAGGCTGGCCTAACCAAATGGCACATGCATAAGTCCAACAAACGATGAAAATGTGGAAAGAACTGGAATAAGCATTATGAAAATAACTTCTAGAAGATTCCCCTAACTATTCACACGTCTGCTGAAAACCAAAAATGGGATAACCAACAAGCCGAGCAAGCCCAAAAGCATAAAATAACCCTAAAATCCCCAACAGAAATAAAAATGCATGTAGGTATCAAGTTCGCTATTCTCCCAATCATTAAGCCTCACTCCATTACGACTAAAATGCTTGCGTATTGTTCTCGGCTGAAAGAGTCCCCATAATGGGCGAGCCATGAAATTGTGAAGGCACTCGCCAAGCCCGATAAGGCTGATAAAAACACGATGTGGTGAGGCATGGAGGCAAAGCCTATAAGATAAAACCATAAAGCGTTCAAAACACACCTATAATGGTGAATTCAACCCTCCTCATTTTGATGTCTGAAAGCCAATTAACAAGAAAAGTTATGATGAAGACTGCCACACCGCTCAAGGCTAAAACAAAACCCATTCTGGAAAGTGTCTCCGAAACCCCTCTGACAAAAAGGGGATAAGCCAACCAGTGAGCCTCC
>ERZ1669248.530-NODE-530-length-17760-cov-9.237729_pt1 | contig 17760 bp, 19 predicted proteins | sample MGYA00579296_ERZ1669248 | MGnify/ENA primary metagenome ERZ1669248 (study PRJEB41166, sample SAMN08046057) | hot springs metagenome | biome: hot spring; feature: neutral hot spring; material: thermophilic sediment; isolation source: thermophilic sediment from...
AACATGCATCACCAAAGAGAGTGAGAAAGGAGGCCAAAGACCTTCAACTGGAAAAGCTTAAATAAAACTTGACAGTACCCCATGAAATAGTAGGAAACATTATATACTTTTCTGTATAATCGAGGCGTTTAAGCAATGTTAGTTATTAAATATTTTTTCTCAGTATTTTCCTATATCTTTTCTAGTATTATCTTTATTGTTTTCGAGATACAATGTTTATTTACTGTGTCTTCCAGACACAGTATATTGGTCATGGTTACTGTTAAGAATAGTGGGAAAGAATTATTCCAGGTTAATAATGATGTTAGTCATATAACAGTTGATTTACTTAAGGTTTTGAAAGCTAAGTATAATTATAAGAAGCTTTCAAATTTGACAGGTATCCCTGTCTCTACGCTTACAAGGTACTTGACAGGGAAGACTATTCCGAAAGGTACTAAATCTAAACGTCTTCTTAAAAATCTCATTGCAAACTTGAATGTTTCTTCACTCATCTCCCAGTTTATCAAGAGGAACGATGCAGTTGATATTTCCAAGATAATGTTTAACCCAAACATGATCAAGATTATTGGAGCGCATATCATAAATGAGTTTGCTGGAATGAAGATTACGTCTTTCATGGCTTTAGACTTGTTAAGCATACCGCTAACAGCTTACCTATCTACTATTACATCACGCCATTTTTCACTGGTTACCAAGGAGCCATTACCTTCAGATGGTCAAGAATCGTTCATCGTAACTTATAATGATTCTAAATCTATTTGGCCAACCTGTTACTGGGTTTTCTTCAAACAAGTCAGGAAGAAAGAAAGCATACTTATGATTTCTGCAAAAACTCCTGAATACGATTTCTTTAATAAGCTTGCTGAGTCTTTGGAGGAGAGGAATGCCGAGATAGTTGGACTATTCTCATTAATTGGGAATGAGGAAGAACTTTCAAAACTAAATTTAAAACCTGGATGTAAGAGATACTACATTCTCTCTTGGTAGATTAACGACCCAGAGAGATGACTGTGTTGCATTCTGGACATTCAACTATACCATCCTCATCAGTGTAAACTCTATAAACCCTGCCTAGGTTTCTTTCATTCATTATCTACATCATCGCCAGTAATCGGTCATGGCACCTCACCCTACATTATAGGCTACTATTTCCGGTGTTGAAGGTTTGGAGGTTCTACTGGCCGCCGAGGGTTAAGGTTGAATGGGTCTTCGAAGATCCCAGCTCAGCAGACAGAACATTCAAAGCATTCAAGAAGGTCTTGGGGAAGACTTCGAAGAAGTCGAGGAAGGTTGAGGATAAGACTCTGCCAGCAGTAGCTATAGACTGGAGGGATTGGCGTAGAGTAATGATAGCATCTCAAGGTAGACCATCAATAATAGATATGATAGTTGAGAAGTATCTAGGAGAGAAGTCTAGGAGAAGGCATTCAGAGAGCTTGCAGAAGACCTAGCATTAATAATATGGAGGCGGATGGGTGATGGCTAAGCTCTTCATTGATACTTCTTGAAATCCTAAGAGGCGTAGGTTTAAGAAGCAAGTATGCTATGATCCTGATAAGGATGTATTCTTTGAGGTAGACGATTTACGAGAGCTTCCAGCTGGATACGATAAGATATACTTGGATAGCTCAATATTCTCGAATATGTGGATTCAGTTGAAAACATTGATCTCTAATGGTAGGAGAGTCTACTATTTCACTAGACCTTGGAAGTGGAGAGAAATTCGGCAGAGATTTAGAGATGATTTGAAGTCTAAGATCGGTAGAGTATCTAAGAGTGATAGAGGAGACGCTTTCACACTCTATAAAGTCTATGAATTATCATTGATTAAGGGGGATACTCATAAATACTTTAGACTATTGACTATAATCGATGTTGAGCTACGTCCATTACTTATGAAAGAGCAGATGATATATAAGAATCTTCAGAGAGTTCAGAGGATGGGAGAAGTCGGTGTTGATGTTTCAAGTGATGTTGAAGGGTATGAGAGGCAGTTGAAGAGTATTAGAGTGGAGATTGTTGAGAAAGCCATTAAAGTTGTACCGAGATTCATTGAGATTGCTGAAGCTCTAGGATTGAGTAGAGATGATATCAATGGATTAACTGGGCTGGCAGGATTACTAGTTTATCTTGGATATGCTAAGGAGAGTTTATCGATACGTAAGAAGATAAATTATCTAGGGTTATTCAAAGCAAAAGGTAAGCACGGCAATACAAAGAAGAAGTGTAATAGGAAAGCAGCTAGATACTGTCATATGCTGACTTTAAGTATTCTTCGGAAGAACAATCAATATATACTAAGAAAGGGATCTTAAGATGATGCTGAGGCAGTTGATTAATCTATTGAGGCAGACGTGGTCTGCCATGACTGAGGGGGGCTAGGGTAGAAGCCCTAGCAATGCCCACACAAGTATGGTTCTCAGCCATGGCAGACTCGGAAAAAGTCTGAAGCATGGCTCGTGGTAGATTCTCTGTGGGTGCTAGGGCCACCAAAATAGCCCCCACCCCCTTATTTTTTCTACTTTTTTAATTAACCATACTCTCTCCAAGTATGATTACACTTAGTGCATCTAAAGAATAATGTCATCGGCTCATCAGCGGACCTCGTCTGTATAGACCACCAATACGCTTCTCTATTTCCACACTTAGGGCATACAACATCAGTAGTAGTTGGCAGTACCTTTTCTTCCTCACCACTTTCTATCGTAAGTGGACTAGGTTTGGAACGCTTCTTTACAACGTTTGTTACAACAACTTCTTCCGCTTTCTTTTCAAATCCACATCTCGGGCAGACAAGAGTAGAATTGCTGGATTTCTTCTTCAATATCATTACTTTACCGCATTTGGGGCAGAACTCCATGACTTTATCACTAAGCTATACCTACACCCTCCTATTAATTAATCTTTAAGCTAGAATCATTAAAGGAATTAAATTTTCTCTCATCTAGTTGCATCATATTGTCATAACGTTCTTTTCATCGATTGTTTCGAAATCATTTATGGCTAAATTTGTATATTTAATATTTTGAATAATGTTTTAAAGAAAGCATATGATAAGTCTCCCAGAAATATGTAGTAGAGGAAGCCTACTGTAATAAATATTAAGAGTGGTATTCCAGGTGTAACCCATACATCATCTCTATCTATCTCTGAAAGTTCGAGAGAAAATAATCCAAACTTAAATTTCCTAACATTGTTAGATTCCTCCATTAAGAACCAGTATCTCTTATCTCTAGCATTCTTTAATCTAACCCCGAAGAGTAGTGCGAAGAATTTTCTTATCGATGATTCATGCTCGAATCCTTCAAAGATTTTCTCTCCCTTAATTAATTGTACCAAGTTGTATAGTAGAATGCAGAAGGGTAGTATAAGGGAGAAGATCAGACCATTTACTAGTGATGCTAATCCTGTGAATGGGTGGATACTCCATGCAGGATAATATAATGGTAGACTTGTGGATATTACGAGGATTGCTTTAGCATCAGCTCCACCGTAGAGTCCTAGGAAATAGAATGCGAATGCTAAACCACTTGAAAACCCAATAGACATCAACGATAAGAGTAATCTATCTATAGACCATTGATAAACTAAGTCAAATACTGTTAAGGCTAATGCTATCGTTCCTGAAATTATCCAAACTTTGTCGTCTACTTCCCGATACTTCCAGTCAAGGTAAGATGTATAAAGCAGAGTTGTAGAGATTAAGCTTACTCTAACTGTAAGGAGTATTTCCTGAATCATGTCATTCAACCACGGAGTCGAATGGCCTCAATACTTTCGGTATACAGTCTATGACATCAGTTGCAGTTATGTGTAGCCCGTATATTGAAGCCGCTTCTTCACCTGCCTTACCATTAATCCATGCACTGATAGCTGCGGCCTCAAACGGTTCTAACCCTTTAGCCAACAAAGCAGCTAGAACCCCTGTCAATACATCACCAGTTCCACCAGTAGTCATAGCTGGAGTACCAGTCTTATTTATCGCCACTCTCTCACCATCAGATATTATATCTATCATTCCTTTTAGAAGAATTGTAACCTTGAACTGTAAAGCTTTCTCTTTAACTTTATTGATCCTCTCAGATAATTCTCCACTTAACTCTTCTCTGAAGACTCTCTTAAACTCTCCAGCATGCGGAGTCAATACTACTTTTCTTCCCTCTATTCTAGGAAGTACTTCAGGATACAGTGCTGTAGCATCTAGTACGATCTTCTTATCTAAAGCATTAGCTTCTTGAATTACATATTCTATTCCTTTCTCACTTCCTTCAGCAAGTCCGGGGCCGATTACGATTGAATCAACTGATGGAAGTATTCTCATTATTCTTCTTGAAGCACCTCTAGTTAACTTCAAGTCTGTTAACGGTATTACGATTACATTCGGTGAAAGCGCTCTAATAGATAGAGCAGTTTTCTCAGGTGTAGCTATGTATGCTAGGTCTACGCCTGTTCTAAGAGCGGCCATAGCTGACAGGAATGGTGCCCCATGGTATAGCCAGCTGCCTCCAATTACTAGAACTACACCATTCTGACCCTTATGGGAGGAAGCTTTCCTAGGCTTAATATTCCTTCTAACAATTTCTTCACTAACTTCTATAAAATTCATCAATTCATCTTGGAAGACTTATCCTACTTAAAGATTCTCTTTAACTAAAAGGATTTTTCCAAGCATATTTACTTGTTCTGGATTTATGGATGCATAATAGAGTTTTGTTAAATTTCATAGATTCGTAACTATGATATGGTTTAGTAAGGTGTATGTGGAATCAAAAATAAAATAGTGTGGAGAAGTTTTGTTACTTCTTCTTGCTTGGTGCTGGTGGTGCCAGGATGATTTCAATGGTGCTGACGTTTCTTGGTCTTCCATCGTTCCCTACTCTTCCTTCCTCGGTACCGATCTTGACATTCTCTACTTGGGCGTCATGTATGAATCTTCTCCTAACGACTTCAACTACGTCTACGGCTTTGCTTATAGCTCTTCCACGGGCTTTCAATACTACTTTCCTTCCCTCAGTCAATGGTAGAGTCGTTGCAAGAACATAGTTCATCGTCGGCTTCCTTCCCACCAAGATTATAGCTTCACCAGATGGTCCTACGCTCATCTTAACCCCCTCAACTATACGTGAGTCTAAGGGTTAAGATTCCTAAAAAACTTTCCCTCTTTAAATTGCCTGCAAGGAGTGAATATCTCTATCAATATTAGAACATCTTTATTAGGAGGTACAACAGCAGATTTAGGCTAATAGTATTTTAGCTTTTCAGGGAGAATGGTTTACCTTCTAAGAGTATTCTGTCAGGTATTCTTGTTCTCCATTTAGATAGGAATTCTATGTCTTCATTCTTGTTTCTAAGCTCGTCTGGTAGCATTCGAGGTATCTCTTCTTCTATTGGATACCATCGACCACAGTTACCACAAATTATTATTCCATCTCTTATTTCAAGGCTATAGCATTTTAAGCATTCTGTTGAAGTGTTGCTTGAGAGATGTAGGTTATGATATGCACAGTATAATTCACATCTAGTAATCTTTTTCGGAGGCTGGATCTCAGACTCTGTGAAAACTTTCAACTCTAGTGGAAAATTCTTACATATTGGGCATGCAAGGAGATCCATCAACCTATACTTCATATCTTTCTCTGATTAGTCTCCAATCCTATGCTTAATTAATTTTACCTAGTGTTATAGTTTTTATTCTAGGCAACGGCTAGGTTAGAGTGAGTTGGAGGTAGCGAGGATAAGTAACCTATTGAATTATTTCCCAATCTTGCTTACTATATGTTTGACATGGTTTTTCTCATATCTTATTGGAGTGTTAAATGTTAAGATTGATCGACCGATAATTACGCCTCTAGAAGAACCTGAGCCTACTACTCCACCCTCTCAAGCATTATCAAACCCTGCACCCTACCTTAATACATTAATAATCATACTCATTGTAACTATTGCTGGGATACTCTTATTATATCTAGCTAAGAAGATGCCGAGGCTCTTCAAGAATCTAGTGGTTGCTCTTATGTGGATTGTATCTTTCGGTATATCAACATTATACATTTTCCTATGTGTAATACTTTTCAACCTACCTTTCTCTGAATTCTTATTTCTATACTCTGCAATCTTGGCCTCGTTGATGACTTACTTTATAGTGAAGGGCGGGGAATTTAAGTCATCTGTTGCTTCTGCATATATTGCTTCAGGAGCGGGAAGCATACTAGGTGTAAGCATACCTTACTGGACATTCTTGATACTTATCATCGGTATCTCAATATACGATGTCATAGCTGTCTTCAAAGGTCATCTATCATCGATAACGAAAGCAGATGCACCACTACTGAAAGGATTAGTCGTAGAGATAGGAGACATAGCATTAGGACTAGGAGACCTCTTCTTCTACTCTCTAACAATCTCCGCAATACTATTCAACTACGGACTAGCTCCAGCAATAACATCAACAGCATCAATAATAATAGGATACATAATAGTAATCTACTCACTGAACAAAAGAAGACAACTACCAGGACTACCAATACCACTACTCCTAGCACTGACAACAGCATTAACCGTTAACTATATCCTTTAATAGAACTGGAACTCTAAAAAGACATATTCTGAAAAATCCTAAGTAACCATAACAAGATCTTTCAAGATCCATCTACTTGTGTTCACATAAACTTTATCTACTAGGTCATTCTCATAGATCATGATGAGTCTGAAAAACATATCGTTATTTATTGGAGTACTGCTGGCATTATCTTTGCTCACGTCACCAATGCTAGTATACGCAGATGGTTATCAAGTTGCTCCAAGAGAATATACTCCCCCTCATACGAAGCCTGGTCCAGCAGCGGAGACGCTGATCTACAAGTCTGTTGCAGTGGATGTTGCTCCAGCAGCTTTAGAAGCAGGAGAGATTGATGCATACCTATTTGGTTTACGTTCAGCTGTAGCTGCAGAATTAATTGGAAAACCTGGAATAAAGTTACTGAGTGCTCCGTCAGGATTATACAGCATTGTCTTAAATCCTGCTCCAGCACCTGAAGGACAATTGAACCCCCTATCAATTCCCGAAGTCAGAATCGCACTTCAATACATAGTAAATAGAGACTATATCTCTAAAGAAATATTCAAAGGATTTGCAGCACCTATGGTTACATTCTTAAGCGCATATGATCCGGACTACATAACTATATTTGATATAGTTAAGAAATATGACTTTAGGTATGATCCAGAATATGCAAAGAAACTAATTACTGAAGCGATGACAAAAGTTGGAGCAGTGATGAGAGATGGTAAATGGTATTATGGAGACCAACCTGTTAAACTTAAATTCATAATTAGGATCGAGGACGAAAGAAGACAGATAGGTGATGCAATAGCAACAGACTTAGAAAGATTAGGCTTCGAAGTTGAAAGACTCTATCATCCCTTCGGAGTAGCAATAGAGAAAGTATACTTAACAGATCCCAAAGACTTTGAATGGCATCTCTACACTGAGGGATGGGGTAAAGGCGCGCCTGAGAAATATGATTCATCTACCATAAACCAGATGTGCGCACCATGGTTTGGATATATGCCTGGATGGCAAGACCCTGCATACTGGAACTATGTTAATGATGAAATAGATGCTCTTGGAAAGAAGATATCTTTAAGTGAATTCCAAGACCTTGAAACTAGAAACAAAATGTATAGAGAAGCGACTGAGCTGTGTATTCATGATTCTATTAGACTATGGATTGCTACACGTCTAGACGCCTACATACTTAATCCAAATCTTAAAGGTGTAACAAACGATGTTGGGACAGGACTTAGAGGAACATGGAATATGAGAGAAGCATATATTCCTGGAAAGGATACTCTAGTATTTGGACATTTATGGGTTTGGACTGAGACGACTACATGGAACTGGATTGGAGGGTTCCAAGATGTTTATAGCGTAGATGTGAGAAAAGCAACATATGATTCACCAGTTTACAGGCACCCATTCACAGGGTTACCAATACCGTTTAGAGCAAGCTATAAGGTTGAAACAGCTGGCCCCTTCGGTAAATTAGTAGTGCCTGAAGGAACTTATACTTGGGATGCTAAAGAAGATAAATGGGTTTCAGTAGCAGGAAAAGAGGCTACGAGCAAGGTCACATGGGACCTAAGTCGATACTTTAATTCAAAATGGCATCATGGTCAACCAATAACAATTGCTGACGTATTGTTTTACTTGGCCTCAATGATTGAGAATACCTATGATGAAGAGAAATCAGCTATGGAGAGTGCAATTGCCGAGACTGTGAAAGTAACCCTCGACAAGTTTGTTGGAATACGAATCGTTGATGATAAGACTGTTGAAACATATGTTAACTACTGGCATTTCGACCCTAACTATATTGCTGAATTCGGCTCACCATTAGGTGTAGATTACTCAATGTATTATAGTGAAACACCACCCTGGGAACTCATGGCGGCCATGAACGAAGTCGTATTTACTAAGAAGGAAGCTGCATATGGACAGACAACAGCCGAAAAACTCGGAGTTCCATGGCTTTCAGTCGTCTTAAGAGACCATGCAGAAATGATAAAGAATGTACTCGACGAATTCTTGCAGAAAGAATACTTCCCTGAAAACTACTTTAAGCTTGGAGACAAGGTATACGCTAACAAGGATGAAGCTTTAGCAAGATATCGGGCGGCAATCTCATGGTTCAATGAACATGGGCATATGCAGATAAGTAATGGACCATACTATTTGAATAAATTTGACTCTGCTGCTCAATATGCTGAGTTAAAAGCTTTCCGAGATCCAACATACCCATTCAAGCCTGGAGACTGGTACTTCGGCGAACCTGAAATGGTTGAAGTCGTAGACGTCAAGGTAAGCGATGTAACTGCTGGAGACGAAGTAACATTTACTGCAGAATTATCTGGGCCCGGAACCCTTGGAGCAAAATACCTCATAATAAATCCAGCGACGGGAGCCGTTCTAGGTATGGGTGAAACGGAAAAAGTCTCTCCAACAACATTCAAGATTAAATTAAGTAAGGGATTCACATGGGAGATAGGTCCAGGAACATATACGTTGGTCATAGGTGCATACAGCGACCAAGTAGCATTCGTGTCCGAAGCTACTGAATCATTTAATGTATTAAAACGTGAAGCAGCTCCAGCTACAGTAACTGCAACTATAACAAAATCGACTGTAGAGACTACTTCGATAATATCGACTGTAGCTACAACACCTGTAGAAGTCATTGGAATATTTGCAGTTATCCTAGTAGTAGCAATTGCTTTAACAGCTATTCTCTCTAGAAGAATGAAGAAAACATCTTAATACGTTAATTGACAATAATGAAAACCAAACTAATACTTCCCTACTCTCTATTTTTATATTTTGAACCTTTATTAGAAAGAATGAATTATTAAGCATCAGTCGAAATGGGGTTAGCTAGAACACTTACTATGAGAGCAATAACGCTAATTGCTGTCCTTATACTCGTCGTGTTCTTCATGGTGATTATATTGGGAGCGACAGGAACATCCGACAAGATTCTTCAAGCGATGGTTAATGAAGAAGTAATGATGTTACGACAGTCTCTAGCGAAAACCATTAAAGACCCCCAGGAGCTTGAAAGAGTTATCAATATAAGAAGACAAGAATTAATGGAGTTCTACGGTCTTACTAAGCCATGGTATATACGTTTACCCGATATGGCTTGGCGAGTTTTAACACTTGACTTAGGCAAAGCTAGAACATTAAAGACTTTTGCGGGAGGCAACAAGGTTTCAGACATAGTAATGGAGAGGCTTGCTAATACAATAATTCTGGTAACATCATCTACAGTAATCAGCGCAGTTATAGGTTTGATTCTAGGTGTTAGAATAGCTACAAGAGTTGGAGGGATCCTTGATAGAATATCGTCCTATTTCTCAGCAATCTCATACGCTATTCCTACATGGTGGATAGGGATAATATTAATACTTGTGTTTGCCTTCTTCTTCAGACTATTCCCGTTTGGAGGCCTATACAGTACGCCTCCACCTACTGATCCTTTCATGAGATTCTTAGACATGCTATGGCATGCAGTTCTCCCAGTAACAACTCTAACGATTGCATCGGTTGGAGTATGGATATACACTACTAGAACTATAGTATTAAACACTGCTCAAGAAGACTTTGTGAATGCTGCAAGAGCTAGAGGTTTACCTGAAGAACTAGTTAGAAACAGATATATAATCAGAGTTGCAGCCCCACCAATATTAACGAATGTGATTTTGGGACTCGCTACCTCAATCTCAGGAGCAATACTTACAGAGACCGTTTTTAATTGGCCCGGTCTAGGTAGATTATTTTATGACTCAATTCTTGTAATGGATGAAGTAGTAGTAATTGCTTTAACATATATTTTCACGCTAGTGTATGTAGTTGCTAGATTTCTACTTGAAGTCTTATACGTAATCCTAGATCCAAGGGTGAGGTATTAATGTCTGTAAAAGCTGAAGATGCATTTCAAGAATTCTGGAGACTAAATGTCTCAAAAGTAGGTGTGTTATTCTTAGCGATACTAGTAATTCTAAGCATATACGTTGTTACATCGTACCCGTTAGATTTTGGAGTGAGGTATTGGAATAATCCCTCCTATTGGGCAGACTATCCTAAATCTGCTCCACCGAGCTGGGTCAACTACTTTTCAGACCGGAAATTACCTGAACACTACGTATTTTCATTGGATAAACCCTCAAATATATTACCGACAGAATCTGGTAAGGTTCTTCTCTATACTTTCAAGTTAGATTTTCAAGCAGATAAACCTCCGACATTCCTCTCATTCACTCTTGAAAATGTAACATATTATAGTCAACCATTAATTGTTAAGTTGGATGTTAAGAGACCTGATGAAAAAAGTATTGAGTTGTATAGATTCGTTGTCCCAGCACCTTACCTTAACGAATCTCCACCATACAGGAGATTCTACGACCAGCCTAAGAGGATTTCATTAACGGGGGATATGACGGTAGCTAGTACTCTAGCAAGATTCCTGCTCAGAGAGTATAACGTGTCGATGAAACCCAGTGAAATCAATTCGATAGGTCAACATACAGTAATATTTAGCGTACCCAATCAAAATAAACAATTCAATGTATTGAAGGGAGAGTACTGGTTCACACTTTCTATAGAAACATATGATAATAGAGATTATGTTGGAAGAGTAAAACTTGTTGTTGGAGGCGATGTTTACGGGTTTATGGGAACAGATTCTCTTGGAAGAGATCTTTCAATCGGTCTACTTTTTGGTTTCCCTATTGCTTTATTCATAGGGATAGTGACTTCCACTATCACAACATTATTCGGAGCAGGATTAGGAATAGTGAGCGGATATATTGGAGGAAGATTAGATGAGGTTATACAGAGAACAGCAGACTTCGTTAACAATATTCCACTACTTCCATTACTGATATTTCTAGCATTTATACTTGGACAAAATATTTGGGTACTAGTATTCTTGCTAGTTGCATTCGGCTGGCCGACTTTAACGATAGTTGTGAGATCCATGGTTTTACAATTAAAGTCAGGTCAATTCATAGAAGCTGCAATAGCTCTAGGAGCCCCTAGGTGGTGGATTATGTTTAAACATATCTTCCCGCAGGTGGCTCCATTCATATTCGCACAATTAATCTTCTTTACACCCACATTCATATTACTGGAAGCTGCCTTAAGTTTCCTCGGACTTGGAGATCCCACCATACCTACTTGGGGTCAAATACTTGAATATGGTTTTAGAAGTGGAGGTATATATGTAGGGTTGTGGTGGTGGATTATACCCCCAGGATTACTCATAATATGGACAGCTGTGACCTTCGTACTCATTGCTCTCGGTATGGAGCCCGTAGTAAACCCGAGGCTAAGAAGGATGAAATAAGCAAGAGGTGCCGTGACTATGACGTTATTACGGATAAGCGACTTAAAGCTATACTATAAGACTCTTAGAGGACTCGTTAGAGCTGTCGACGGCGTCGACCTCGATATTGAAGTCGGTGAAGCTGTTGGAGTAGTTGGTGAATCTGGTTGCGGAAAGACAAGCATGGCTAACGCGATCATAAAAATGCTGCCGAGCAACGTTGCTGTATATCAAGGTAGGATAAATCTAGACGGGTTAAATATCGTAGACTTGCCCGAGGCTGAAGTGAGAAGAAGAATTAGATGGAGAGAGATCTCAATCGTTTTTCAAGGGGCTATGAATGTCCTGAACCCCGTTATAAAAGTGGGACATCAGGTTGCAGAACCATTGATAATACATGCAGGGATGGATAAAGATGTAGCATATAGAGTGGCTAGAGAAAAGATGAAGCTCGTTGGCTTACATGAAGAAGTGTTCAATAGATATCCGCATGAGTTGAGCGGTGGAATGAAACAGAGAATTGTAATAGCTATGGCCTTAATCATGAATCCGAGAATAGTCATACTTGATGAACCAACATCAGCACTAGATGTAAGCATACAAGCTCAGATAATGAATCTATTAAAGAAGTTAAAGAAAGAACTCAGCCTCTCAATGATCTTCATAACCCATGATATAGCATTAGCGAGTGACATAAGCGATAAGATGGCTGTAATGTATGCTGGACAAATAATTGAAGTAGGCTCAGCAGAGCAACTATTACTAACACCGATGCATCCATATACTCAGAAGCTCCTTAAAGCAACACCTAGACTCACAAGTGGAGAAAAACCTGAATTCATACCGGGGGCACCTCCCGATCTGGTAGACCCACCGAAAGGGTGCCGATTCCATCCTAGATGCTCTTACGTGATGGATATCTGTAGGGAAAAAGAACCCATAAAATTTGAACCTACTAAAGGTCAGAAAGTAATGTGCTGGCTCTACGGTGAATCAAGATGAGTAATGAACTCATTAGACTGGAAAATGTCAAGATGTATTTTGAGTCTAGAGTGGGACTATTCAAAACAATACCAGTGAAAGCGGTAGACGGTATTAGCTTAAGTATATTGAGAGGGGAAACTATAGCACTTGTAGGTGAATCTGGCTGTGGTAAAACAACTCTTGGAAGACTTTCTTTAAGACTTCTAAAACCAACTAGTGGGAGAATAATCTTCGATGGAATAGATATAACAGATAAAGATGAAAAAGAATTGAAATGGTTTAGAAAGCGAGCACAAGCCGTCTTCCAAGACCCGTATTCAAGCATAAACCCTTTTATGACTGTGAAAGAAATAATTGAAGAACCCTTAATTCTACACCGCATCGGTAACAGTAAGGAGCGACTAGAAATGATTGCTAAAGCTTTAGCAGATGTGAAACTTACACCTATTGAAGAGTTTATGGGGAAGTATCCTCACATGCTGAGCGGAGGGCAGAGACAGAGGGTTGGGATCGCTAGAGCATTAATACTTAAACCTGAATACATCGTTGCTGATGAACCCGTCTCAATGATAGATGCATCAAGCAGAGCAGAAATACTGTATCTCTTAAAAGAACTACAAGACAAATATAATATCTCCTTCCTATACATTACTCACGATATCGCTACAGCAAAACATTTTAGTAATAAAATAGCAGTAATGTATCTTGGAAAAATAGTAGAATTAACTGAAGCCCAGACATTAGTTAAAGAGCCACTTCATCCATATACGGAAGCATTGATAGAAGCAGTACCTGAACCAGACCCATCGAACAGATTTAGAGAGAGAAGAGTAATACCGGGTGAGCCTCCAAGCCCGATTAATCCACCGTCTGGCTGTAGGTTTCACCCGAGATGCCCATTTAGGTTCGAGCCTTGTGATAAGAATGAGCCAGAGCTGAGAGAAGCAAGACCAGGTCACTATGTTGCATGCTACCTATACTGAAGTTCTCAAACAGTTTCACAATTCTATCAGCCTCATGACTCAACTACTTCACTAAAAGAGATAACGGAATCTCTACATCTAGAATAAATACAGAATATTAATCATACAAAATTTAATTAATAAGTAGACATAGTTAATTTCCGTGAATGGGTTCCCATCTCAACTCTCAATGATACTCATTACATTATTCATAGTGAGTACCGTTTCCTTCATCATAGTTTACTTGAATATATCTAGGTATCTCGCCAAAAAAGATGTAGAGAAGTCTTCAATGCAGCGGGGACTCGATGCAGAGACTATAGAGAGATTAAAGAGTAAGTTAATAGATGAAGGAGAGATGAGGAACATAGAAGAAATAATTTATAAGTTGAAGACGCTGAGAAAAGAAGCGGAGGAGATTCTAAAGGATGCAGGAAGAAGTGAAGAAAGCTAGAGAAAACGCTATCCTAAAAGCTCTCGAATATATTGGAGACGACATGATTATAGGTTATGGTACAGGCTCAACAATGGCTCAAGCTATACACTATGTAAAGAAATTGGTCCACGAAGACAAGATGAAACTATACTTTATCCCTACATCATTTCAATCACGTCAACTACTCCTAGAGAACAATCTGCCGATCACAAGCTTATATGAATATCCTGAGCCAGACTTAATGATTGACAGCTTTGATCAAGTAGATCGAGATGGTAACGCTATAAAAGGTGGTGGAGGAGCAATGCTTCTCGAGAAAGTAATTACACAAGCATCACGGAAAGTAATCTTCATAGGAGACTACGCGAAACTTGTAGAGAAACTGAATAGACCAATACCACTCGAAATCCTTGAAAAAGCATACCCACACGTCTTAAACACTCTTACTAAGATAGGGTTAAAACTAGTGTTAAGAGAATCATCTGGAAAAATGGGGCCACTCATAAGCGATAATGGGAATCTCTTAGGAGATGTAGATGCAGGTTTAATAGAAGACCCTGAAAAACTAGATAGACTCCTAAGATCTATAGCAGGAGTAATTGAGACAGGTTTATTCCCTAAGCTAGCTGATAAGATAATTATTGGAATGATTGATGGAAGCCTTAAGGAAATAAACATAGATAGAAGGCAACTCAAAAAAACACTACTCGATGAGGAAAATCTCAAATAAATTATAGAGATATGAAGTGAGTAAGTTTGAGCATGACGATGTCATAATACCCTTCTGCATTCACAATGTATAATAAGCATCGTTACCTTAAAGAGAGTTAGGATATGAGAGTATGAGAAAGATGAGTGAAGCAAACTTGAAGAATGCTTTCGCAGGTGAAAGTCAAGCATATATGAAATATATGATCTTCGCGAAAAAAGCTGAAGAAGAAGGCTTCCCAAATATTTCCAAGCTATTCAGAGCCATAGCTTACGCAGAGCAAGTACATGCAACGAATCATCTCCAAGCGTTGGGAATGATATGCTCAACAGCTGACAATCTAAGAAACGCTATAGAAGGTGAAAAATATGAAGTAGAAGAAATGTATCCGTCATACAATGCTGTAGCCAAATTACAAGAAGAGAGAGAAGCTGAGCGAGCGACGAACTGGGCACTCCAAGCAGAGAAGATACATTTAACCCTGTATCAGAAAGCGTTAAAATCAGTAGAAGAAAAGAAAGACCTAGAGATCGGAGACATATACATTTGTGAAAAATGCGGTTATACAGTTGAGGGAATGCCTCCGGAGAGATGCCCAATATGTGGAGCCTCAAAAGAAAAATTCAAGAAATTCTAGAACTGCTACACGATCAATAAAAACTTGTGAAAAATAGAAACAGAAAAAGTAGAGTAGTATCTTTAGAATCTTTCAACTGCAACTATAGTCATTCCACCATCTACTGCTAGCCTCTGACCTGTAACGTAGGCTGAGTCATCACTTGCGAAGTATAGAGCTGCAGCGGCTATATCCTCAGGCTTAGCTAGTCTTCTCAAAGGTGAACGTTGAGCCATCCTCTTCCTTTCTTCTTCCGTAGTCGCTGCATATAATAAGTCGGTCTCAGTCGGTCCAGGGCAGATAGCGTTAACCCTGATATTGTATGGTGCTAAATCTACAGCCATAGCAAGAGTTAGAGAGAGTATCGCGCCTTTTAACGCACTATACGCAGCATGCCCGGGTTCACCAGTTATAGCTGCTTTTGAAGATATGTTGATTATGGATCCCTTCCCATTCTTTATCATATGTGGTACGACAAGCTGCGATGGTATAACTGTCCCAAGAACGTTTATCCTGAATTGTTTCTCCCAGTACTCTAATGGTTCCTCATGGAATGGTTTACCTAAATAGATTGCAGCATTATTAACCAAGATGTCGATCTTTCCAAACTTGTTTACGACGTTTTCTACACCTTTCTTTACAGATTCCACATCGCTTACATCTGCTTGTATAGCAATGACATCGGCTTCCTTCACTTCCTCTTTTATTTTTCTCACGGCTTCTTCTGCTTTTGCTTTATCTACATCTAATATAGCTACTTTAGCTCCTTCTTTAGCAAATCTTGAAGCTATCGCAAACCCTATCCCTCTAGCTCCTCCAGTAACAATAGCAACTTTATCCTTCAGTTTCATGTAATCTTATTTCTACAGAGTCATAAATAAATCTTTAACTAGGAATACCTCTAATATAGTTTCTTCAAATTTAGAATTTTTACCTCTGTAATTAATGAAATATCCAAGTTAATGCCTAAAATCTAGATAGAGTGGGTTAGATAATCTATTCTACCCCCGTCTACTACTATTACTTGACCCGTAATGTATGATGAAGAATCTGAAGCTAGGAATACAGCTACATTTGCTATATCCATAGGCTCACATATTCTTCGAATTGATATTTTTTCTTTTCTCCTCTCTATCATCTCATTGATTTCTTCTCTACTTTTTCCTTGGATATTAATGTCTGTTAAAACGAAGCTTGGAGCAATAGCATTAACGTTTATACCATATTCGCCTAGCTCGTATGCAAGTCTTTTTGTTAAAATAATTATAGCGGCCTTAGTTAATGAATACATTGTTGTCCCAGGTGATGCAGTACCCAATGCAGCTGTACTAGCTATATTGATTATCTTACCATAACTTCTCTTAATCATATACTTCACAGTCTCATGTATGCAATATATTGTTCCTTTTACATTTATTCTCCACATAGCTTCTAGTTTTTCTTCATCAAAATCTATTAACGAACCGGGATAAAATATTCCAGCATTATTAACGAGAATGTCTATTCTGTTAAATTCATCTATAACTTTCCTAACCATGGATCTTACTTCACTTCTATTTGAGACATCTGCTTTAACTGAGATCGCTATCCCACCTAATCTCTCGATCTCTTCAACTACCTCCGAAGCTTTATCTTCCGAATAAACATAGTTAACAACTACAATAGCTCCTTCTCTAGTAAATGCTAAAGCTATCTCTCTACCAATCCCCCTAGAACTACCAGTAACAATAGCAACTTTATCTTTCAACCTCATAGCAATAGAATGTTCTCAACGATAGTAAATAAGATTTTATTGAGTTCTGATCCTAATCAGAAAATCAATACCTTACTGGTTTATTTCATTTCCGAAAATTATCATCGCTTTTCTATATTGACTAGATATGGACATCGAATGGTGCTACTAGATACTATCGCTTGAACAATAGTCAGCATCTTCTAGTGTTCTCTCACAGTCTAGATATTTTTCATTGAGAGTTTATATAATCGTGCTACTATAAGTAGAAAAGGTGGATAAGCGTTTAGACTGGTTAGAGTTATACACGCCGGGGTAACTCAGCCTGGTTAGAGTGCGGGGCTCATAATCCCGTTGCCGTGGGTTCAAATCCCACCCCCGGCATCTTTTTATTTATCTTCTATGTAATTTTAATGGGAAAAGAATGGTGGGGGTT
>ERZ1669248.532-NODE-532-length-17746-cov-39.904471_pt1 | contig 17746 bp, 14 predicted proteins | sample MGYA00579296_ERZ1669248 | MGnify/ENA primary metagenome ERZ1669248 (study PRJEB41166, sample SAMN08046057) | hot springs metagenome | biome: hot spring; feature: neutral hot spring; material: thermophilic sediment; isolation source: thermophilic sediment from...
TTCTTTAAAACTTCTATTTATACTGAATAAAATATCTCTTGAAAATATATCTTCCATCGCATTGAAAGACCCTTTAACTGGACTGTTAAACAGATATACTTTGGATATCATATTAACTAAAGAGATAAGTAAAGCTAAAAGATACGATTATAAGCTTTCACTCATAATTATGGATTTAGACAATTTTAAAAAAGTAAACGATACTTATGGGCATCTTGTGGGAGATGAAGTTTTGATTCATTTTGCAAAAGTAGTTAAATCTGTTGTAAGAAATTCAGACTATCCTTTTAGATACGGTGGAGAGGAATTTTTAATTTTACTTCCACATACAGACTTAGAAGGTGCTAAAGTTGTTGCAGAAAGAATTAGAGAAAAAGTCGAAAATCACAAATTTCCAATGGTAGGAAAGATGACTGTAAGTTGTGGTATAGCTGAAGTGAAAAATTTTGATAATCCATACCTTGACATAGAAAAGGCAGACAAGTATCTTTATATAGCTAAAAAAACAGGAAAAAACAAGTGTGTTTATGAAGATACTACAGTCGCCAGCAAAAGTTAACATAGGTCTTTGGATAGAAAGCAAAAGAGATGATGGATACCATAACATTTTTTCATTTTTCCATACTATAGACCTTTACGATAGAATAACCATAAATCCTTCACCTACACTAAGAGTAAGATGTTCGGTTTTAGATGAGGATTTGCAAGAAGAGAAAAACATCGTTTATAAAGCAGTTGTAATGTTTGAGGATGCTACGGGAATAGAGCAAAACTGGGATATATTTATAGAAAAAAATATTCCTGTCGGTGGTGGACTTGGTGGTGGAAGTTCAAACGCCGCAACAGTCCTGAAATTTTTAAACGATTACTACAATAATCCATTAAGTGAAGAAGAACTTTTTAATATAGCCGTTAGGCTTGGAGCCGATGTGCCTTTCTTTTTAAAAGGAGGGTTTGCTTTAGCTGAAGGAATAGGAGAAAAACTAACATTTTTTACTGAAACACTTTCAGAAGATATCTTTATCGTGTACCCTAACGTTAAATCTGAAACAGGTAAAGTTTATTCTAAAGTAAGTCAGGATGTATTGACAAAAAAAGAGAACTTGAATATAATATTAAATCTGATAAGTGAATACGGTGTTAAAAAACTTTTTGAGATTGCAGAGAATAAGCTTGGTGAAGTAGCAAAAAGTCTATACCCAGCTATAGACGAAGTTTACGAGTTTTTAAAGTATTTAGGTTATAAGCCGTTTATAACTGGAAGTGGTAGCAGTGTTTACTGCTTGGGAAATCCTTCCCAAGAAGTTGAAATAGCCTGCAAATTAAGAAACTGGAAGTTGATAAAAACAAAGTTTAAATAAACACTGGGGAGTAGTTCAGCTGGCAGAACACCGGTCTTTGGAACCGGGTGTCGGAGGTTCGAGTCCTCCCTCCCCAGCTAACATTACACTCTATCCATCTGGAGGAACTCGTTGAGTAAAGTCTTAAAACTTATCAGTGGTAATGCTAACAAATCCTTATCAAGAGAAATATCAGAGTATTTAGAAACACCTTTAGTAGATGTCCTTTTAACAAGATTCAGTGATGGAGAGATAAGAGTTCAAATAAACGAAAACGTTAGGGGAGCGGACGTATTCGTAATTCAAAGTTTAACTCATCCAGTAAACGATAACATAATGGAACTTCTCCTTTTACTTGATGCCCTTAAAAGGTCTTCAACCCATAGAATAACTGCAGTTATACCATACTTTGCCTATGCAAGACAAGACAGAAAAGATAAACCAAGAGTGCCAATAAGTGCAAAACTTTTAGCCGATATTATTCAAAAAGCTGGAGCAAACAGAGTTTTAACCCTTGACCTTCATTCTGCACAGATACAGGGATTTTTTGACTGTCCTGTTGATAACATCTACGCTTTACCAGTTATATACGAATATCTAAAAGCTAAAAACATAGAAGACTTAGTTATCGTCTCTCCTGACGCTGGTGGTGTAGAAAGGGCAAGAATGCTACAAAATAAGTTAGGTGGTGACCTTGCTATAATATACAAAAAAAGACCAGCTCCAAACGTTGTGGAAACGTTGGACGTTATAGGAAACGTTGAAGGTAAAAATGCCGTAATAATAGACGACATAATAGACACAGCCGGAACCATAGTAGCTGCAGCAGAAATGCTTAAATCAAAAGGAGCAAAATCAGTTATAGCGGCTTGCACTCATCCAGTATTTTCAGGACCAGCCGTAGAAAGACTTAAAAACTCAGTAATAGAAGAAGTTATAGTAACCAACACAATTCCAGTTGATGGAAAAGAGTTTGATAAGTTAACAGTATTATCGGTTGCAGAGTTAATAGGAGAAGCTATAAAAAGAATAAACATAGAAAGCTCTGTAAGTTCACTTTTTATATAAGGTAGAGAAAAATGAAGTTAGCTATCCTTGATGCAACCACCTTGGGAGAAGATGTAAATTTAGATATATTTAAAGATTTTGGCTACCTTGAAATCTATCCAATAACTGCTACAAAAGAAGAGACTATAGAAAGAGTAAAAGATAAAAACATAATTATCACAAACAAAGTAGTCATAGATAAAGACGTTATGGATAACGCTCCAAACTTAAAATTAATCTGTGTAGCAGCAACAGGTTATAACAATATAGATATAAACTACGCAAAGCAGAAAGGTATAGCCGTTACCAACGTTGCAGGTTATTCTACCAACAGCGTTGTTCAACATACGTTTGCCATGCTTTTTTACCTTTTGGAAAGTTTAAGATACTACGATGATTACGTAAAATCTGGAGAGTATTCAAAAAGCCCGATTTTCACTCACATAGGAAGACCTTTCTGGGAAATAAGCGGTAAAACTTGGGGAATAATAGGTCTTGGAACCATAGGTAAAAAAGTAGCCCAAGTAGCTGAAAGTTTTGGATGTGATGTTATTTATTACTCTACTTCTGGCAAGAATCTATCACAAAGCTATCCACACAAAGCTTTAGACGAACTTCTTTCTGTATCGGACATCGTTTCAATTCACGCTCCACTTAACGAAAACACAAAAAATCTTATAACTTACGACAAAATAAAACTTATGAAAAAAACAGCTATCTTACTTAACCTTGGAAGAGGTGGTATAGTTAACGAAAAAGATTTAGCAAAAGCAATAGACGAAGGTTTAATAGCAGCTGCAGGTTTAGACGTTTTAGAAAAAGAACCGATAAGTCCAGACAACCCCTTACTATCAATAAAAAATAAAGACAGACTTTTAATAACTCCCCATATAGCTTGGACAAGTTTAGAAGCTCGCCAAACTTTAGTAAAAGAGATATACCTTAACATAGAAGCCTTCATAAGAGGAAAACAGAGGAACAGAGTTTGTTAAAAGACCCTATCCTTGATGGTTTAAACGAAAGACAGAAAGAAGCAGTCCTTCATTTTGATAGTCCACTTTTAGTCCTTGCTGGAGCTGGCTCTGGAAAAACAAAAGTAATAACACACAAAATTATGTATTTAGTCAAACACTTTCATATACCACTTGGTAGAATCTTAGCTATAACATTCACAAACAAAGCAGCCGAAGAGATGAAAGAAAGGGTAGAAAAAGCCCTCGGAGAAAGACCCCAATGGGTTATGACCTTCCACAGTTTTGCAGCAAAATTCTTACGGATTGAAGCAGAAAACATAGGATACGATAGAAACTTCGTAATATACGACGAAGACGATAGCAAAAAACTCATCAAAAAAGTTTTAAAAGATTTAAACCTTAACGAAGAGCTTTTAAAACCAGAAAAATTAAAAGACCAGATATCAAGGATAAAGCAGGAAGAAAACCCAGAAGATTACTTAGAATTACTGTCTTTCTCAACACCTTACATAAGAAGCATATACGAAAAATACCAAGAAGAGTTAAAAAACAGTAATGCCTTTGATTTTGACGACCTTCTTCTAAAGTCTGTAAATATACTAAAAAACTATCCAGATATACTTCAAAAATGGCAAAATAAGTTTGATTACATACTCGTAGATGAGTATCAGGATACAAATAAACTACAGCATCAACTCTTAAAACTGTTGGTTGGAAATAAGAAAACCATAACCGTTGTAGGAGACCCTGCCCAGTGTATATACACTTGGAGAGGAGCTCATCCAGAAAACATACTCGATTTTGAAAAAGACTTTCCAAACACAAAGATAATCAAACTTGAAAGAAACTACAGAAGCACCAAAAAGATACTTGATGCTGCCAACACTGTAATATCAAAATCAAAAGGAAAGTGGAAATCAAAACTACTGACACTTTGGACTGAAAAGGAAGAAGGAGAAGAAATAAAGCTAATCCCCCGAGAAAATGAAAAAGAAGAGGCAGACTTTATAGCTCAAAAAATAAAAGAACTTTCAGCATCAGAACCCTACAGAGAGTTTGCGGTCTTGGTGAGAATGTCCTTCCTAACAAGGAACTTGGAAGAGTCGATGGTTAGATACGGTATTCCTTATCAGATAGTTGGAGGCCTTAAATTCTACGAAAGAGCCGAAATAAAAGATATTTTATCTTACCTAAGACTTGCGTTAAATCCTAAAGATTACGCAAGCTTTGAAAGGTCCTTAACTACACCACCCAGAGGAATAGGAGACAAAGGTTTAGAGTATATAAAATCAAAGTTTAAAGAAGACTGGATTCAAGCCTTAAAAGATAGTTTAAACGCTTTTAACCAGAAAGCAAAGGCTAAAGCCCAAGAGTATTTAGAAATTATGGATTATGTAAGAAAAAACGTAAACGAAAACCCTTCCAAGGTTGCAAAGTATGTTGTAGATAGCATAAATTACGAAGAATATTTACAAAAAGAGTATGAGAAAGATTGGGAAGAAAGACTTGCAAACGTTGAAGAGTTGATAGTAGCTTTGGAAGAAGTAGAAAAATCCGGTAAAACACTAACAGAATTTTTAGAGGAAAGTTCTTTATCTCAAGCTCAGGATAGTATAGAAAACAGTGATAAAGTAAAGATAATGACAGTTCATGCTGCCAAAGGTCTTGAGTTTAAAACTGTTTTCGTTGCAGGTTTGGAAGAAGGTATCTTTCCATCTGGAAGAGCTTTCGATGACCCAACACAGATGGAAGAAGAAAGAAGACTGTTTTACGTTGCAATCACAAGGGCTAAAGATAGGTTGTTCTTAACATATGCAAAGGAAAGAAGAAGTTTCTCAAACAAACCAGTCCAAACCAAACCCTCTCAATTTCTTACAGATATAAAACAACATCTTAAGGTTCCATCTTCAGGCAGTAAAAAACCTAAAATCGAAACGGAAATCCCTACATCAAAACCAAAAGCTACCACTTATTTTGATGATGATATAAAAGCCGGTAGTATTGTTAAACACGATATTTTTGGTAAAGGGTTTGTTGTATCTGTATCAGGGAAAAAGGCAAAAGTTATTTTTGAAAACTTTGGAGAAAAACTGATAAACGTTGATTTTTTAAAGAAAATTGGATAGAAGAGTGGCCAAGGGCGGAATCGAACCGCCGACACTGCGGTTTTCAGCCGCATGCTCTACCAACTGAGCTACCTGGCCATCACAGATAAATATTATATCCTATTTCAACATTTTTTGCAATACTTCCTCCCAAACTGGCAAAACTTTCTTTTTTATGCTTTCGTCCATAGTTGCCACTTCTGGCCATTCTCTTAAGTAACCTTCTTCTTTCCATTTAGTTGTTGCATCTATTCCCATTTTACCACCAAAGCCTGGATAGTTAGTTGAATGGTCCAGAACATCTATAACGCCTTTTTGTATAATGATATCTCTCGATGGGTCTACGTTGTTACCCCAAATCCAAAGCACTTCGTCTATATTCTGAACATTAACCCAATCGTCAAAAACGACTATGTTTTTTTCAAACATAAGCTGGCCAAGACCCCAAAGAGCGTTTATAACCTTAAAAGCATGACCCGGATATCTTTTCTTTATAGATACAAAAGCAAAGTTATGGAAGCACCCTGCTATCGGTAGGTTGTAATCTACTATCTCAGGTAGGTTAAACTGAACCATTGGTAAGAATATCCTTTCTGTTGCTTTACCAAGCCAACCATCTTCCATAGGTGGTTTGCCAACTATCGTTGTTTGATATATAGGGTCTTTTCTATGGGTTATACAGGTTATATGCATAAGTGGATACTTGTCTACGGGAGTGTAAAATCCTGTGTGGTCTCCAAAAGGTCCTTCATCGTGTAAAGGTTCAGATGGGTCTATGTATCCTTCTATGACTATTTCAGCATCGGCAGGAACTTCTAAAGGAACAGTTTCACATTTTACAAGTTTTACTCCTTTCTCTCTTATAATTCCGGCAAAGAGAAATTCATCTACGTCGTCTGGTAGTGGTGCGGAAGCACAGTAGGTTATAACTGGGTCTGCTCCTATCACTATCGCAACAGGAATTTTTTGACCTAACCTTTTTGCTTTCCAGTAATGGTGAGAGCCACCTTTGTGTATCTGCCAATGGACCGTAACTTTGTCCCTATCTATTAGTTGTATTCTATACATTCCTACGTTTCTTATACCGTTTTCTGGGTCTTTGGAGATTACTATTGGAAGTGTTATAAACCTTCCACCATCTTTAGGCCAACATTTCAACACTGGAAAGTCAAAGATGTTTATATCATCACCTTTTTTTATAACTTCTTTGCATTTACCGTCTTTTACTACTGTAGGTAGTGCGTCGTTTAGCTTTTTTAACTCTGGAAGTTTTTTTAATTTTTCTAAAAAAGTGTTTGGTATTTCAGGTTTTACGATTCTGTAAAGCTTCCAACCTATATCCTCAAAGTTTTTTACTCCAAGAGCCATTTTCATTCTTTTCTCACTACCAAAAGCGTTTATCAGGACTGGAATACCTTCGTAACCTTCAACGTTTTCAAACAGTAAAGCTTTACCACCTTTTGGCATTTTCATCATTCTGTCTGCTATTTCTGTTATCTCGAGTATTGGACTTACTTTTGAGCTTACTCTGATAAGTTCGTCGTTTCTTTCTAAATCTTTTATAAACTCTCTAAGGTCTTCGTATGGCATTATTTCTCTCCGTTTGCAGAAACCTCTCCTGCCGGTATTTGATTATCTTTTAACAATTTTATGTGTTTTTTTATCACAAGTCCACCGGATACGATAGTTCTCATTGCTTCTTCAACGGTTAAATCTGTAATTATAATGTCCTCTCTTTTTACCATAATGGCAAAGCCAGATGTAGGGTTTATAGCGGCCGGTATAAAAACGATGTAATAGTTTTCCTCACAAATTTTAAGTTCGTTTGCTATAAAACCCAGAGCAAATGTATCTTTATGTGGAAACCTTACAAGCACCACTTTAGAAAAGTTTTCTTTTTTAGAAAAAAGTGTTTCCATTGTTTGTTTGGTTGCGTTGTATATTGAACCTGCTACTGGAATTTTTAATATCAAACTTTCCAAATAACTTAAAAACTTTTTACCAAAGTAGTTTTGAGCCAGTAGTCCAAGTATAAAAATTATCGTTAGCGTTACTATGATTCCAAGTCCCGGAATATGGGGAGTTGGGACTCCTGCTTCTTCAAGGTAAGGTAGTATAAGGTTGTTTACAACAGAAAGTAGGGTCTTTACTACCCATACTGTAACTACGATAGGTATTAGGACAAAAAGTCCTGTAAGGAATATATTTTTTATATTTAGGTTCTTCATTGTTTCTTAACTGCCTCCGGTCTTCTTATAGGTTCAGGTAGATACTGGACTGCTGGTATGCCTGTAGGTTGTGGGTAAAGGTCCATAAGTGCGTAAACTTCTTCAGGCATATCCGTTGAGACTTTTAAACCAAGTTCTTTTAAATGTTCTACTGTTATTGGGAAATCGTGGGTGTATTTTCCTTGGGAGAGTTCCTCTGCTACTTTTTCGGCTGTTTCTACTGGGTGTCCTTTCTTTATAAGAATGTTTTTTACAGTCTCATACATCTGTTTTAAAGCTTTTTTACTGATATCTATCTTTACAAGTGTTTGGTCGTCTATATCTTTCGGTTCTTTTATTTTTTCTATCGCTACTAAAGATGCTGCCGGTTCCATACCAAGCTGTGGGTCAACAGGTCCTAAAACTGCGTGAGGGTCCATAACTATCTCATCTGCTGCTAACGCTATAAGCGTTCCCCCGGACATTGCGTAGTGAGGCACTATCACTCTTACTTTTGCTGGATGGTCAGATAAAGCTCTTGCTATCTGGGTAGCCGCTAAAGCTATTCCTCCCGGTGTGTGAATGATAAAATCGATAGGTTTGTCTTTTGGAGTCATTCTTATTGCTCTTAACACTGCTTCAGAGTCTTCTATCGTTATCATTCTCATCATAAAAAACCCGAAAAATGACCTTGTCTCTTGCCTATGGATTAAAGTTATTACTTTACTACCATACTTGTCTTCTATAGCTTTCATTATCTTTTCTCTGCTCCATTGTAGCATCTGGGCTTGTAAGATAGGCATAATTATCATAAAAAGAAAGATTAACCAGAATAACTGACTGATAAACAAAAATCCTGTGTTTTCCATCGTTTTACTCTCCTAAATTTTTAAACGTTTTTCTTAACTTTTCTTCAAGATTTTCTATACTGTTTACTTCTTTGATTACTTTTACAAGGTATTTGTTGTCTTCAAGGCCGTTTATCAATTTTTTATATTCACCAGATTTATAGCCCATCTCCTGTCTTATGTGGTTAAGAATATTTTTACCTACGTAAAGAAGGTAAAGTCTGTCAAAGTCCATCAACTTTCTCGTTAAAAGACCAAAGAAGAATAAAACTCCGTTTAGATGCTGTCTTAGGGCTTTTTCTGCTATCCTTTCGAAAAGAAATATATATTCTTGATATAAATCTTTGTCTTTTGTATAGACCTGTGCAAGGTAGTGGTTTATGTAATCGCCTTCTATATCTAACAATTGTGTAAAGTCTTCGTTTAATCCTTTGTAAAGGTATGTTAAATCTGGCTTTTTTTCCAGAAGTAACAAAGATAGCACAAAGTGAAATATGTCTGCAAGTTCTATCTCAAGGTTTTCTATATCAGGTTCTACTTTTTTCCACCACTTCCAAGGTAGACTTTCTACAGCCTCCGCACACTCAAGCCATATGGCTCTGTAAAAGTCTTCTTTCTTTCTTACGTTTTTCCAGTTTTCGTTGATTTTTCTGTTTAGTTGGTCTTGAAGTTCAAGGCAGTGTTTTATCTTTTCTTCCAAAGGTTCTCTCCTTCTTATAAAATATCGGAAAATATGGAGTTTTTCTCTTTAACTCTGTTTAAAAACTCAAAATCTATTATATTTGTTTGAAGCATCTCTTTCAACTTGTAAAAGTTGCTGATATGTTCTTTTATTCTGTTGGTTGCGTAATGTTTTGCCGTTTGAGTTGTTATTAAAAATGTCCAGTCGCTGCTTTGAGCTAAAAGGAGTTCTCTTTCCATCTGTTTTACTATGTCGTTGTAGCCGTATTTTTCTTTCACGGCTAAAAAGTCTTCTTCCATTTGGTGTAGGTATTTGTAAACCCATTGGTTTTCTGGGTTAAGCCAAACTTCAAAGTAGCCTTTGTCTCCCCAAGAAGATGGAGATGGTCTTATAACTTGGTTTTCTGGGTATATTTCTAAGTATTCAGAAGGTGTTATCGGTTTAAACTGCTGGTAAGTTTGTATCATTTTGAAAACGTGGTAAAGAAAGTCTGGACCTTCAAACCACCAGTGTCCGAAAAGTTCTGCGTCGTAAGGACTTACTATAAGTGGTAATCTATCCATGTACTTAGATAGGTGTTCCATCTGTTTTTCTCTTGATATATGAAAGTGTCCGGCGTGGATTTGAGTCATTTCGTAAGCTTTGTCTGGGTCGTATGGTTTTTTTTGAGCTAAATCTACTTCTCCTGTAACTTTGTAATACTTTATACCTGTGTAAACTCTAACTCCGTCAGGGCTTATGAAATCTTTTATATACTCAAAATCTAAGTCAAAGCCTATATCTCTGTAAAAATCTCTGTAGTTTGGGTCTCCGGGGTAGCCTTCCTTTGCACTCCAAACCTGCTTTGAAGATTCAGGGTCCCTTGCGAAGGCTGCTACTTTTTCCTCAGTGTAAACTGGGGCAAAAACTCCATACCTTGGCGTTGGTTTTCCGTAAATAAGACCGTGAGAGTCCATAAAGAAGTACTCTATTCCATGTTTTGCTAAAATTTTGTCTAAGCCGTCGTAGTAAGCACACTCTGCAAGCCATATTCCTTTTGGTTTTTTTCCAAAGTGTTTTTGGTGAGATTTTACGGCTAACTCTATCTGTCTTTCTACGGACGAAGGGTTAACACAAAGTAGTGGTAAAAATCCGTGGGTTGCGTTGCAGGTGATTATTTCTATATTTTTACTTTCTTCAAAGTATCTGTATCCGTTTAAAACGTCTCTCTGGAGAAAGTTATAGTAAAAATCTCTTATTTTTAAAAACCTCTCGTTGTAAAACCTTGCAAGTTTGTTAAATGTCTGGCTGGCAGAAGTTCTCTTAATCTCTTTTTCTGTTAAAAGTAGCATTTTGTCTAAATATTTTTCGTATTTTTCCATAAGGTGTTTGTCTGTCAACATCTCTGCCAAAGGGGGTGAGATAGAAGTTGTAAGTTTAAAATCCACAGATTCTTCTTTTAGTTGTTTAAATCTCATTAAAAGTGGAATGTAGGTTTCTGTTATAGCCTCAAAAAGCCAGTGTTCTTCTAAGAAATACTCGTATTCTGGATGTTTTACAAAAGGCAAATGAGAATGTAATACAAGCATCCAATAACCTTTCATATTTTCTCCCCCTCGGTTAGTTTGAATATATTATAACTTAAAGATTCTTTGATTTTGTTAAAGGATTTTAAGGAATTTTTAGAGATTAAGATAAAGGGGCATAAAAGCCCCTGCTGAGATTGGATAGATTATTTCTTTTGTTCTTCTCCTGCTGGTTGACCTTGTTGTTGTTGCTCTTGTCCAGCTGGAGCAGCTTGCTGTTGTTGTTCTTGTCCTGCAGGTTGAGCTTGTTGTTGTTCTTGACCTGCTGGAGCTGCTGGTTGTGCTTGTTGTTCAGCTGGAGCAGGTTGTTGTTGCTCAGCTGGTTGTTCTTCTTTCTTTTGGCAGCTGAAAAGTAAAGATGCAGATAAAACTGCTGCTACTGAGCCGAGAACTAATTTTTTCATACTACTATACCTCCTCATAAAAATTTATACAAAGATTATAACATAAATTTTTAAAAAATTTATTACTTTTCTTCGTCCTCTACTCTTATTATTACAGGCTCTTCGATGCTATAGTTGTTTTTCACTATCTCCTTTATGGCAAGTTGAACGTTGTTTTCAGAGGCTGTATGTGTAAGAATAACCAGAGGTACTACTTTATTGCTAACGGACTTTTGGAGTTTTACTACTTTTTCTTTTTGAATTACAGCCGCTATACTTATATCGTATTTTGCAAAAACTGACGCAATCTTTGCCAGTATACCAGTTACGTCTGGAACGGTAAACCTTATATAATACCTTGTGTAAAAATCTTTGACCTTTGTAAGGTTTAAATCTTTGTGTTTCCAGTTTACAGATGTTATCTCTATTTCGTTGCCTATACCAAGGGATATGGATTTTGCAATACTTACAATATCACTTACAACAGCGCTTGCCGTTGGTAGGCTTCCTGCACCTCTTCCGTAAAACATAGTCTCTCCTACGTTATCTCCTTCAACCATCACAGCGTTAAAAACTCCATCTACCTTTGATAAAGGATGGTCCGAAGGTAAAAAAGTAGGATGGACTCTTATCTCAACTTCTTCGTTATGGGATTTTGCTATTGCAAGTAATTTTAGGGTATAACCAAGTTCTTTTCCAAGGTCTATGTCTATCGTGTCTATCTTCTGTATACCTTCTACATAAACATGAGAAAAATCTACAAAACCACCAAAGGACAGAGATGATAGTATAGATATCTTGTGGGCTGCATCTGTTCCGTTTATGTCCAAAGTTGGGTCTGCTTCTGCGTAGCCGTTTTTTTTAGCTTCTTCCAACGTTTGGTTAAAGCTTTTTCCTTCTTTATACATAGACGTTAAGATGTAGTTGGTTGTTCCGTTTAGTATACCGTAAATTTTTTTTATATCGTTTGCTACAAGACCTTCTCTTAAGGCTTTTATGATAGGTATTCCACCTGCAACAGACGCTTCAAAACCTATCCTTAAGTTTTTTTCTTGGGCTTTTGTAAAGATGTCTTTACCTTTTTCAGCTAAAAGAGCCTTGTTTGCCGTAACTATGTGTTTGTTTTTATCTAATGCTTTGTTTATCAGGTAGTATGGAAAATCTATTCCTCCTGCAAGTTCGACGACTATATGAATATCTTCATCGTTTAGTATTTCGTCTAAATCTTTTGCTCTTCGGGAGTTTTCTATTGGATGTGGAAAGTCTTTGTTCCAATTTCTGGTAAAGACTTTTTTTAGGTTTATCTCTAAGCCTGATTTTTGCTTTAAGAGTTCTTTTTGAGTGTCAAGTATTTTGGCTACACCGTTTCCAACAACTCCATAACCAACTATAGCAACGTTAATTTTATGTTCCAACTTAACCTCCAAGTTTTGTTTTTTTAGAAGATTTTCACTCTTCCAAGGCCAAAAGAAGTTGATTTTCCGATGTTTATATTTTCAACAATGTAAAGGTAAGGTAGTATCTCGTTTAAATCTCCTTCAATCTCAAAAGAGCCTTCAAAAGCAGGCACTATCATTGCCTTTCCCTTTCTGTTAGAGTATCTTTTCATCGGTGAAGGTTGCATATCTACGTTTTTTATCTCAAATTTTTCTTTATCTATCTGTAGTTTCCCATCGATAAAACCGTAAGCTTTTGCAACGTTAGAAACTCTACTTAAAACGGCTTTTACAAAAACGTCTTTGTTAAAATCTTTATATGTCAATATCTTACCAAGTAGTTTTATGGAAGATGGGTAAAGTCTAACTTTTATTTTGTTTAATCCTGTTTTACAATCGAAAAAGTTTACTGCGTTTGATTTACCAACGTAGCTTGAAACAGGTTTATAAACTTCAGACAGGGGGTTATAGTAGTATACGTTAGTGGATTTTAAAATCCTTCCTTTTCCAAGGCTAAACTCTCCAGACAAAGACGCTATCAAAAATTCCCAGTAATCCGATGAACTTCCAAGTAAAGTAACATCTATGCTTAATGTATCTCCTTCCTTTAACTCCCTTTTTTCAAAAGGCATTATAAACACGTATTTAGAAGGTTTGTTTAAAATTAGTTCTGATTCAAAAATAACGGTGTAAGGACATGTTTGGTTTAACTCACATTCTTGGCATGTTTTAAAGGGTTTTATACATACTGTGCTTTTTAGCTTTCTTCCCATTATACCTCTAAAAGAGGAGCCTAAAAAGTAAGGCTGACTAAAAGGTGTTAAAATTTTATAATCAAATCTAAGTCTTACAAATTCAAAGTTTACCATAGTTAAAAAATTATAGCATGGTTTTAAGGTATAATAGTTAAAAACAAAACGGAGGCTTTTTAATGAAAAAAAGAGTTGTTTTAGCTTACTCTGGTGGCCTTGATACTTCTGTGATAGTTAGATGGTTAACCGATAAAGGTTTTGAAGTTATAACTTACACGGCAGATGTTGGTCAAGGTGAGGAACTTTCTGAAATAGAGGAAAAAGCAAAGAAAGCAGGAGCCGTTAAGGCCATAATAGATGATATAAAAGAAGAGTTTGCAAGGGAATACTGTATGCCTTTAATGAGGGCTACTGCACTTTACGAAGGTAAATACACATTAATATCTTCTTTATCAAGACCTTTGATAGCTAAAAAACTTGTTGAGGTAGCTCACAGAGAAAACGCTCATTACGTAGCTCACGGCTCAACAGGAAAAGGAAACGACCAAGTAAGGTTTGAAGCTTCAGTGTGGGCTTTGGACCCAGATATAGAAGTTCTTGCACCTGTTAGAGAGTGGGAGTTTAAATCAAGGGAAGAAGAGATAGATTACGCTTTAAAACATGGTATACCAGTAAAAGCAACCAAAGAAAAACCTTACTCATACGACAGAAACCTTTGGGGAGTGGCTATAGAGGCAGGTCCGCTGGAAGACCCATGGACAGAGCCACCTGAAGATGCTTTTGAGATAACCGTCTCACCAGAAAAAGCTCCAGATACACCAGAGTATATAGAGATAGAATTTAGAGAAGGAACACCAGTAAAACTAAACGGAAAAGAGTACGACCAACTTTGGAAACTTATCTGGGATTTAAACGAGATAGCCGGAAAACACGGTGTTGGAAGAATAGATATGGTAGAAAACAGACTTGTAGGTATAAAAACCAGAGAAGTTTACGAATCACCGGCAGGATTAATTTTAATATCGTCCTACGATGAACTTGAAAGTATAGTTTTAGATAGATTTACCTACCATTACAAAAAAGACCATATTTCCCACCCTTACGCAGAAATCGTTTACGAAGGACTTTGGTTTTCTAAACTTAGAGAGTCTTTAGATGCTTTTAACAACGAGATAGCAAAGATAGTAAACGGAACTGTTAGAGTAAAACTATACAAAGGAAGCTTTAAGATAGTAGGAAGAAAATCACCAAACTCACTTTACAGTGAAGACTTGGCAACGTACAGTCCTAAGGACTCTTTCGACCATAAAGCCGGTGGAGCGTTTACAAAAGTTTGGGCTTTACCTCTAAAAGTATTTGCAAGAGCAAACAAAAAGTAGAGGTAAAAGATGCTGAAAGAATACAACCATAACGAAATAGAAACTAAATGGTCTGAGAAATACAAAAATGCTGATATTTTCAGAGGAAAGCCAAATCAAAAACCTTACTTTTCTGTAGTTTTACCGCCACCTAACGTTACCGGTAGCCTACATATAGGCCATGCTCTAAACGCTACACTGCAAGATATAATGGTAAGGTATAAGAGAATGAAAGGTTTCAACACCCTTTGGCTACCGGGCTTTGACCATGCAGGTATAGCTACCCAGTGGGTAATAGTAAGAGAACTTCAGAAGGAAGGTATAAGCAGGTTTGACCTTGGAAGGGAAAACTTCGTAAAAAGAGTTTGGCAATGGGTGCCAAAATCCAGAGACTCTATAAAAAACCAACTTATCAGGATAGGAGCGTCTTGCGACTGGTCCAGACAGAGGTTTACTCTCGATGAAGGATTTTCAAGGGCAGTTAGAGAAGCCTTTGTAAAACTACACAAAGAAGGATTAATATTTAAAGCTCCATACATCGTTAACTGGGACCCAAAAGAAAGAACGGCTATCTCAGACTTAGAAGTTGAATACTACGAAGAGAAAGGAAAACTCTGGTATATCAGATACCCGTTGGAAGATGGAAGTGGTTACATTGTAGTGGCAACTACAAGACCAGAAACTATGCTTGGAGATACTGCAGTAGCCGTAAACCCAAACGACGAAAGATACAAACACCTTATCGGCAAAAAAGTTTTACTACCTCTTGCACCTGAAGAGAGAACCGACATAAACGGCAATAAAGTAAGCAACCTGATACCGATAATAGCCGACGAATACGTAGACCCTGCCTTTGGAACAGGAGTAGTTAAAATAACACCAGCCCACGACCCTAACGACTTTGAAGTAGGTAAAAGACATAACCTTCCTATGGTTATCGTTATGGACGAAGGAGCTTATATAAACAAAAACGGTGGAGAGTTTGAAGGTTTATACAGGTACGATGCCAGAAAAAAGATAGTAGAAAAACTCAAAGAACTTGGCCTTTTAGAAAAAGAAGAAGACCATATCCATAACGTAGGACACTCTCAAAGGTCAAAGGAAGTTATAGAGCCTTATCTTTCTACTCAATGGTTTGTAGACACCAAAAAGTTAGCAGAAAAAGCTATAAAGGTAGTAGAAGAAGGAAAGATAAAATTCATACCGGAAGGATGGACAAAAACTTACTTAAACTGGATGTATAACATAAGAGAGTGGTGTATCTCAAGACAGATTTGGTGGGGACACAGAATACCAGTATGGTATTGTAAAGACTGCAACCATATAAACTCTTTCAACGATGAATTTTTACCAACCATTGAAGAAAAAATAATATTCAACCTTTACGCAGACGGAAAAATAAACCAGATTTTCTGCTTAGAAGACATTTTAGAAACTCTAAACCAGCAGAACTTTACACATCCAGACAAAACAAACTTACAGTTTTACGAAGAAGTAGTCTTCCTCAAAAAAGCCGACAAGTTAAAGACCAAACAATCACTGATAGAACTTTTAGAAAACTCACAACACTTTAAAAAACTCTACGACGAAAGATACCAGTTAATTTTAAAGTGTGAAAAGTGTGGAAGTGAAAACTTACATCAAGAAGAAGATGTTTTAGATACATGGTTTTCATCTGCACTTTGGCCCTTTGGAACCCTTGGATGGCCAGAAAAAACTCAAGATTTAGACACATTCTACCCTACATCCTTACTGATTACTGGGTTTGATATTATCTTCTTCTGGGTTGCAAGAATGATAATGATGGGAACAAAATTTACAGATAACGTTCCGTTTGAAGATGTTTATATTCATGCCCTTGTCAGAGACGAAAAAGGCGAAAAGATGTCAAAAACCAAAGGAAACGTTATAGACCCCCTTGAAATGGCAGAAAAGTACGGAGCAGACGCACTAAGATTTACATTAACAGCTTTAGCAGCCCAAGGAAGAGATATAAGACTATCTGAAAAACGGATAGAAGGTTACAAACACTTTTCTAACAAAATATGGAACGCATCAAAGTTTGTCCTAACAAACAGCCAAAATGTAGATATAAAACCTGTAGAATCCTTAAACCTATCGTTAGAAGACAAATGGATACTTACAGCCTTTGAAAAAGCTTTAGAAAAATCGTCTAACGATTTAGAAAACTACAGATACAACGATTATGCAAACACGATTTACGACTTTTTCTGGCACGACTACTGCGATTGGTATATAGAGCTTACAAAAGAAAGAATATACAAAGGTTCTCAGGAAGAGAAAGAAACGGCTTTATCAGTTTTAAACTATATACTCAGGGAGTCTTTAAAACTTCTACACCCTATAATGCCTTTCATAACGGAAGAGATATACCAGTATTTACCAATAAAAGAGACAGAGTTTTTAGCAGTTGCACCTTACCCAGAGTTTAGACAAGACTTTGTATTTGAAAAAGAGTATAGGTTTGTTGAAGACTTGAAAGAGATGATAGTTTCTATAAGAACCGTTAGAAGTGATTTTAACATAGAGCCAACAAGAAAACTAAACGTAAGATTAAAACCATCTTCAAAAGAAATAGAAGAAAACTTAAAGAAACTTGCAAATCAGATAAAACTTCTAATAAAAGCAGAAGACCTTACAATAGACCCTCAAGCAGCAAAAAAAGACACTGAAGTTGTGACTGTATCAAAACTTGGAGAAAGTTTTATAGACTTAGCGGGAATACTGGATATACAAAAAGAGATACAAAGACAGGAAAAACTACTTCAAGAAGTAGAAAAATCCATAAAGATATCCGAAGGAAAGCTATCTAACGAAAACTTTGTAAACAAAGCTCCACCTAACGTAGTAGAAAAAGAAAAGCAACTTTACGAAGAACTTAAACAAAAGAGAGAAAAAATACTAAGCATACTCAGTATGCTTAAAAACTATTGACAGCAAGATTAATTTTTAGTATAATATAAATCTATCTTTGGGCGGTTAGCTCAGCTGGCCAGAGCACCTCCCTTACAAGGAGGGGGTCAGAGGT
>ERZ1669248.533-NODE-533-length-17729-cov-71.122609_pt1 | contig 17729 bp, 16 predicted proteins | sample MGYA00579296_ERZ1669248 | MGnify/ENA primary metagenome ERZ1669248 (study PRJEB41166, sample SAMN08046057) | hot springs metagenome | biome: hot spring; feature: neutral hot spring; material: thermophilic sediment; isolation source: thermophilic sediment from...
GGAACTGATAATCCTATATGTAATGGAGGTATACCTTGTTCGCAAACTACTCCCTATTTCCAGGATGTTCCTCCTAATCATCCTTTCTTTAGGCATATTCAGAAACTAAGAGAGTTAGGGATAACCAAGGGATGCAATCAAGAGGGAACAATGTATTGTCCTGATAATGTGGTAACAAGAGATCAGATGGCTATGTTTTTATGCCGTGCTTATGGCGGATGTAAGTAAATTTTAAGGATTCAAAAAAAGCCTGCCTGTTTTGCATTTCAGGGCAGGCTTTTTTATTTGTATTTTTTCTAGTATATTAATTTCCACATGACCAGTGTTATATATATAAATGCGAGGTTTCTTACACAGCCTTTTTCAGGAGTTCAAAGAGTTGGATGGGAATTAGCTAAAAGATTAATCCAAAAAGATTCTCTTTTTAAAATAATCTGTCCCCCTCAAAATTACTGGTTAAGAGATTGGCTATACGGTTCCTTTGAAGTTATTGGAAGTAAAAAGGGAGTTTTTTGGGAACAAATTGAATTACCCTTTTATTTGAGAAAAAAGGGGGGCATTCTCATAAATCCGGGGAACACTGCTCCTTTGTTTTACCCTAAAAATCTTGTGATTAATCATGGCTTTTCTTGGAAAAGATTTCCTCAAGCCTTTTCCTTAAAATTCAGACTTTGGTATGATTTTTTAATTCCAAAGGTTTTAAAAAGGGCTTTCTTGATATTTGTAGTAAGTGAGTTTTGCAAAAATGAGCTTATGAAGTTTTATAAAATCTCTGAAAACAAAGTCAAAGTTGTATATCCAGGAATTTCTGAAATTTTTAGACCTTTAGAACTTGATAAAAAAAACTTTATTCTCTATGTGGGGAATCTACAACCCTATAAGAATTTAAATAACCTTATACAAGCTTTTAAAATTTTTAGAGACTGGGGATTTGACCTTGAGTTATGGATAGTTGGCCTAAGGGATGAAAGAGTTTTTAGAGGAGAGAATTATGCCTTTTTAGATGAAAAATTGAAAAGAAATATTAAATTTTTAGGTTTTAGAGAGGATAGAGAACTTGTGGAATTATATAATCAAGCTTTATGCTTGGTTTTACCAAGTTTATACGAAACTTTTGGATTTCCAGTGGTTGAAGCTATGGCCTGTGGCTGTCCCGTAGTGATATCGGACATTCCAGCTCTTAAAGAAATAGCTGGGAAGGCTGCCTTTTATGTGAATCCTTATGATCCAGAAGAAATAGCTTATGGTATAAGAGAGGTTATAAGTAATAGTGAATTAAGAAATAGGTTAGTTAAAGAAGGGCTTCTCAAAGTCAAGGCTTTTAATTGGGATAAAAGTGTAGACAACTTTTTGAAGTGTTTGCAAGAATATGGAATAATTTAATAAAGGATTTTTATAAAGGATGCAAGTGCTTCAATTTGGAAAACATTATCCCCCTTTTGTAGGCGGGATAGAAAAGGTTATTCAAGTATTAACGGAAACTTTAAACCAATTGGGTGTTAAGACTGATGTCTTATGTGTGAATCATTGTAGTAAATACGAGGAGTTAGATTTGGGAACTTACAAAATTTATAAAATGCCTCTTTGGTTTCGAGTAGCCTCAACTTCTATTTCACCTTCATTGATAACTAAATTTAGAGAGATTCAGGGAAATTACCACATTATTCATACTCACATGCCTGATCCCATGGCTAATTTAGCTCTCTTTTTTTTTCCTCCCAAGTCAAAGCTCATAGTTCAATGGCACATGGACATAGTGAGACAAAAATTCCTTTTACCTTTCTATAAACCTCTACTAATTTGGCTATTCAAAAGAGCAGATTTAATTTTAGTCTCTTCGGAAAAATTAAAGAATGAATCTCAATTTAGTAAATTTTTTAACTCAAAGACAAAAGTTCTTCCCTTACCTTTTGATTATGAGGAATTTGAAAAAATTAAAATTGATCTTTCTTTTGAAAAGAAAATAAGGGAATTAGCCAAAGAAAAAAAGATAATTCTCTCTGTTGGAAGGCTTGTATATTACAAGGGATTTGATGTATTAATAAAAGCCACTAAACTTCTTCCGGAAAATATAGTAGTCTTCATTGTAGGGGATGGCCCAATGAAACCTTCTTTAGAAAAGCTTATTGAAAAATTAAAACTAAAAGATAGAGTTTTTCTTCTTGGGAAGCTTGATAGAGCTAAAATAGCTGCTTGCTACAAAATATGTGACCTCTTTTGTTTACCCTCAACTCATAAGACTGAATCTTTCGGAATTGTACAGCTTGAGGCCATGAATTTTGGAAAACCTGTAATTAGTACTTATCTTGAAGCCTCTGGGATATGTGAGGTCAACAAACACGGTGTAACAGGTTTATGTGTAAAACCTGGTGACGAAAAGGAATTGGCTAAAGCTATCATATATCTCTTAGAAAATAAAGTACTATATAAAACTCTCTCTGAAAACGCTGTAATACATGTAAAAAATTTTTACAAAGAAAAAATCGTAAATGAGTTAATTGAATTGTATAAAAGTTTATTGTAAATATTCAAACTTTAACTTTACATTTAATAAAGTTTACATACAAAGGAGGGAAGTTTTTATTTAATTAATTTTAAAACTTTCTATTGATAAACTTTTAATTGTAACAAAATCTATTATTATTAAAAAAAATTAGAAACTTTAATAAAACATACTCTTTTAAAGGCTTAGTTATTTATGAGACGTTGTTTTTTTTCTCTTTGTCTTCTTTTTATTGATGTCTTTATTTTTGCTTTTTTTCTCTTTATCTCTGTTCAATCCAGAAAAATTTTAGGTCATTTATTAAAAGCTTTTTTTCCACCCTTTAAATTTAGCACTTTTTATTTTTTAAAAATTTTTTGGCTTCCTCTTTTATTTTTGTTAATTTTTGCCTATGAAGGCCTTTATTCTCAAAACTTTCATTCTCAAGAAGAAATAAAAAGGATTTTAAAAAGTGTTTTAATATGGTTAATTTTAGTTTTCTTTTTAGTAGGTATTGCTAAAAAAACTGAAGAAATTTCAAGAACTGTAGTAATTTTACAGGGTTTTTATCTTTCCCTTTTTTTACCTTTAGTTCGGCCAACACTAAAAAATTTTATTTATAAAAAACACATAGGTGTTAAAAGAGTCTTTATAGTAGGAATTAATGAAAAAACTCTTGAGGCAGGGAAACTATTTCTTAAGGATACTCACTATGGTTACATAATAAAAGGACTTTTTGATGAACATCATTTAGGTTCGATAAATATTGAGGGAAAAGATTTTAAAGTAAGATCTCTTGAAGTTTTGAAAAGGGCTTTAAAAAGAGGAATGGCTGATGCGGTGGTTTTATCTCTTGATGTTTATGGAGGGGATGAAAGACTCTTTATACTTTTAAGTGAAATACAAAAGAGAGTCCCTGAAGTGTTTTTAGTTCCCAAGGTTAAGATTTTACCTATTTTAAATTTTGAAAGTCTTACCTTTTACCCAACCAGGGTGATTTTTTTCAAATCTCAAAGTAGTATGAATTCAAAACTAAATTTATTTTTGAAGAATTTTATTGATATTTTGTCTACCCTTGTTTTTCTTCCTTTTGCTTTTTTAATTGGTCTAGTTATAGCTCTTCTTATCAAAATCGATACCCCTGGACCGATTTTTTATACTCAGGAAAGGATTGGAAAGGATGGAAAGAAATTTAAACTTTATAAATTCCGTACGATGTATGTAGATGCCGAAAAGAGATTAAAAGACCTCTTTAAAGAAAATGAAACTTATCTCAAGGACTGGAACAAAAGAAGAAAAATTCCCTTTGATCCAAGAATAACAAGAATCGGCAAATTTTTAAGAAGATTCTCCTTAGATGAGCTCCCACAATTTATAAACATTTTAAAAGGTGAGATGAGCCTTATTGGACCAAGACCCGTTACAGAAGAGGAGTTAGAAAAATATTATAAAGAATTTAAGGAAATATACTATAAAGTTAAACCTGGTTTAACTGGAATTTGGCAAGTTATGGGAAGAAACGAAATAGAATATCCTGTAAGAGTTTATCTTGATGTTTATTATGTGTTAAATTGGTCTATTTGGCTTGATATATGGATTTTAATAAAAACTATACCGGCTGTCATTTCAGGAAAAGGTGCCTATTAGTATTTTTAAGCTGTAAAATTTCACATAAAAACTTTAAGGAATTAAAAATTGAATTCTTTTCCTTTTCTAAAAGGGTATTTACAAGATTAATAATGAACCTAAAATTTTTTAAAGGGCTGTATTCTTTCAATCCCGTTATTCTTCTTTTAAGAGTTTAAGAATAATTTCCATAGCTCTATCTAAAAACACAGATCCTATGGTGAATAAATTTTAACTAATTCTTCTCTTGTTTCTCTGTACTCTTATCTTAATTTTCTTCAACTCTTCTTCAGTTCTCTTATTAGCCTAAGCAAGCTCATTTAATCTTTACTCAGTTTTTCTCTTTGCTTAAACATGCTCTTTTCGAGCAATTGAGATTTCTGCAACAATTCCCTTAAGCTTCTTCCATATTCTCTGTCTTTCTTCTACCTCCTTAAAAAACCTCCTGACCCATTGAGCCAGATTACCTCCTCCTTTGTTATCCTCATCATACACTCTGTATCTTCAAGAGCCTATGATTTGTCATAGCTCATGAATATCCTCTCAATACCAAATATTGCCATCTCCTTCATAAAATAAGGCGCATGCTTAGCTTTGAACCTGCGGGGATTTTTATTAGCTTAATTTATTAGCTTAAGCTATTGATAAGCCCTTTCTCTTACTAAAAAGTTTCTCTTCCCCCTGGAATATAAAGGCTGACTGATCCTCTACTCCCTCCATGCCTCAGCCAAAGACTTCACTAACTCCCAGGAATTCTCTTGATTTTTGAAGTCCCCTATCTTTTTTAACCCCTTAAAGGCCTATCACTAATTTCTCCTCCTGCTTTCAATTTCTCTCTTTCTAAGTCTTCCTTAATCCCCTCATAGGTTATTTTCCTTTCCTTAGGCTGAAAGGCTAACTTGTCTAATCTTAGACTATCCAGTCAGAAGAGAAAAATAAAGGCTTGGTTTATAATAAATATAACCGGGCTACTCCCTTTTTCCTTGCCATTAACTTCTACAGATTTATTGTATCCACTCCCTATAGGGCCCCAGTGTCTTGAGTTACCCAGTACTCAATGGCATAAATACTTTGATAGCCATTTCAAAAGACTGGTAACTATACTTTTTGGCTTCTTTTTGGTGAATTCTATGCTTTCCACTTTACCTTTTGGAGATATTAGATAAACATCTATCCCTTCTGTTTGAAGGATTAGTTTCTTATAAGTACCACCCGCAAGCTGGCCTTCTTTTCTTGGCTTACCAAGGATTATTTTGGTAATACCTTCTCTTTTTGCGTAATTTATCAATTCTTGAGCAACATCCTCACCCTTTACGATCTCAATCTTTCCATTTAGACGTTTAACAAGTTCGAAAGCTCTAGTCAACCATTTTTTCTCTTGTTCTGAAAAATTACTTGCCTCTTCTGTTTCCACGTAAAGAGCCACCCACTCAACTCCGCCCAGTTCAGATGCCAATCTATAAGTTGCACGAATAAGCCCTGCTGCATAAGGACTTGCATAGATCCCCACTAACAACTTCTCCTTCAACCCTAAAGGACCGAAAATTCCCCTCCTGCGAAGATACTTTTTCAGCCTTTCATCCAACTGCTCGGCAAGTACTTTCAAAGCAAGCGTTCTAAGGGCTATCAAATTACTGATTCTAAAAAACCTGACTATCGCCTCTTCTGCCATGTCTTTAACAAAGACCTTGCCTTCTTTTAATCTTTTGAGGAGTTCTTTAGGGGGAAGATCTATAAGTTTGATTTCCTTTGCGCTTTTCACAAAAGGGTCCGGGACAGTTTCTTTAACATCTACACCTGTTATTTGGTAAATTATATCTTTCAGACTTTCAAGGTGCTGAATATTCATGGCTGTGTAAACATCTATTCCGGCATCCAGAACTTTACTTATGCTTTGATACCGCTTTTCTTCGGGAAAACCGGGAGGATTTGTGTGGGGTAATTCATCTATGATAACTATTTGAGGCTTTCGCTCGATTATTTTTTGATAGTTGACTTCTTTAAGTTTTAATCCCTTGTATTCAAAGTAAAGAGGTTCTATAATCTCAAGCCCTTTAAGCAGGGCCTCTGTTTCAGGGCGCCCATGAGTCTCAGCGTAACCTACTACTATATCCGTACCCTCTTCTTTCAAAAGGTGCGCATCGTAAAGCATAGAGTAGGTTTTACCCACGCCAGGGGCGTATCCTAAATAAACAGTAAGATTTCCAATACCTACCCTTTGCTCATCTTCTACCTCTGATAGTTCTAAAAGTTCCTCCGGAGAAAGAGGCCGATCTTCTAAGGATCCTTCCCTATTCATGTTTCTTAGCTAATTCTAAAAGTTCGAGATTTAATTCTAAAACGTTTACCACTGGCACACCCATAAAGCCAAAAAGCCTTTTTTCTGTATGTTTTTCTATTAATTTTAGAATTTCCTCCTTTGGTATCTTTAGTTCTCTTGAGACCCTTTCTACCTGAGCAAGTACAGCCTCTGGTGGAAGATGAGGGTCAAGCCCACTTCCCGAAGCAAACACAAGATGGGAAGGGATCGCCTCATTTATACCATTCTTTTTTAAAAACTCTACTCTTTCCTTGACTTTCTTGTATAGTTCTGGGTTTGTGGGGCCAAGATTTGAGCCTCCACTTGATAAAGCGTCATAACCTACAGCTGATGGTCTGCTCCAAAAAAGATAGGGACTTACAAAAGGCTGAGCAATCAATCTTGAACCTACTGGCTTTCCCTCTCTATATATAATGCTTCCTTTCGCCTTGTCTTTAAAAAGGACTTGTGCAATGCCCGTTATAAGAAAAGGATAAAAAAGGCCGGTTATAAAACATAAAAATACAAAAACTCTAGCGGTACGGAAAAAATTCTTCATAGCCTACCTCACTAAAAATTCTAGAAGATGATATAGAGCCTTTATAGCTACAAAGGGGGCAATTACTCCGCTCAAACCATAGATAAATAAATTATAAAGGAAAAGCTTGTTGGGTGACACAGGCTTATAAAAGGCGCCTTTTAAGGCAAGAGGAGTAAGTATCGGAATGATGATGGCGTTAAATATGACTGCAGAGAGAATAGCTAAATAAGGATCTTGAAGCTTCAAGATGTTTAGAGCATCTAGTTCTGCGTATATTGGGCTTAGTGCAGCGGGAATGATTACGAAATATTTGGCTATGTCATTGGCTATGGAAAAGGTAGTCAGCGCTCCTCGAGTTATCAGCATGCTTTTCCCCACTTCTACAATGTCTAAGAGCTTGGAAGGATCTGAATCAAGGTCAATTATGTTAGCTGCTTCTCTTGCTGGCTGAGTTCCAGCATTCATGGCAACAGCCACATCAGCCTGAGCAAGGGCTGGTGCATCGTTTGTGCCATCACCTGTCATAGCAACTATATAACCCTGTTTCTGTAGCTCTCTGACAAGCCTTAGCTTGTCTTCAGGTTTTGCTTCAGAGACAAAGTCATCCACACCTGCCTCTCTAGCTATAGTAGCTGCCGTCAAAGGATTATCTCCAGTGATCATTATGGACTTAATCCCCATACTTCTTAACCTTGCAAGCCTTTCCTTTATACCCTGCTTAAGAATGTCCTTCAAAACGACAACACCTATAACGTCTTTATCTTTTACCACAACAAGGGGTGTTGCTCCGGTCAGGGCTACTTTTTCGCAAATTTCTTCTACCTCCCGAGAGATTGGAGCACCACCAATCCTTTGCAAGTACTCTTTTACTGCACTAAGAGCACCTTTACGATAGCTATGTCCCTCTAACTCTACACCGCTCATTTTGGTTTCAGAGGTAAATGGGATGATCTTCACATTCTTTGGTAGTTGATCGGAGCGAACACCAAGTGACTTTTTGGCAAGCTCCATTATGCTTTTTCCTTCAGGTGTTTCGTCTGCTATGGAGGCTATCATAGCAGTCCTAATACACTCTTCGGTAGAGTGGTTTCCAACAGGTATAAATTCAGAAGCCATCCTATTTCCAAGGGTTATCGTACCAGTCTTATCCAGAAGAAGAACGTTTACATCTGCAGCAGCTTCTATAGCTCTTCCCGATAAAGCTACTACATTTCTTCTAAAAAGTCTGTCCATACCTGCTATTCTTATAGCTGGGAGTAAAGCTGCTATAGTAGTGGGGGCAAGACATACAAAGAGGGCAATCATTATAGTTACCGAGATGGGAGTTCCCTTACCGCTTGTACCTACAAGGTATTCAGACAAAATTCTGGAATTTATAACTACAAGAAAGAAGATCACTGTTAAAGATATAAGAAGTACTTCAAGGGCAAGTTCGTTAGCTGTTTTTCTACGCTTTGCTCCTTCTATCATGCCTACCATCTGATCTAGAAAGGTTTCACCGGGATTTACGGTAATCCTAACAATTATATTTCCTGCTACAACCTTGGTTCCTCCAATGACTGTATTAGCGTCTGAACCTGCCTCTCTAAGCACCGGTGCAGATTCTCCTGTAATCGCTGCCTCATTTACCAAAGCTGCTCCTTCGATGATTTCCCCGTCCATCGGAATTATTTCCCCTTCTTGCACTAAGACTAAGTCCCCTTTCTTAAGCTCTGTAGAATTAACCTCCTCATAGGGACTGTCAAAGGAGGGCTCTTTGAGTTTTTTCGCCTTAACAGAAACTTTATGACTTTTCAAAGCTTCTGCTCTAGCCTTACCTCTTATTTCGGAGAGACTTTCCGCGAAGTTAGAAAGAAGAACAGTTAGCCAAAGCCAAAAGGCAATTGAACCAGTAAACCAAAGAGTACCCTCTTTAAGTCCTAAAACTTCCAAAAGGAGTTCAAAAGTGAGTATGACAGCACCAACCTCAACAGAAAACATAACAGGATTGTGCCAGAGTTCAAAAGGATTTAGCTTTTTAAAGGCTCCTATGAGGGCTGTTAAAACTAGATCTTTGCTAAAGGTCGATTTTTCTCTCATAGCCTACTCGCATAAAGAATAAGATGTTCAAGGATAGGCCCCATAGAAAGGGCAGGAAGAAAACTCAAAAGGTTCACCATTAAAATTACAAAAATCAACCAACAGGCATAAACAAAACTATCTTCTCTCAAATTGTGAGGACTTGAGGGGACAAATTTTTTAGCGGCAAAGCTTCCAGCAAGAAAAAGCACTGAAATGATGACTGCGAATCTCCCAACAAACATAGCCAGGGAAGTGGTAAGATTATAAAAAAGCGTGCCTGCGTTTAGTCCGGCAAAGGAGCTTCCATTGTTATTAGAAGTTGAAGTAAAAGCGTAGAGTACCTCAGTTACACCGTGAGGACCATGGTTTAAAATAGAACTTACCCCTGCTTTGGTCGAAAAAGCTAAAGTTGTCAGCCCAAGTATCAAAAAAGTGGAGGTCAAAACAGCTATGATGCTCGCCCACATATCCTTCGGATAAAGTTTCTTTTGTAAGAATTCTGGAACTCTGCCCACCATAAGTCCAGCTACAAAAGAAGATATGATCATGTAAGCAATCATAACGCAAAGTCCTACGCCAACACCACCAAAGACCACACTTGAAGCCATAAGGAGAAGAGGTATCATACCAGCCAGTGGCAAGTAGGAGTCAAACATTCCATTTACAGCTCCACTTTCAGCCGAACTGGTCACTATCGCAAAAAGGGCGCTACCTGAAATACCAAAACGTGTTTCCTGTCCTTCTATGTAGGGCCCTTTTACACCAAGTTCGGCAAACTTGGGATGAGGTTTAAGCATAACCAAGTATTCTGTAAATAAAGCCAACGCAAACATGAACATCATAACGGCAAAAATCATCCAACCAAGCTTTTTCCTCCCTGTGATTTTACCAAAGGTATAGGTAAGAGCCGTAGGAATTAACAGCATAAGCATGCACTGAAAAAAATTCGAAAGAGCTGTTGGATTCTCAAAGGGATGAGAAGAATTTGCTCCAAAGAAACCACCTCCATTTGTACCAAGAAGCTTTATAGCTTCCTGACTTGCAACAGGCCCCATAGGAATTATCTGCTGTTGACCTTTTAACGCAGGATCCACCAGATTCACCTTAAGGTAAGGATCAAAGTTCTGAATCACACCTTGGCTCACTAAAAAGACTGCTGCAACCATTGATATAGGCAATAGAACGTAAAGGACAGCCCTTGTTATGTCCACCCAGAAGTTTCCTATATACGGCGTTTCTGCCCTACTTAGACCTCTCGCTAAAGCCACAAAGACGGCTATGCCTGTTCCTGCAGATAAAAAGTTTTGAACCGTGAGCCCAAGCATCTGGGAAAAATAACTTATCCTGTTTTCTCCCACGTAAGCCTGCCAATTGGTGTTTGTCGTAAAGCTTACTGCCGTATTGAGAGCCAGATCCCACGAAAAGCCTTTGTAGCCTTGAGGATTCAAAGGCAAATATCCCTGAAAGATCAAGATGAAAAACAAAACTAAAAGTCCTAGTACGTTAAAAATAATAAGATTAGTAGCATACTGTCCCCATTTCATCTCTTTTTTGGGATCAATCCCTAAGAACTTATAAATAAATCTCTCGCCAGGAAGCAGCTCTGCAGTAAAAATTTTTGCCATGTAAGTACCAATTATCGGAGTAGTTACCGTAAGAAGTAGAATAAACACTGAAAAATAAATCAAGTCCACAAGAATCATGAACAAGTCCTCCCTTCCTATGGGTTATTTCTCTCTGTTCATAGAAAAAGTCTATTCTATTTGCCCTTGGTGGTGCTGTAAGAAGAGGTTGACATAGATGTTTGGTTAGTGATAAAGATAGTGACAAATATGGTCAGGCTACGCCTTTTTTTCGTTACCATTAATTTTTAGACATTTACTATATCCACCCCTAATAGGATTTAATGTACTATACTGCGCCCTATTTGTCAAGACAAGTTTTAGGCCCTAAAGTGTAGAGGTGTGGTGTCTCTTATTTATTCTATCTTTAGTGAAATATTTTGTCCCAAATTCTTCTAAACTCCTATAGCCAACCCAAGAGTACATATAAAATCTATAGAGTCATCTTCTACCCATCTTTATATTCTCTCTCATGCCTCCCTAAAACCTTCTCAACTAATTTAAGCGAGTTACCCCTTCCTTTTTTATCCTAAGCATACCCTCTGTATCTGCCTTACCTTATAATTTCTCATAATTGATAAATATCTGCTCAATACCAAGTGTTGCCATATTTCTTATAAATAAGGGTGCTTTTGGCTGTAAAATTTATAGAGATTATTATCAACTGAACCACTAATAAGCCCTTCCCCCTAATGCTAAAGATTTCTCTTTCCACTTGGAATATAAACTCTAGCTGATCTTATGCTCCCCGCATATCTCAGCTAAAGCCCACACTAACGCTCCCAAAATTCTCTTGATTTTTGGACCCCTTATTTTTTAACTCTCTCAAAGGGTTACTTAGAAAAATTAAAAAGTTTAAGAGGGCATCTATCGCGAAGTGGAATTCGGTGTTATATATACGAGGGATTTATTAAAATTAGAGAAAGAGAAAACTATATAATATTGGAAGAGGAAAAAGTTATTGGAATATTATAGGATATTATAGAGCTTAAGCGAGTGAGGGATAAAGTAAAAGGCAAAGGAAGATTGGTTTTAAGAAGTTTAAGAAAAATCTTTATCTTATAGAGGGATTTCCAGGTGATAAGGTATGAGAGACATAGTAGTAAGAAGATAAAGGGCTTTAATAAAGTTCAAGAAGAGATGTAAAAGAATTAGAGGAGTTAGGATTATAAAGGGATATCCAGAGGAGATGACCTTGCAAAACAGTAAATAAGAGTGAATAATTGAGTGAATAATTGATTTTTCCAAGTTTAAAATCTCAACTACTAGACTTCCCTCTTGACAAATTAAAAAGATCGATTTATATTGAAATTTAATTTCAATTGCAGATATAGTTATGGAAAATTTGGTAGAGGACAAAAATTTTATTAAAAAAGGGGGGAAATGGTGATACCACTTGCGATGGTTTCGGAAGGAGAGAGAGTTGAGATTGTAGATTTTATTAAACCTGGAAGAGGTCTTTTATGTCGTCTTAGGGATATAGGGATTTCTCCCGGGAGGATAGTAGAAGTTTTAGCTAATCAAGGACATGGTCCAATACTTTTAAAAATTGGAGAATCAAGAATTGCTATTGGTAGGGGAATGGCAATGAAAATACTAACAAGGAGGGTATGATGAAACTTAGTGAACTTAAGATTGGGCAAAAGGCAAGGATCTTATCTATTAAGACTACAGGGCCACTAAAAAAAAGGCTTATGGACATGGGAATTTTAGAGGGGGAGCCTATAATTGTAGAAAAAGTTGCCCCCCTTGGTGATCCTATTGATATAGTAGTTAAAAATTATCATCTTTCTTTGAGAAAATCAGAAGCAGAAAAAATAGAAGTAGAGGTGATAGAATGAAAAGGATAAAAGTTGCTGTAGCTGGAAATCCAAACTCTGGGAAGTCAACTCTTATAAATGCCATAGCAGGGACTCATCTTTATGTAGGTAACTGGCCTGGAGTTACAGTAGAAAAGAAAACAGCTACATTCAAATTTGATGAATTGACTATTGATCTTGTCGATCTTCCAGGAACATATAGTCTTAGTCCTTATACGCAAGAAGAGATTATTGCTAGAGACTTTTTGGTAAAAGAAAAACCTGATGTTATAATCGATGTAGTTGATGCAACCAATCTTGAAAGAAATCTTTATCTTACAGTTCAACTTCTTGAACTTGGTATTCCTGTAATTGTTGCATTGAACATTTTTGATGAAGCAAAAAAGAAAGGGTATGAAATAAATATAACGGAATTGGAACAGCTTCTTAATGTTAAAGTAATTCCAACAGTTGCAACGAAAAAAGAAGGAATAAAAGAATTACTTCAAGCTGTAAAGGAAGTGGCTACTTCACCTGAAAAATTTAGGCCAAGAAAACTTGATTACGGGCCGGATGTAGAAGAAGCTTTAAAAATAATTGAAGAAGAAATAATGAAGGTTCGCAAAGAATTATTTGACACCTATCCTAAAAATTGGCTTTGTTTAAAACTTCTTGAAGGAGATGAAAGAGTTCTACAAGACACGGGATTTAAAGGAGATGAAGATTTCCTTCAAAGAGCAAGATCACATTTCATTAAAGCCCATGAGGAAGATCCAGAATCAATACTCGCTGAAATGAGATATGGAATAGCTCACGGTATTACTCAAAAAGTTCTAAGAAAAAAAGCTGGAGCAAGAATTGATCTAACACAAAGGATAGACAAAATTGTTTTAAACAGATATTTAGGTATTCCTATCTTTCTTGCTATAATGTGGTTTACCTTTAAATTTGCTTTTGATTTTTCAGGTCCTTTTAGCGACTGGATTGATGGATTAATATCAGGACCAATTACACGTTGGGCAACGGTGGGGCTTAATTCTTTAAATTCTCCAGAATGGCTTGTTTCCCTTGTTACTGAAGGAATCATTGCAGGAGTTGGAGCTGTTCTTGTTTTTGTTCCTCTTATAGGAATTATTATGTTTCTTATGACTTTACTTGAAGGAAGCGGATATATGGCAAGAGCTGCCTTTGTCATGGACAAACTTATGCATTCTATAGGGCTCCATGGAAAATCCTTCATCCCTTTAATTCTAGGATTTGGATGTAATGTTCCCTCTATTTATGCAACAAGAGTTCTTGAGACAGAGAGAGATAGAAAGCTTACGGCAATGATATGTCCCCCAATCTCTTGTAGTGCAAGGCTTCCAGTATATGTGCTTTTTATAGGTGCTTTTTTTGGAACCAAAGGCGCTACTGTGCTTTTTTCTATTTATATTTTAGGTATGGTTATGGCAATAATAGTTGGTTTTATCCTTAAAAATACCCTTTTTAAAGGGCCTACTCCTCCATTTATTATGGAGCTTCCTCCATATAGAATTCCTACATTAAGGGATTTAACCATTCACACTTGGCTTAAACTCAAGCATTTTCTGATAAAAGCCGGAACATTTATCTTAGGTGCTTCTATTGTCTTTTGGTTCTTACTAAACACACCATACGGTGTTGAAAAAGAAAATTCATACCTTGGAAAATTTGGAAAACTAATAAGTCCTATTTTTGAGCCTCTTGGATTTGGTAATTGGCAAGCTGCTTCATCTTTGGTGACAGGGATCATAGCCAAGGAAGTGGTTGTAACTACAATGGCAGAAATTTACGCTCCAGAAAAGAAAGAAAAAAAGGAAGAGCAAATTACCTTTAGTGAAGAAATTAAAAATATTTGCATAGGATTCATTTCAGCCTTTGGAAAAGGCTTTTCTAATATATTTTCAAGTTTTGGAATATCCTCTTGGGAAGTAGAGGAACAACCTACAGAATTACAAAAGAAGTTACAAGAAGTATTCACTCCATTAAGTGCATACTCCTTTTTGGTTTTTGTTCTTCTTTATGTGCCATGTCTTACTTTTGCTTTTGTTCTGAGAGCTGAGTTTGGTTGGAAAACTTTAGGGCAAGTATTGCTCATTTATTTAATCTTACCCTGGATCACCTCTTTTATAGTTTATCAAGGCGGAAAATTTCTCGGATTTGAATAATCTTTAAACTTTTTTTCACTTAAAGGGCTTCTTTTTTGGAAGCCCTTTCTTTTTTTATTATTAACTAAAAAGTTTAATTTAAAAAAATTCAAATTCTCTTGACAAAATTAGAAATTGAATATATAGTTAGAATTACCTAATTAAATTAAATTTAATTAAGGAGGTACATATGTGCATAATTTTAATTGGAGGGATGGATAGGCTTAAAAGACATTATCTTGAAGAAGCAAAAAAAATGAATGTAACACTTAAAGTTTTTACCAAACTTGAGAAAGATTTAAAAAAAAGAGTAGGTAAAGTGGATGGAGTAATTATTTTTACAAATAAGGTTTCTCATGAACTTAAGGCTACCTTAAAAAAAATAAATCTTCAATGTCCTTGCATAATGTGTCATAGTTGCGGAGTAAGTTCTTTAAAAAAATGTATTGAAAGATTGCAAAAAAGTAATGGTAAACATGCTTAAACAGATGGAGAGATAAAAAGGAGGAGGGGAAATATGAATAGTTTCATTGAAAAGGAGAAAAATTTTGAAATTCAAAAACTATATTCTATTATATATCAAGAAAGACTTGTTAGTATCCATGAATTTGCTGAGGCTTTAGGAGATGCTATTGATGCTAAGGACAAATCTACTTTAAAACATTCTGAACAAGTAGCAGTTATTAGTTATATGTTAGCATTAGCTTTAGGATTTCCTGGTTATGCAGCAGATATTATTCATGTAGCTGGACATTTGCATGATATAGGGAAAATATATATTCCTGAAATTATTTTGTTAAAACCTGATAAACTGACTTTCGAAGAATTTGAAATTATAAAAAGGCATCCTGAATATGGAGCCAAAATTTTATCAAAAGTGACTCTTTGTGTAAAAACAGGAATATGCGACATGGTTCTTTGTCATCATGAAAGATGGAATGGAAGTGGATATCCTAAAGGTTTATCAAAAAAAGATATTCCTTTAGGTGCAAGAATTATAGCAGTAGCTGATGTATTAAGTGCTCTTTTGCAGGAAAGACCTTACAGAAAGGCTTTCTCGTGGGATGAAGCCATAGAAGAAATAATTAAAAACAGTGGGATTTTATTTGACCCTGATGTAGTGAATGCTTTAATTGAAATTGAGGGAAAAATAAAAACATGGCTTGGTTTAACTTAATTTCATATTATAATAAATGTGTAATGATTGAAACAAAATTAAAAATAACTGAAAATTTGGAAGACTATTTGTATGAGATTTATGAGATTTTAAAAGAGGCTCCTGTTGCAAGGATAAAGGATCTTGCAAAAAGAAGAAATGTTAAACTTTCAAGTGCAGTTATGGCTGCAAGAAACCTTGCAGATAAAGGTCTTATAAATTATCAAAAGTACGAATATATTACATTAACTGAAGAAGGGTTAAAATTAGCAAAAAAGCTTGAAAATAGGAAAAAAGTACTTTATAAATTTTTAACTGAGGTTTTAAAAATTGATCCAGAAATAGCTAAAAAGGATGTTCATAAGATGGAACACGACCTTTCAGAAGAAACTATAAACAAAATAATTGATTTCACAGAACAATTTTTAGAACAAAATTGACCAACAGCTACAACTTTTTCAATATTGCCGTATTTAAAAATTAGATATGTAAGAAATTCAACCTATGAGGTTTTAAGAGCAGATTTTATACTCTTTCCCAGGGCTAAAGGTCTTTCTGAAAATGTAGTAATTTACAAACAGGCTTTAAAGAATGCTCTTTTACCTTTTATAACCATTTTAAGACTCTTTCTGCCTTCTTGGAAATTTTTTTGCAGATATAGGTTATGCATTTGCTGATCCAAGAATAAGATTAGAAGGCAAATGAAAGAAGTTTTAAAAGATTTAATAAAACATAAAATCGGTTTCATTTCTCTGTTGATCATTTTCATTTTAGTAATACTTGCTATGTTTGCTCCTTATCTTTTTCCTTATGATCCATTTGAAATAAATGTAAACGAAATTCTTCTTCCTCCCTCTTTGAAACATCCCTTAGGAACGGATCTTCTGGGAAGAATGTATTAAGCAGAATGATTTATGCTTCAAGAATTTCTTTAGAAGTTAGCCTTGTTACAGTGGGAATATCAGTAGGAGTCGGAGTTTTTTAGATCTTTTGCTGGTTATTTAGGAAGCATAGTTGATCAGGTAATTTCTCGTTTTATAGATATAATGCTTTGTTTCCCTACCATTTTTTTTGATTTTAGCAGTGATTGCCTACTTAGAACCATCGATTTTGACTATAATGATTGTAATTGGGGCAACAAGCTGGATGGGGGTTGCAAGTAGTTTCAGCTTCTTTAGGTTTGGGACAGGCAATTCTTATTGAATCAGCTCTGTCCTTTTTAGGAATAGGGGTTCAACCTCCTATTCCCTCTTAGGGAAATATTTTGATAGAAGGTAAAGAAACCTTAGAGGTTGCTTGGTGGTTATCTATCTTTCCTGGGCTTGCAATTTTAATAACTGTTCTTGCTTTTACTTTACTTGGGGAGGCTTTACAGGAGATTTTAAATCCAAAAAGAGGAGTTGAAATAATTTATGGTACCGGGGGGCATGACTTAAACCCGCACGGATTTACGTCCACTAGCCCCTCAAGCCAGCGCATCTTCCAATCCGCTCCCCAGGCATTAAATTTTAATGTATTCTCAATTTTTTTTCCTTTATCAAGATAAATCATCCAAATTAGCTACATAAAAGAAGAATTTCCAAATATCTTTAAATCTACTTGACAAAATTTTAAAAGTATGTTATTTTTAGGAAAAACTAATTAAGTTAGATTTAACTAAAAATTAAAAAGGGGGTGGAATATGTTAGAAGGAAAAGTAGCAATCCCAGCAGAAGGTAGCACTTTGGAGTCAGAGGTATTGGTTGATTTCGGAGTAACTCCTTACTTTATTATTTATGATCCAGCTACAAAACATAGGAAGCTGTGAGGAATCCTGGAGTTAAATTTGAATCCGGAAGAGGATTGGCTCCTGTTAAGTTTCTTACAGAGCCAGTCCATTTAGGTAAAGAAGAAGGTTGCTAACTGGAATTTTAATGAATTTATGAATTTAGAAAAAGGGTATTTACTTTTAAAAGATTTATATGTAGGTGAAGTT
>ERZ1669248.535-NODE-535-length-17699-cov-10.014566_pt1 | contig 17699 bp, 24 predicted proteins | sample MGYA00579296_ERZ1669248 | MGnify/ENA primary metagenome ERZ1669248 (study PRJEB41166, sample SAMN08046057) | hot springs metagenome | biome: hot spring; feature: neutral hot spring; material: thermophilic sediment; isolation source: thermophilic sediment from...
GGCAAGTCAGGTAGGCTCCATCCAGTAAATCTTAATCTTACACCTTCTTGGAGATTTATCGTTGGGTCGGCTTGGATCCTTGTTGTTTCTCCATCTCTAACCCATCCTCTAAATATTACGCCTCTGGGACCTACAACTTCAACTTTATACTGTTTCTCATAGTTGGCTTTCAGTATGTAGGGTCCTTTTACAGATATTACGGTTATTGAGCTTGAAGGATTACTGATTACTACCGGTGTCGGCCCTATCGATTCCCATCCCGTAAAGACTAGTCTCTCATCTTGCTGTGAGTTATAGATTACGGGCGATGTAGCTAGAACTGCGATCTCTCCTTCTCTATACCATCCTGTACCATTTATCTTTGCTTCTCCTACTGCTGTCACTAAGTATTCTTTGATGTATCTTGCTTCAAGCCGTATAGGCTCAGAAACATAGACTGTATTGTTTGCTTGGAAAGGTGTTTCACCACTACTCCACGATTCAAACACGTATCTTACTGATCCATCCTCATAGAAGACCTCTGGATAGTATAGTTTTACTAGTGTGCCTGATTTAACCCATTCACTCTTCCTTAAGGGTTTCGGATCCGCATAGACTTGTAGTAGAACCTCCATGTCATATAGTGCTGTTAGGTTTCCTTCAACGGTTCTACATTGATCGGTTGACCCGTCACTCCATCCTCTGAATACTAGCCTCTTAGATTGCTGGACGTACAGTATGTTTTCTTTGATACATGCTATGTCTCCATGGGATGCTTTTACTGGCGGTTGAACCTCAACACCATTCACTATCAATGGAACCATGTAGTTTGAGTTGATAATGTATTCTCTAGACGTATATGCAGTGTTGATAATGAATGCTAGGAGCGTGATTACTACAAGCATGGCTGCTGTGGATGCTGATAGTTTATGGCGCAAGCCAGCTCACCATCTCTACTACGTTCAGACTTATAATACTTACTGCTGCAACTAGAAGATATACTAGCTCAGCTAAATCTTTATCTCTATTCTCCAGTATTATCCTTGCCGCGATTACCGTCCCAGCCATTATTGCTGTGAACGGAACCTGACCTATGGATGCTGCTATTCCTTGGACTGGTAGGATTGACGGTAAGATAGTGATGAATGCAGTTGTCGGGAAACCTATACCATCTTTCTTTGATGCAAGTGGGAATAAGAGTAGTATCGCTGGGATAACAGCTACTACACCTGCAATATATCCTAGGAATGGTATTGTCAATACTACTTTTCCTATAATCTTTTCAGCTTCTACTGTTTCCCCCATAGTTGATGGATCTACATCTGCTCTAATCACATAGTATCCATCTTTTACATCAACTACTCTATGGACAAGCGTATAGCTTCTACCTATAACATCTAGCTTGTAAGCAACTACGTCTCCAATATCTATTGGCTCTGATAATGAGACAATGATGAGTGAGCCGACAGGGATGAGAGGCTCCATACTTGGAGAGACAATACGATATAGTCTAACGTCATCAACCAACCCTACACCTACCAAGACCATTACTGTAAGCAGGAAAATCGATAATAGTTTAAGCTTCAAACAGGAACACCTCTAACCTTAACTGTAGCCCCGGGAGGATCATAATCACATCTACTTTGCAAAGTGTAACTAAGGGGTGTTGGCGTTGTTGAGAGGTATACATTTATCCATGAAGCAGTCACTGAACAAGTGCCACTACTAAGAGTCGCATAAACATTATAGTATCCTGGATTAGAAGATGCTACGCTTATAGCGATAGAAGTTATCTGGTTCTTGAAAATATTTTTTGAGACGTTTAGAGAAATACTTATAACCCTTATATTATACTTGTTTACTATTTCTTTCTCAGTCCCGCCGAGCTGATTTACTTCTCCAAGCAATATAGACGTAGAGTATGCTATCAATACGGATGCTATTAGAAAGAATAGAATAATGAGAAGAGGCTTTTTCATAATTCTTCACCACTCAGTTCTTCAACGTCTAACGATCCCATACCCAATAGATCGCATCTTTCACCAATAGATAATGAAGATTCAACCCTTGCAACTTTATCGATATCCACAATTGGGGATAGGTCGATTCCAGTTGTAAGAAGCCCGCTACCATCATAGCAGTCTGTATGTTGGCCTGAAGATATGACTTGCCCAGAATCATCTTTAAGAGTTATCGATATGGTGATGTAACGATCTTGATTGAGTGTTCTATACCATGTAACATCTACTGAGCTGATTTGGGAGCCAGATATTACAAGTTGTATCCCTCTAACCTCAGCCCATCTTGATGCTGCTTGCCGGACTTTGGAGAAATAGTATTGGATATTGCTTCTAAAAGGTAAAGGTTCAACTGTGGATATTGTTATGTAGACTGAGTATGCTTCATAAACAGAGATAAATGCGAATAATATGATTAGAGAAAAAATAAGGAAGAAAGTTAAGCGGCGCCCCCTCTTCATAGACCTTTATCCTCAATCCTGTACTATCACTATTCTTACACTTTGTACATCTTTTGGATCAACATTACCCACGTCTACTTCTGTTATTACTTGGCTATCAGAGCCATCCTGTGTAACTGAACCACTGGATATTACTGAGCCATCATTGTAGAGTTCAACGTATACTGTATAGCTTCCTGAATTGCTGGCAGGAGTCCAATAAATCTTGACTTTGTCAACATAGTATGGTGGCGAATTTGTTAACATCCATTTTACTCTGCTTATACTACACCCTGAGACAGGGCATGTTACGCTGACTTTGCTTGTTGCTCCTAGCTGGTCTATGTCTGTTTCTTCTAGACCTATTGCTACAGAGTATGCTACTGCTACGACGGCTAACAGTGTTAGCAGTAATATTAATGGTATCAGTCTTCTCCTATCCATGTTGAGATTGATGTAATGAAACGAATTAATATGTTTTTTGGTGGATAAATAATTTTCTAGTTTAACAATTTTTCTAAATTCGTGCATGTTCTTTGCAAGAAGATGTTCCATGATAGATGTTTTTCTTGATTATTATCTTCTGTATTTTTGAACTATACTGTACAGCTTTCTTCGGTTTAGTTAATAATCTTTCTGGAATTCCCATAATCTGTCCAACTCTCTTCAATAAAATTTTTCTATCATCTCTCTTTAACCCTGTCTTGAGTTCGACTGGAATGATGAAAGCTAGGTCGTATAGAGGTTTGGCCAAGTATGGTAAGATAAGCCGCTTACCTTTAAGCATCGTTACAAGATAATCTCTCTCACTATTCGTTTTATAGATCTCTAGGAGATCTTTCATCATAACTCCTGAAACATATTTTGCTCCTTTCTCTAAACCTAGTCTGAAGTATTTATGGTATCCTCCGAAGACCTCGTCTGCACCTTGACCTGAGACAACATTATCGAAACTACCGTTAGAGGCCACAAGATAGAATATTGAACTAATAGATAGATCAGTAATAGAAGGGTTAACTAGAAACTCTGAAACATTTTCTATAGTATTTCTTACTGTTTCCTCATTTAGCTTAATCTTCTTAAGCCTTAATCCTAGAAGCTTGGCTGCTTCTTCAGCCCAAGTGAAATCTATTGAATCTTCGGTACCGACTGTTATACATTCAATCTTCCTTCCAAGTCTAGATCCAACATAAGCAATAATAGAACTGTCTAAACCACCTGAAAACCCTAAAGTAAATTCTTCAGGTAAATATCTTGAGAAAACATTGAGTAATCTATTCTTCAATTCTTCTACATAATCTCCACTAAAGGGTCTCCACTTATACCATCTATAAATCCTAAACGAATTGTCTATGAGTTCAGTTATCCTTCCAGGCGGGATACATACTGCGTCATCAACCATGACTCTGAATGAAGAAGCCGTAAATGAGCCTCCACTCATCGTGTAGCAGAAAGGTATAGCGCCCACATGGTCTCTAAACAATATTATTCTCGAATCTTTAATTATGAATCCTGTAAAGAATCCATTAACTCTATCGAGTAGTCCCATTAAATCTTTCAATGATATGTCAGGTTGAAGCTTCTCAAAAAGATGGGAAAGATCATCTGGGTAAAAATCGACAAGGATTAATCCATTACTTCTCTCATCTAGGAGACGTGGGTTAGAGAATCGTAGAAACACGGAGTAACCATTACCTAAGTTTAGCAGCTTGTCTCTCCATCTGATAAAATTGAATCTTTCTAGTCTTTCATATGATTGGTTTATAATTTCTCTCAGATTACCGTCTCTAGTTACAGTTAGATGGAATATGCTCGGCTTATTATTCACCACGTCCTTCTAATAAATAATGTTATACTCCTAGAAATAAGTCTCTCTCCTCTATTCCAACCATATGGAATATTTCTTCTTCAACTTTAATAGGTGCAACCTCCTGCTTCATCTTCAGCTCCTTATATTTTCTATAGAATGCTTGTCTAACTTCTTCAACCTGCTTGAATAGATGTTCACCGTCACGATACGTTGAAGTCTTCTTCTTAACCTTGAAACCCTTCTCAGTCTTCACCGTCAAGTAGTATGTTACTCTTCCACCATATTTCATCCAGTTATCGACAATCTTCTTCCCAGGCTTAGCTTCAGCGTTAACGAGTATAGAGTATAGATTCTTTCCACCATCTTCTTCAAGCATAACATCTACAGCGAAACCGCATACACCATGCCTCATATAGATAGCCTTCTCATGGGGGAGATGCCTGTGAGTCGCTAAACCGACAACGTTATCTCTAGAAATAAGACTGACAATCTCACTCGTAATCTCAGAAATCTTTACAACCATGCAATAAACCTAAACAAGATAAAATAAAAACGTTTATCCAAAATATACAACACACAACTAAAATACACAAGGAAACCCTCTATTGATGACTGTTAAACTCCTAGTCAACAACATTATTCTTAAGAATATCTACAAGACATATTAACTGATAGTATACTGTATTTAGTGGAGAGTTAATGAGTATGGTTCAAGCTGCTCTAGATGATCTTGATTATAAAATACTTATTGAGCTTGTAAAGGATGGTAGAGCAAGCTTCAGGAAGATTGCTGAGAAGATAGGTGTATCTGTCTCAACTATAGTTTCCCGTGTAGAAGCCTTGGAAAAGAATGGTGTAATCAAGGGATATACAGCTTTGATCGACCCTCTGAAAATCGGGTACAACCTATCAGCAGTAATCCATGTGAGGATAAGACATGGTAAACTATTAGAAGTCCAGAGATTAATTGCATCCTACCCGAACGTCTACGGAGTATATGATGTAACAGGAGAATCAGACTCTGTAATCCTTGCAAGATTTAAGAGCAGAGAAGAGTTAAGTACATTCATCAAGACACTCCTAGCAAACGAGTACGTGGAGAGAACAATTACATATATAGTCCTCGACACTATAAAAGAAGAATGGAGACCAATACAACTTCTAGAAAAATCAATACAGAAAGAAGAATGATGAAGAATGAACTCATAGAAATACTGAAGAATAGAGACTTCGATAAGCTGAGAAGAGTACGAAATATCAAGAAAACAATATCCCTACTATTATCCTTCCTATATGGTGAAGAACTCTGTATGTTTCGTGCAGCTGAAGCTATAGGATACATTTCGAGGGCGCTCATAGAAAATGATGCAGAAATAGTCAAGGAAATAATTAGGAGGATGTTCTGGTATATGAATGAGGAAAATGCTGGATACTGCATGGGTGCACCAATAGTGATTGGAGAGATCGGTAGAAACATCGGAGAAGACTTTGAAGACTTTATCAATCCTACTACGTCTCTACTAGAAAACCTTGAATTAGAAACCAAATACGTAATCTATGCAATCGGGAGAATAGGGAAAAGAATACTGAAATCTAAATATGATGTCAAGGATAAACTACTCCAGTTTCTCGAAGACACTAACCCAGAAATCAGAGGATACACAATAAAAGCAATAGAAAAACTTGAGATCACTGAAGCAATACCAAAATTAACCGAGCTACTGAGTGACCAAGCAACGATAACCATATATGATGATGGATACTTTAGAAGCGGGAAGATTTCAGAATTAGCATTCCAGGCTCTGAGAACTCTTAGAGGAGATTTGAAACCTGGAAATCCCGCTTACTGAATAAGCTTTATACTTCTAGGTCTGGAAAGTCTTCTCAATTCCTCAATCATATGTATTAGCAAGATAGCTCTCAATCCAGGTATCTTCTCACTTAATATCGACCCGTTCTTTAAAGCTTTCACAATGAATCCTGGTGGTGCATAGTTAAGAATCTGTATATCAATAGCGATGTTGAGCCTTCTTTCCAGATTGTCTCTAAGTTCTTCAATAACATCTTCTCTAAAGAGGTAACTTGAAAAATATACAGCTATATCGATGTCTCTGAAAGCTTGCATTCTACGAATCCTCCATGAACCACTGCTAAAGAAATCTCTTCAACATTATTGAAAACGTCTTTTAAGATCTCTAATATCTTCTGCTTTTCTTGATCTTTAAGAGCTTTAGGTTTCCTTCTAGCTTCCTCAATCACCCGTAGCTTCGACATATCTTGACACTTCTTCAATAAATTTCTCAATATTTCCTATCCCGCTATTTTTAGCAGATTTGTAAATCTTTAAATCATCAACTACCCAATATCTGTGAACTATGATGTTTCTTAAACCTACTAGTTTAACCATGGATTCTGCAACCTCACTACTTATTACACCTTTATCCCTACGTCCTTGATAACCTTCTTAAAAATAGTCTTATCTAGTTTAGTCAACCAATTTACCTCTACAACTTAATTAGGAGAAGACCAATATAATGATTAATAATTTTAGCGAGTGTTTCATTTCTAAAGTGGAGGTTGAAGGATTTGCGATGTCTACGCCTCATTTTCATGTAGATACGTTTTTATTGTAGGTTTTTGGATGGATGGTTTAGAAGAGGGTTTATGGGTCATAGGAAGCAGTCTGCTCCAAGGAGAGGTTCACTAGCATATCTTCCAAGAGGTAGAGCTGACCGTATACTCCCCAATGTAAAGTATTGGCCTCCATATGATGGTGAACCGAAGCTCCTCGGATTCATCGGATACAAAGCAGGACACACAACCATATACTATATTGACAACACACCGAACTCTCCAACCCTAGGACTAGAAGTAGCGAAAGTCGGAACAGTAATAGCTACACCTCCAATAATAGTTGCAGGAATAGTTGGATACACTGAAGAAAACGGAGCCTTAAAAGAATATACTAGAGTATGGAGTAGCAGTATACCTGAAGAGATTAAGAGGAAGATACCTACGTGGAGACCGAATGAGAAAGAGGGATTAGAGAAATTAAAGAATGGGTTAAGTAAATTGAAAGAAGTGAGGATAATTGCTCTCGCTAGACCTAAGCTTGCAGGATTACCTAAGAAGAAACCAGATCTCCTCGAGATTAAAATCGGTGGACCAGTAGATAAAGCATTTGAATACGCTGTGAGTAAACTAGGTAAAGAAGTAAAGATCTCTGAAGTCTTCAAGGAGGGAGAATTCATAGACGTTATAGCTGTGTCTAGAGGTAAAGGATTCGAGGGAGTAGTAGGTAGATACAAGGTAAAGATACAGCCTAGGAAGAAGAGGAAGACTAGGAGAGAAGTTGGAGCAATAGGTGGGAGAAGCCCTGCATACGTAACATATACTGTCCCTAGAGCGGGACAACTAGGATACCATCGTCGAACAGAATTCAATAAGAGAATACTCGTAATAGCTGAGAACGGAGAACAATACACACCTAAAGGAGGATTCCCCCACTATGGAGTAGTTAGAACAGAAGCAGTAATCCTTGAGGGGACAGTGCCTGGAACACCGAAGAGACCGATAGTCTTAAGAGCTCCTACCAGACCACCTAAACCCATCGAGACACCACAAGTAGTAATGGCAGGTGTACCTAGATGAGCATACTAGTAGAATTACTTAAAAGATCAGAAGAAGCGGTGAAGAAAATACCAGTCATAAACCTTGATGGATCTATAGCTGGTGAAGCAACTCTCCCGAAAGTATTCTATGCGCCTTTAAGAGAAGACTTGGTATGGCGAGCATTCATACACCTCCAAACCCATAAACTTCAACCTAAAGGAGCATTTAAAGGTTCAGGACACAAGTACTCTGTAGAGTCATGGGGTGCTGGATATGGGATGGCTAGAATATCTAGGATAAAAGCTTCGGGAACAGGTAAAGCACAATCAGGTGGAATGGTGCCCTCAGCCGTCGGCGGCCGACCAACCCATCCTCCAACACCTGAAAAAAAGATCTACAAAGAACTAAACAGGAAAGAGAAGAAGATAGCGTTGATAACAGCAATAGCTTTTACTGGTGTTGTAGATGCAGTCGTAAAGCGTGGACATAGAATACCTGAAAACATTACTCTACCAATCGTAGTCGATGCAAAGATTGAATCCATCGCTAAGACTAAGGAGTTAAGAGAGTTTCTTGAGAAAATCGGGTTGGAAAAAGAATTAGAAAGATGTAAGGAGAAGAAGATTAGAGCTGGTAAAGGTAAGAGGAGAGGTAGAAGATACAAGAAGAAACATGGACCACTGATTGTTGTCTTAGAAGATCATGGAGTATCAGAAGCTGCATCTAATCTCCCAGGAGTAGAAGTCGTTAAATTGAAAGATCTAAGCGTACTACATCTAGCACCTGGAGCTAAACCTGGAAGATTAACAATCTATAGTCTTAATGCTTTCGAGAAGATTGATGAAGTATTGCTGGGTGGTCTAAAGTGAGGGCTTCAGAAGTTATTAAGAGAATAGTCATAACACAGGATGCAGTCTCACTCATAGAAAAAGAAAACAAGATAACATTCATCGTAGATCCCAGAGCAACGAAGAAAGACATTAAGAAAGCAGTAGAAGAATTATATGATGTCAAAGTCGTAAAAGTAAATACGTTGATAACTCCTCTAGGAGAAAAGAAAGCATACGTTAAACTCTCTGCCGAAACCCCGGCCTCCGAGCTAGCAATAAAACTCGGAATATTCTAACTAAACCTACAATTATCATTCTTCGACTCTAACCTATAATCTTAAACAATCTTCTATAGACTATGTTCTCACACCCTCTGACAGTTTGTTCTTTTCAAGATCTACGATGAGGTTTGAGTTCCCGTTAAACCTGTATGCTTTCAATATCCCGTCCATAGAGAGAACTCTTCTCTCAGACTATCAAGTTAACTAAAGCTTTATAAACTGTGTTTAATGATTTTGAAGTAGATAATGGCTGCGATACTGGTTTTAGAGAACGTTATAAAAGAAATTGTGGAATATCTCGAGAAGGGTGAAGAAGCTGTTGGAGCTTACATTTTTGGGAGTATGGCTAGAGGGGACTACCACTTAGATAGCGATATAGATATCCTAGTTGTCGGGAAGAAGAATAAAGAGGCTCAGCAGAAACTAGCAGAGCTTGCTTCAAGCCTGACAGAAAAATATCGTGTACCGGTGTCCGTCATATTCATGGATCTTGAAGAATGGAGGAACGACGCGAACCCCATAGTTAGAACAGTGAAGCGAGAGGGAAAAAAGATATGGATGCGGAGACAAAGCTAAGAGAAGCACGCAAGCTCCTAGAGAAAGCTGAGACGAGATTAAAGGAAGCTAAGCTACTCTATGAATCAGGATTTCATGAAGCTGTTCTTAATAGAGCATATTATAGTGTATACTCAGCGGCTAAAGCAATCTTAACACTGCTAGGATATGAGTCAAAGACGCATGGAGGATTAAGGAAACTGCTAGGATACTATGTAGTAGAGTCAGGGGTTATGGATAAAAAGTATGGAAAGATTTTGATTAACTCTATGATATGAGAATGAGAGGCGATTACGAGATCACAGCATTCTATGGAGAGGAAGATTCAAGGAAGGCCTTAGAAGAAGCTGAAAAATTTATAAACAAAGCCAGTGAAGTTGCCGAAACTTTGATGAAGAAGCTGAAAAATACGTATTCAACAAGTGAAGAGCCAAAAAAATACTGTATAATCTTAGCATAATCTGTTAAGCTTATCATGCATACCATCCACTACACTAATGCCACCATCTCACTCTCAGCCTACAATTAAGATTCATACTATCATTTTTGCGGAACTGATAAATGTGACAGAATCTTAAACCTGAGAGTTTATCTAATATTAAAGCGTAAGGACCATATTCGATAACTGAGAATATGAAAAATGTTGAAACAACATAGCCAGTGTATAACATGGAAGACATCCAGGTCATATCCCTATAGAGAAAGACATCTATGGATAAATCTTTAGAATAACTACATTTGAGAAGGGATGAATCCCAACCAGACGGTTCTAAAACATTATCTCAGAGAAGATGTGCAACGTGAGGTGTCCGAGTTCTGTAGAAATAGATGGGTAGCATTGGAGACGAGACCAGTAAATGGAAAAAGACTATTCTATAGATATATTGATGAGAAACCATTAACGATAACTGAGCCAACTGACATAAAGAAGCTGATCAACAGGTTCAGCAATAGGAATATCCGAACCATATATGGCTCCATCAACATTTATAGGAAGATAACCTCTAAACATGACGTGGAAAACATAGAGAATATATTGAGGACAACGCCAAGCATAGATATAGATGGAAACCTAGAAGAAATAGATCTTACAATAGAAGCTGCAAAAACAATACTTGAAGAACTACATCACCATGACGTAGGAAGGTCAGTATACCTAGTATGGTCGGGGAGAGGAATCCACATCCACTTAAATGAGAAAGCCATAGGAGAAGACTACTGGAAAACCGACCCTGTTAAGACAGCTCACACAATTATAGAATACATACTCAAACGAACAAGAGAGAAACTATCAGAGATAATTTCAAAATCTAAATCCACTAAGAAGAGACCGAAGATAGAAAACATAATAGATATACAGAGAGTATTCACATCACCTCTAAGCATTCATAGAGAACTAGACATAGTAGCAGTAACAATAAATCCTGGAGAAATAGAGAACTTCACTCTAGAATGGACTAGACTAGACAAGTTTAGATACTGGAGAGAGTGGAGTCAATACATTGAGGGAGAAATCGATAAACTAGTAGAGAAAGCATTGAAAGAAATAAGAAGTGAATCTATAACTAAGACAATAATAGGAGAAGAACCGGAGAAGACAAGGAGAGAAACTTCTCCAATTAGCTCAGAGACTAGACACTCATTCACTATAGGAAGATTCCAAGTAATGGCTTTACTCCAAGCAGCTAGACACTACATACTCTACGGAGACCTAGATAAAGCAAAATCATTCGGCTTGAACAGAGCAATATTCTATGCATGGGCAAAGAAGAGAGGGATAACACATAAGAAGATACTAACTAGACCAACACCTATAGCTGGAGAGAAGATAGGCGAGATAGAGGAAATAGTTGGAGATGAATTAGTTTACAAAACGTCTAGAGGATGGTATACGATAGGCGGTCAAGAACAGACACCCGGAGACTTTGATAAACAGATAATACATAGATTCGGAAGCAGAGAAAACTTCCAAAAATACTGGGAGTCAGCAATAAAATATCTACAGAGATTCCCACTAGAAACAATAAAGAGTCAAAGAGAATTCTATGAAAAAATATATCTACCCGTAAGAGACAACATAGACAAAATACTGGCAGAATCATAGGAAAACTTCTCACAATTTATCTGTAAATTTATCTTGACACCATTTATCTAAAGCTTCTATTACAACTATCTTTCTAACTAACATTGATAAATAATATTTGGCATGGGTGAATCCTATAATATACTCAGCTTAACGTATTCTATGTAAGTTTATTTTTAAATTGTTCAATCACATATTAAGATGTGGAGGTAGTTAGAGGAATAAGGTATGCGGCGGTACCCTAGCCCGGACAAGGGGCGGGCCTTGAGACACGGGAGGAAAGCCCGTGGCCTCTTTAGGCCTCGAGGGTTCAAATCCCTCCCGCCGCGGCACTCTTATCAATTCATTCTTTCAATTGTTCCAGCTTAAGCTTCAGCTCTTGTAGTTCCTTTTTTATTGCTTCTTCATGAAACTCCATAAACCATTCTTGACCTTTAGAGATTTTCCATAACCTGTTTATCAAGTCTATGCTATTCTGTAGATGTTTCCTAATCCCTCCAGGCTCGTATCCCAGACCGGTGAATAATGTTTTCTGACGAGCTGACCAATCTCCAGGCTGGTCTGCTCCAGGTATAAACTCGAGAAGATAATCTTGAAGTGCTTGGTAATCTATTATTCCTCCCAGTTTCCTGATCTCCCCCCTCTCTGAATAATAACTTTCATCTGGACCATACAGTGGCATATCATACAGGTTATAACATAGAGATGTAATATTTCCTAAAGCTATAAAGTATATCTTTTTGAAGCCAAGCTTTAACGCTGTCTTCTCGATAACCTTCATACCATACTCTGAGATGAATCCGTAAACTACTAATTCTCTAAGCTTCGAATTCTTCTTCCCAGCTTCTTGATATAGCCTTGATAATGCTGTCTCACTCGTTCTACCACTTGCTTCTGTATCAGGCTTCAAAACCATTAAATCAGAATCCTCAGGTATATTGGAGAAATCTTGATAGACTACTTCAATCTCTTTAGAAGCTTCCTCGTCATGGTCTCTGTAAGATGGAAGCTTGTACCTTGGTCTAATCCATACTTCTCTAAACTTTAATCCAATCTCTCTCAAAGCATCATGTAGACAGTAGCCTGGAGCAGCTCTCAAAACATGCTCAAAAACTATCTCATCATCTCTAAGCTGATCTATCATCGTTAACTCCACGATAACTTTGGAAGCATCGTAAGCAACCTTCTTCATAAGACTAATTAATTCATCGCCAACTACATGTGGATGACATGCAACTCTCCTAACTTCTGGGGAATCAATAATATAAACTTCGGAAGAATCTAGTAATCCATTAACTCTATAAACTTTCACATCCGGTCTGATACCTGGAAACTGAACTTCTTCAGTTAAACCAACCCGGATATTGAAAGTGTCAATAAGCATCTCAACGACCGACTGACTTATAGATCCAGACAGTTAAAGCCCATCCATCTAATGTCAACGCTAATTATTAAAATTTTCAACAATCTTAGATTATAAACTTTAACACTCCACATAGCTAATTGAGAGTATTCCTGCTTTCGTAGTATTCATTGGCCAATCATCCATAAATGTTACTGACCTCGACCATACCTATCCCATTTTCTAGCTAGAAGATTAGATGATTCTAATTTTCTAAATACTTTGTTTCTTGATTAGACTTCTATTTCTTCAATTATCATAGGTGTTAAATCTCCACTCCACTTCAAAATCCATATTCTTTCTTTCTTAGCATATTCTATTGAATCTGGCGTCGCATAGTCAGTATAGATTACTTTTATTAATCTGGGTTTTATGAGTTCCGGCTTCCTTTCTCTAATGAATTTTATCTTCTCTTTTAATTCATCGATAAGGCTTGTTCCTAATCTAACTGTTGCTTCTCCAATTATACATAAGTCACCTACTGCTCCATATATGTCTACCTCCTTCGTGTCAACAAATAGTCTATTCAATTCTACATCTAATCCAAGTTTCTCTTTCAATCTATACTTTACATTGCTTAAAGCTTCCTCCTCAACACTAATTGTAAGCCTATCTAATGTGACTGAAACCCTATTAAGAGTTATCCTCATCTCCCTAACCTCTTCCCAGAGCCTTCCCTGATTCTCCCATAACTTTTGCTGATTCTCCCATAACCTGTTCTGACTCTCCCATAACTTTTCTTGATTCTCCCATAACTTGACCATTCTAGCTTCTAATGAGTCAAGCCTCTTTAAGATCTCAGATAATCCCAAGTAGCCTGCTACAGCGTACCTGAACTCTTTATCACGTTCGAGGAGGTCTAGAAACTCTTCTTTTAAACTCATTAATCTTCAATAAATTCTATTGGAAACTTCTATTTAAGCTCGGTTCCGTTTATAGATTATGAAATGCTTGTCAGGGTGGAAATTGTAAGTTGGATGATTTTGCATATTTTATAATTTCCGTAAAAGTTGTAGGTCATCTCTTAACACGATTCCGTATTTTAAAGCTTCTCTTATAAGGATGTCTCGCTCTTCTGTAGAGTGTTAAATTCTTCAAGGTTTATCGGTATAACTTGAAATCTAGGCGGCATACTAATGCCTCTAAGTCTATCCAGCGGGTTACTTTTAAAGACGTTTGATATGAGGAGTATGTCGACGTCACTCCAGAGATTGAAGTCTCCTCTAGCATAGGATCCGGTGAGTATAGCTGTCACCTCAAAGTTTAAACTTGAAGCCCATCTCTTAGCAGTCTCAATTATTTCTACTTTCTTATTCTCTCTCTGCTTAATGATCTCCTACGTCCTCCATCCACCCTATTATCTTTTCAGCATACTCTATTGCTTGTAATGCATCTTGACGTGTATAGTAGTCCATCGGTAACCTTTCAACACATGCATCGGATAACGTGTTGGCACATAGTACTTGTCAAGTGTCTTTGCTTCCTGAATTATTTTTGAATAATCAAGGTCTTTAGTTAGTTTTGATAAAAGTTTCGAAACACTGAGACCATACGCTTCTAACCCTAATCCGTGGAGAAGAGCTTTTGCAGCATATTCTGCAGATTGTTGTGCTTTAAAGCATGTCCAATCGAAGTCTCCTCTCTCTAAGTCTCCCTCTGCAGATACCCAAGTCTTCTTATCGATGGTAAACCATCTCGAAAACTCTGATTCATCAAACACTTCTTTCAAACCATTTCTAGCAAAAGCCATACTCAACCTTACTCATATCAGGGAGCCAAACAAGTTACAAGCTTCAATTTAAACAATTATCTTGACAGACACTTAAGGGAAGAATACCTATGTTTTAGACTTAGTCCATCTTGATTGTTATGAGTTATTCAGGTTTACTGTTTCCTCTCGTCTACCTCTTCTTTCGCCCTGTTCTCCTAGCCGATATTAGTCCGACCTTTCTTCCAGGTGGAGCATTTCTTGATACTGTTTCTGGTCTCCCAATCTTCTTTCTAGTTCCACCGAATGGATGTAGTGCTGGAACCATGGCCACTCCACGTGTTCTTGGATATGGTCGATGCTTAGCTTTCATCCAATGATGCTTCTTTCCAGCTTTTAGGAATGGTTTATCATGTAAGCCTCCACCGGCTACTGCTCCCACGATTGCTAGAGATTTAGAACTTACTTCAACCATCTTCTTCGAAGGCATCAATAATATAGTCTTGTCTCCTAGCTGAGACATTACTGTAGCATATGTTCCAGGTGCTCTAACAAGTTTTCCACAATCACCAGGCTTCAGCTCAACCATTGAGACTATTGTTCCCTCAGGCGCCTTCCCTAAAGGTATAATGTTTCCAGGCTTGAGAGAAGCGTTCGCACCCATCTCAATGATTTGACCTACATGAAGTCCTTCGACAGCAGCTACACTGAATACTGTGCCGTCTTCTAGAGCAATCTCTGCTACGGGTGCACCTCTACCAGGATCATGATGTAGTTCTCTAACGTATCCCAAAACTAGGTCGCTTGACTTAATAGTCATAGACGGATACCCTAAGGTAAACTTTCTCTTAAGAGATGCTTTGAAAGTTGATGAACCTCTACCAATCCTCTGAGCTCTAATCCTTCTACCCATTCACCAACCCACTTTACAGAATTCAATGTATCTTCTCAATATTAACATTAACCTGGGAGCGACTTACTTAATTAGAGATCTGAGACTATTTAATTATTTTAAGACGTAGTATAACCCGTATAATGAGATAAGCTGGCATGTTTATTGAGAAGAGGAATGTAAGAGTGGATGTTCTGATACCGTCTTCATTCTCTCATGAATCCCATCACCCTATTGAGAAGATTGTAAGATTGGGAAGCGTCGCAAGATATCTTGCAGCCTTCCGGGTAGACACGCTAATAATATACCATGAAGAGCTTAATAATCCAGATGAAGAGAATGCTAAGCACATTAAGCTTGTGATGGATTACTTGAATACAGCACCATATCTTAGAAGAAGGATTTACCCATTAACTCCTAAACTAAAGTATGTAGGAGTTCTTCCCCCTCTAAACATTCCAACTCACCCTGAGAAAGAAGATCTCAACGTAGAGCATTACCGAGAAGGATTAGTAATATCCTCTAACAAGAAGTCTACAATTTATGCTGGCTTGAAGAAGATGCTTAAAATAGATAAAAAGTTAAAGGAGGGGTCAAGGGTAATACTGAGAGTGAAGCCTTCTCAGGACAAGATGAGATTTAAGGTATACTCGAAGAGAAAGTCAAGAGTGTATTCAGGTTTTAGGACGGCTATAGTGTCTCAGAGGCTTGATGAAATCATCAGAGACTATGATGTTAAGATAGCTACTTCGAGGCTGGGAGTAGACGTGCGGAGTATTTGGAGCGAGCTTAAAGAAAGAATCGAGAAAGCGAGTAGAGTATGTATCGTTTTCGGTTCTGCTAAGAGAGGTCTCAAAGAGATATCTGGACTGCATAACATAGATTATGAGAAGACCTTCGATTACATAATCAATACTTTTCCAAATCAATCTGTGAGAACGATAAGAACAGAAGAAGCTATAGCGTATACTTTAGCCATCTTCAACTTGATTACCCCTTAGAATTTTAAATATCCAGTAGAAATCTAAGTATGACTTTACCATCCTTCCTCAATATCTCCATTCTCCAATATGTTGCAGCTTTAACATGCACTCCAACTCTATGATGTCTAGGATTGAATTCTTCTCCACATAATCTAGCTGAGAGGCTGTAATACTCGTTTATCTTCTGTATAGATTTAACTTCTACGATTTTAGCGATAAACCCTTCTATGTCAAATAACGCTATCAAGTATTGAAGCCATTCAACTAGTAAAGCTTCAAGATCTTCTCCTTCAACCCTGACTTCTTTCTCAATCCTACATTCTACATTATCAGTAGAAGATACAGTGTTATAGAATGCGAGAGCAGCTTGAGAGAAAGCTTCTTCAAATGATTCCCCATACGCTTCCACATAAACATCCCCAATGTGTTCAAGGAAACTGAAGCCTCCAACCATCTTATCCATAAATTTAATCATGATGCTTCTATTTTTATGTAATCTATTCAATGTTAAAGAATAAACTTTCAGAATATCTTATGAATAGATATTCTAACACAGTGAAGACAGTAGCTACTCAATTGCTACTAATCCGACAATTATCATATAATGCAACTTTTTACTGTCTCGATATTACTCTCATTGCTGTTTTTAAGTTAATGAAAAATGAAATGATTTCACTAATCATTTATTTCTTTGATAGTTTCATCAACATTAAAGTTGTTTTTGAACATCGATCAATCTAAGACATCTATAACTCTCTGAGCATTCTCTTCAAGGTGTACCCTGTCGCTACATTATTAGTGGAGGTCTTCGTAGAAGGTTTCTTCCCATCCTTCTCCCCATGATTCTCCTGTACTCCATCCTCCCCATTCTTCTTCCTCTACACGGACTACTCTACGTCTCCTCCTTATAATGAGGACTACAACTGCAACTACGACTACTACTGCTGCGACGACTATGATTATGTTCCTTATAGTTTCCTGGTTTAATATAGGCCATACTTGGGTTTGAGTTAGACTGACTACTGTAGTATTCTCCACCTTGGAAGCATATATCTGGACCTTTACTGTGTAGCCTCCTTCACCTCCTGACCCACCCATATTCTCAA
>ERZ1669248.540-NODE-540-length-17604-cov-62.818907_pt1 | contig 17604 bp, 13 predicted proteins | sample MGYA00579296_ERZ1669248 | MGnify/ENA primary metagenome ERZ1669248 (study PRJEB41166, sample SAMN08046057) | hot springs metagenome | biome: hot spring; feature: neutral hot spring; material: thermophilic sediment; isolation source: thermophilic sediment from...
CATATGCAATTGGCTGTGGATAATCTGCTTTACTTCTTATCCCATGCGCACCTATTCCTATTCCTTTGCTCTGCACAGCGTATTTCAACATTTCAGATGGATCTAGACTCTTCAGTTTAGCTATTTGAAGAGCTGCTCTATATGTTCCTTCAGCAAGTATTTTTCCAAAACCTTTTCTATAAGTAATATCATCCATTAACTTCTTAGCACACTCATAATCTCCCCACCTAAGCTCATAGCCTAGATCATCCTTAGTGATGATTCCTTTCTCAAATAACTCAAACGCAAAACCCATCACGTTACCAGTCTGTATACCGCATAGACCCAGGCGATCAGCTTCAGCCGATAACTTAACAACACTCCTAATATCGAATATACCTAGGTTACTCCCGAGATAAGCAGCCATCTCGTAGTCAGGTCCATCAGTTAAATAAATTTCTCCATTTTCCTCTACATAACTAACCTTCATACACGAGAGTGGACATGAGTAATCTGACCAGTATCTCCTGACCCAGTATCTGGTCTCGAGCTCCCAGTGGCTATACTCTCTCACGTCATGCCACTCCTCCTGCCAATTTCTTATAGGCTCCGAACTTGTGGCGGCACCAGTGTAGTATATTCCCAGTGGTGTTCCCCAGTGCTTCATGTGATAATCCTTCATGATCAATGAGATAATCTCTTTTCTCAGAGATAGGAATTTCTCACTATCACTTACCTCGGGAAGAGGTCCTCTGCCTCTAACCACGACGGCCTTAAGCTTCTTAGATCCAAAGACAGCTCCGTAGCCACCATATCCTGCTCCATGACTCCACTTAGCATTTACCGACGCTGTTCTCACGAGGTTCTCTCCAGCGGGCCCGACATAGATCGAAGGTGGCCACGGCTTAGCACCTTCTCTCCTGAAGTCTATTTTTGTATCTTCTCTGAGATACTTAAGTGTTTCTACAGCATCTCTCCCCCAGATCCTTGAAGCATCTCTATACTCAATTTTTTCATCGTCAATATATAGATAAACAGGGTCCTTGGAGACGCCTCTTATAATTAATCCATCGTAGCCGGCGGCTTTTAGATGTATAGATAACTCTGTTGATACAGCAGATCCTACAACACCATTTGATTGAGGGCTTTTACCAGATATGATTACCTTTACCCCTCCTGGGTAGTAGCCTGTTAGAGGTCCTGTGAGAACAAGTAGAATATTTTCTGGTCCTAAGGGGTCTATGTTCTCCCATTTATCACCTAACTCTCTCCAAAGGATCCAGGTAGCTAATCCTCTACCACCAATAAACATTCTATAAATTAATCCTGGTATCTCATAGATCTTGTGTCTCTGACTACTTAGATCAATATCAAGCAATCTTCCCCAGAACCCGGGCATCTAAATCACCTTCCCAGCTCCTTCCCCCATAATCTTCTCTCCGATCCTTCTCCCGATCTCCTCAGGTTTAACAGCGTATAGCTTCAAAGTATTTATCTCGGGTCTAGGAACAACCTCAAGAGCATTATAACCCAGCTCTCTACAAGTCTTAACACACTCAGGATCTCCATCGCACAGGTCGCATATTATAACACTCTTCTTGTCCTTAACAACATATATTGATCCAACAGGACAGATCTCAACACAAATCCCACATAAAGTGCATCTACCCTCATCTACTCTGACAGCTCCTGTCTTCTCATCGACGTAGACTGCTTTAGTAGGACACTTCTCAACGCAGGGATAGTCCGGGCATTGAATACATAGATTAGGAACAAATACCCCTGGTGCGTACTCAAAGATCTTGATCCTACTAGCCTCAGGCCATATCCTCCCTTCGTGTTTTAATGAGCATGCTATTTCACATAATCTACACCCAACACACCTATCATAGTCTCTCATGATCCATATGTGACTTATTGATAATCACCTTGGAAAAATAAATAAACCACTTTATAAGCTTTCCTCAGTTTAAATCGGATCCTTAAACAACTCATAATAATTAAGTAATAGATAAATTCAGTTTCTTCAGAACATCTTCAATAACTCTTTTAGTCTCTGGATCCTCTTCATAGAGAGGAGGTCTCGAAGTCTCTTCTATAGGTGCTCCTAATAGCTTAAGAGCTGTTTTTACAGCCGTTGAATAAGATGATGATACATCAATGATTCTTGTTAGCTCGAGAAGATCTCTCCATCTAGCGATAGCCTTCGCATAATCTCTATTCTCCCAAGCTCTATAGATCTCCACATGGATCCTAGGAAAAATATTTGCTAAAGCAACAATGCCTCCATCACCACCAATCATTAAATTAGGTAGAAACAACTCATCTAAACCGGTTAGAACAGAGAATTCTCTCCTAATACTCTTGATCTCTTGAACAAGTCTCCTTAAGTAAGTGATACTATCAATAGTTGCTTTCACACCAGCAATATTACTATATTCAGTAGCTAGATCTCTTATTAATTTGATCGATAGATTCACGCCAGTGGTTGCGGGAATATTATAGAGTATCAGAGGCTTATCAATTTTCTCAGCAATCTCTGAAAAATGTTTCTTGAGTCTATCCTCTGAGTACTTAAAGTAGTAGGGTGGGGCAACAACAAAACCATTAACATCAAATTCTAATAGTTCCTTAGCTAGATCAATTACCTCAATCGTGGAGTTAGCGGTTACTCCAGGAAGAATGTTTATATGACCACTCGCCTCCTCAACAACTATAGAAACGAGCGAGATAATCTCCTCGCGTCTAAGATGAACAAATTCACCTGTTGTACTATTCGGGAAGAGACCATTAACCCCTTCTTTAATCAGATATTTAGTGAGCCATTTAAGACCATCGTGGTCAACAGAATAATTCTTTTTAAAAGGAGTTACTAATGGAACAATCACGCCGCGAAACATAATATCCAAATTATAAATCAAGACCTGCATTAATAAAGTTAATATTGATAAGTGTCTCTATATACTAACCATAGAAATAATGGGTCCCACCTATGATTCACGTCACTTATGAATCTTTAGATAAGTAATTGATTATTTTAGTATTTCATCCTAAATATAGATTGTGGATATATTGGATATAGCTGATTATTTAATCAATGTATTGATACCTATAGCGATATCCATATTCGCTATAATGGATCCTCCTGCTGCAATCCCTACATTAATAAGCTACATAGGTGTTTTATCAGGTTCAGAGAAAGATGTGAAGAAAATAGTTAATAGAATAGTTAATAAAGCTATTATTGTAGTATTCATACTTCTAACAATATTTTCTCTAGCAGGTGAGTATATACTGAAATTCTTTAATATAGACTTAGCTTCTCTACGGATAGCAGGAGGCGTACTTCTTATGGCTGTCGCAATAGATATGCTAATAACAGGTCACAAACCAGAAAATGTTAGTAGTGGAGACTTTGCTGTAGTCCCGATAGCTACACCATTAATTGTTGGTCCGGGAACTATGAGCACCTTAATTGTTTACTCGAGGATCTATGGATCATTAACAACATTACTGGGAGCATATATAGCTCTATCAATATCTTATCCTCTTCTAAGATATTCTTATGATCTATTTAAATACTTAGGTACCTCAACTCTCCAAGGCTTAGGTAAGTTTATGTCTCTAATTATTGCCTCAATAGCTGTCTCATTAATATTTAGTGGCTTAAGAGACTTAGGACTAACAAAATAAGTTGCTCAACTAAGTATCTTGAGAATCTCCTCCACAACTTTTTTTCTATTCAATAGATCTCTTTTATACACTCTCGCTAACTCTATTAAAATGCTTTTCTTTTTAAAATCAACACCAAGCAGATCAAGGATCTTGGCACCCTCAATCTCTTTATGAAGTATGTAGCTCAGTACTCTCGTTAGATTAGAAGAATACTCGATCAATCTAGCGCTTTCGAGATCAATATAGACTATCTTATCGGGATCATTGTCTCTCACAATAACTTGTTTATCGGGTCTATAGATCTCTTGGATCTCGATCATTAAATTATCTAACATATATGAAGAATATATAAGAGTCTTAATAACTCTTCTAATAGATTCTATTCTACTAATACTCTCTATCAAGAAATCAATTAGTTTAGAACCACTCACATATTCTCTAATAATGAAATCACGAGAATACTCATATACTTTTGGAGTATATCCCGATATCTCTGCTTTTCTCAATAACTCACCTTCTTTCTCAAGAGAATCAATCTTAGAATCAAATCTTCTTACTTTGAGAGCGACATCACCATAGACACTGTGTCTAGCTAAAACAACAATAGCGGCGTATCCTTTTCCAATAACTCTAAAGTTCTTTACAAGACTATCTCCATAATAATAGATCTTCTCAACACCTATCGCTTCGAGCAATCTAATTCTCTCTTGACACCTCTCGCGAAGTATCTCATGAGCAGGATAGCACAAGATCTCTACTGCGTCTCTGAGATCTAGTTCTTTCTTAACAAACACTTTTATTTACACCCTAAGAGATGGAGTGGCTTCACTATTGCCCAAATACTTAAAATTAGTCTTCAGCAAATAAAATTGAGAGGTTAAGAGTATTGTCTCTTTTAAGAGATTTGAGAGGTATTAGAACAGAACTTTTTTATATAGATGCTGCATCAACTCTACTATTCAAGAAATTAGATCTGGTTAGTTGCGGAGACGATCATAAAGAGTTTTGTGGTGAAGTATTTGTTGATCGAGATCAACCGTTTATTTTAATAGATCTTGTTGGAGAAGGCACTTTACATGTTAATGAAGATAGATTTGCAGTGTATAGAACACCTGACGGAGGACAGGAAAATAGATTCATACCAATTGAGAAAGGCTATAACAAAATATTTTTGAGACCCTCAGTTGTAGGCCCCTTTGGGGAAAAGTTATTTGATTTTCGAGGAGCATATCTATATGTTAAAGAGCCCTGGACATATAGATTTGTTATTGAAGCTTCTTTACTAACAGATCTTGCTGAGGCAACAAGAGATGAGGCTCTTATAAAAGCTATTAATTATGCTCTCGACCAAATCGAGTTAGAAGGAGTATCTAATTGGCAGATCAAGGCCTCTATGACTTACTCAATTACTAAACCACCTTTCTACATAGGTTCTCTGAAGTACTATGGTATAGAAATTGATCCCTCGATTGAACCCATGGATCCCAGTAAATTAGCTGAGATGAGTAAAAGAGCTCTTGAAACATTAAGAAACGAGATCTCGAGAATATATAATGAGATCAGAGGATCAGAAGGTGTGCTCTACGCCGTGGGTCATGCTCATATCGATGTCGCGTGGCTCTGGACACCTGATGTGACTAGACACAAGGTTAGGAGAACAATATATAATGTTTTATCACTATCGAAGAAGTACAACATGAAATTTGTTTTATCCAATGCTCTTTTTATCAAGTGGATAAGAGAGGATGACAAAGAACTATTCAAGAAACTTATTGAAGCAGTGCGTGAAGAAATTATTATCCCTGTAGGAGGCATGTGGGTTGAGAGCGACACTAACGTGATTGGCGGAGAGTCGCTGGTTAGACAATTTCTGTATGGTCAGAGAACTCTTCTAGAGACATTCGGGAGAATCACAGAAATTGGTTGGTTGCCTGATAGTTTTGGTTTCGTTGCGTCTCTACCACAGATCCTCAGAAAATCAGGTATAAAGATATTCTTTACACATAAACTCTATTGGAATAAACAGAATAGGTTCCCATACTCCTTATTTAGATGGGTAGGTGTAGATGGTAGCGAGATAATAGCTGTTAACTACGCGACTTACGGAAGCGATCTATCCCCCAGACAAATTATTAATGCTTGGAGAGACCACACATCTCCGGAAACACCTGGTTTCATAGCATTTGGGTACGGTGATGGCGGGGGTGGGCCAACGTGGTTCATGATGGAAAGGTTAAAGACTTACTCAAGAGCTCCCGGAGCACCTAAGATAGTCTTGGCAGACCCCTACCAGTACTATGAAGCGGTTAAAAATAGTGAATTACCTATCTGGAGAGGAGAACTATATCTAGAGATCCATAGAGGAACATACTCGACTGGGCATAAAATAAAGAAATTTATTAGGCTAGTCGAAGAAGCATTAAAAGATCTTGAGATCATAAGCTTTATGTTTAATGAGAGAAAGAACTACAGAGACTTCTGGGAGATCCTTCTAGAAGCAGAGTTTCACGACACAGCATCAGCGACATTAGTTGAGGAGGCTTATAGATACTACGTAGACAAATTATCAGACTTGTACAAGAGAATTAATGATGAGATAGCTTCTATAGTGAAGAAGAATATATTGGGCGAAAATAATAGACTAATCGTGATCAATACTCTTCCGTGGAGTAGAGTCGATGTTGTTAGAGGTATGGTGAGAGGAGCCATTCAACAAGTAATTGATGGTGATATCTATTCGCTTGTTGAGGTTCCTGCAATGAGTATTAAGACGTTTGAGGAAGGTGAAGGGGTCTCCTCAGATTCCTTGAGTGTTGATAGAGACAAAATTAGTAATGGTGTGTTAGAAATTGATTCGAAGGGATCAATAAAGGATCTAGAGAATAATATTGAGGCAGTTAAGAGAAGCTATATTGTGGCCTGTAGAGATATTCCTGCTGAGTGGGATGGTTGGGATATTGATCCTTGGTACAAGAGAAGTTGTAGAGAGCTAACACCATATGAGGTCGAGATAATTGAGAGAGGACCACTGAGATCTTGTCTGGAGAGAAGATATAGGTATCGAAGAACAGAATTGAGAGAGAGAATATGTTTATGGAGAAACAATAGAAGAGTTGATTTCAGGATAACAGGTTTTGTTAGAGATAGATTCATTTTATTCAGAGAATTATTTGAGTTAGGCTTTAATCCAGTTAGTGCTGATGCCGAAATACCTTATGGAGTGATTAGGAGAAGTATTGAGCCAGAGAACACGTGGGATCAAGCGAAATTTGAGTTTCCTGTGTGGAGATGGGTAGATGCATATTCAATAGATTACGGAGTAGCGGTTATTAACAAAGGTAGATCTGGGCATAGCCTAGATAAAAGAACAATTGGAATAACTCTAATAAAGACGCCTGTATTTCCTAATCCACACCTGGATCATGGAGAAATAGATATTGAATTCTCGCTGTATCCGCATAAAGGGACGTGGAGAGATGCTGAGATACCTAGGAGAGCATTAGAGTATCATAGACCGCTTAGATCCTTTAAAGGCTATGTGGAGGAGAAAAGTTTATATAGGATAGATCAGCCTAATATACTATTAGAAACAATAAAATACGCTGAAGAAGGATCAGGATATATAGCTAGGATATGGGAGACCTATGGAAGAAGAACTATACTGGGGGTCGAGGCGGAGGAAACAGATCTCATAGAATCAAAATATATCTATCGCAAAGAGTTAGTGCTTGAACCATACGAGATCAAGACTATTAAAATAAATAGATAAGGTCGATCTTTCGTATCATTGTTTGTAGACATGTAGTAATACCTCTACAACTAATTTTTACCATACATCCCAAAATTAAATCGGTGTTGATTTGAGAATCTATTATGCGGTTGTGGGAGGGGTGGTAGAAGATAAGTCTCCTGAGAAAATGGGTGCTTGGGGTCCACAGACACACTTAGACTTATTACGCGAGAAATCATTAATTGATTCAGAGATTAGAACTGTTTTATCCGAGCTTTCTTTTGAGGGCTACGAGTTAGAAGTAGTTGGCGGAGAAATATTCAATAATGAGAAAGAAGTATTTGAGAAATCGAGAGATATTCAAGACTCTGATGCTTTAATAATATATCCTGTGGGGCCGAATGGCATGGTTGTAAGAGCTCTTCTAGGTTTTGCTAAGCCAACGATGGTGTTTATCAGATCTGGAGAAAGATACTATACTTTTGCTGAGATATTTGATTCTAGAGTTATGAGGATGGAGACTGATCAAGTAATGCTTCCCTATCCAGATGATGTTTTTGTCATATACGATGATCCTGAGGAGTTAAAAAGGGCTATTAGAGGAATATACGGAGTGTATAGACTGAGGAGAACAAAGATTCTTTATATAGGAGTTCCGTACGGGTGGCAAGGTAGATTCCATGAGTTCAGAGCCTTTATGAAGAGAATCGGCTTAGAAATAGTATTTCTTGATCACGACAAAGCATTTGAAGAAGCTCAAGAATATCTCGAGAGTAAAGAAGGTCAAGAGGAAGTTAAGAGGTATTTGAAAATAGTTGAGGAGAATGCCTCAGATGTTAAAATAAGTAGAGAGGGTCTGGAATTAGGTGTTAAGCAATTCATTGGCTTAAAATATCTGGCTAAGAAATACGGAGCTGATGTAGTCACTATATCAGGATGTATGCTTTATGGAGCATCTAAATGGAGAGTAGCACCATGCTTAGCATTTTCCTTGCTAGATGACCTTGGCTTATTAGGAGTATGTGAAGGTGACTTAAGCAACTTAGTTGCTAAGGTGCTCCTGAGATATGTAGCTAATAGACCGGCTGTTTTCGCTAATCCATCAATACCAAACAGAGGTTCAGAGGCTGTATTTGCGCACTGCACAGCACCGACAAAACTACTTGGCTATGGATCCAGAGGATTCAAATACTCTTTAGAGACACACTTTGAATCAGATACTCCAGCAGCTATAAAAGTATTCTTTGAGGGCGGGCATAAAGTAACTCTAATAAATCTCTCATTTTATTTAGATAAAGCATTGATTGCCTCAGGAGAGTCTGTAGGCTTTGCTAATTACCCGATATGTAGATCTCAGATAAGGATCAGATTCAGAGACGTTAAGGAATTATATGAGAAAGCAAGAGGATTTCACTGGAGCTATGTATACGGGGACTACACTAGAGAGTTAGAATATGCTATGAGAGTTCTAGGTATAAAATATGATTTGATCAGATCTTAATAGGTCCTATAAATATTTATTACTCTTGAGTAGAAAGAGAGAAAATAGATCTTTTTTAGACTGAATTTAATGTAGAACAATAAATATTTATTTGAGAAAACTTATTTTTCTACCTAATTCAACGAATGAATCTACTACATACTTTATATCTTCCTCGCTATGAGCAGCTGAGGGCTCTAATCTAATTCTCGCTTTACCTTTCGGCACAGTTGGGTAGACTATTGCTTGTGCAAATATGCTATACTCATCGAATAATCTCCTAGAGAACTCTTGCGTGAGTTTTTCGTCGTAGAGCATTACTGGAGTTATTGGGTGCTTGGTGTTTCCTAGATCAAATCCGTGATCTCTTAATCCTTTCTGCAGGATCCTTGTGTTTTCCCATAGTTTTCTAATTAACTCATCACTTTCCTCAAGTATCTCAACAGCAGCTATAGCAGCCGCTACGTCAGGAGGATTCATCGCGCTTGAGAATAGAAATGGTCTACCTCTCTGTCTGAGATACTCTATTGCATCAGCATTCCCCGCAACATATCCACCGATTACACCAAATGCTTTGCTTAGGGTTCCCATTTCGAAATCTACTTTTTCATGGAGCTTGTAGTAATCAACTATTCCTCTACCGTGGTCTCCGAGTACGCCTTCTCCATGTGCATCGTCTACATATACTATTGCGTTGTACTCCTCTGCTAACTCCACGATCTCTGGTAGAGGAGCGAGGTCTCCATCCATTGAGAATACTCCGTCTGTTACGATAACCTTTATCTTGTAATCCTTAGCTTCCTCAAGTCTTCTTCTGAGATCTTGCATATCTAGGTGTTTATAAACTACTTTAGGAGCACCTGATAATCTGATCCCGTCTATGATACTTGCGTGATTAAGCTCCTCGCTTATAAATATGAGATCTTTTCTATTCCATCCTAAAGCACCTAGAGCACCTAAGTTAGCGTTGTAGCCACTCTGGAAAGTTATCGCAGCCTCTCTTCTCTTGAATTTAGCTAACTTCTCCTCAAGAACCATATGAAGCTCCATTGTACCAGCAATTGTTCTCACAGCACCTGCACCAACTCCATAGTCAAGTATCGCTCTGATAGCCGCCTCCTTAATCTTCGGATGTGCTGCTAGACCCAAGTAATTGTTAGAGCACATATTGAGAACTCTCTTACCATCAACAACTACCCACGGACCCTGTTGGCTCTGCAATCTTCTTATCGTTACATACAGACCCTGTTCCCTGAGAAGCCTTAACTCGTCTCTTAACCAATCAAGTTTACTCATGATAATTCACCTAGTAGAAATATTTCTTAAAACTAATATTTTCTAGTTCTCCTCGTATAAGTAGTCTTCTTATATTCACGATCATGTCATGAGCCATCTCCTCAAGACCCCACTCAGGTCTCCAACCCCAATCTTTTCTGGCCATTGAGTCATCGATTCTCTTGGGCCATGAATCAGCTATTCTCTGTCTGAGAGGATCAGGATCAAAACTAGCCTTAAAATTCGGAATATATTTCTTAATCACATCTGCTAACTCCTGAGCTGAGAAACTCATTCCTTGAACGTTATAGAATCTTAGGGTAAGCTTGTTTCTATTAGCCTCGAGAAGTTGTGTAATTGCTCTCAAAACATCAGGCATATAGATCATTGGAAGAGTAGTGTCAGGTCTCACCCAAAAGACATACTCTCCTCTCCTAACAGCCTCGAAAAATGCTTCTACAGCATAATCTGTTGTCCCACCACCAGGAGGATTCTTCCAGCTAATAACGCCTGGGAGCCTTAGACCTCTTATATCAATATCATATTTATAGAAGTAGTACTCGCCTAATAGCTCAGCTAATACTTTACTGATCCCGTAGAGTGTTTTTGGTCTCATAATAGTTATGTCACCTGGATTATCCGGCGTCTCAGGACCAAACACGGCTATTGAGCTAGGAATAAAGATCTTCTTAATAGAGTGCTCACGCGCGCTCTCAAGAATATTGTGAAGACCTAATACATTAACTCTCCATGCAAGATCAGGGTTTCTCTCGCCCTTAGCAGATAATATGGCGGCTAAATGAATTATTGTGTCAATATTTGTCTCCTCAATAACTTTATCGATCTGCTCTCTATCTGTTATATCTAAATAATACTTAGGTTCCTCAAAACCTCTCAGCTTCTCTAAATCAATATCTGTAGCAATAACATTTTCTCTACCATATCTCTCTCGTAGATAAGGGATCAGTTCTGAACCTATCTGACCACAAGCCCCTGTGACAAGAATTTTCATAAATTCCTCCGAATAAAAATAATCTGAGAAAATTAAAATTAATATAATTTATTTATTGCTAAGGACTATCTCCAACTAAAACCTTTCTTGGGGACCATAACAACTCTATCAAATTCAAGAACTAGTTCATTATTCTGATTATATGCTCTTGTTCGAATCTTAACAACTCCGAATCCAGGTCTACTCCGGGACTCTCTAGCTTCAATAACTTCAGCCTCAGCATATATTGTGTCTCCAGCAAAAACTGGTTTATGAAACTTAACATTCTCTATGCCAAGCATAAAACCTCTTGAGGTCAGTGTGGTGGTTAAGCCTATAGCTATAGCTAGTGTTAAGACACCATTAATTACTAAGCGTCCCTTGAATGGTTCACCGGGATAGTTCTTCTCAACATAGATCTTGTCAAAATGTATTGGGTTAGTATTATTAGTTAATAGCGTAAACCATATGTTATCTACGTCAGTTAATGTTCTACCATAAAAACTCCTGAATCTTAACCCCGGGACTAGGTCCTCGAAATAGTATTCATTAGCAGTATTCAATTTAAGGAAAACCTCCACAATAATAATATGAATACATCATAATATGACAAAAGTAGTGCTTGGCGAATATATTAACCGAGAAAAACTAATTTAGATGATCTCAGGATCTCTAGAAACTCGTAGAGTAATCTCACACCATAACCCGTGGCTCCCTTAGGATAATAAGGTTTCTTAGGACCCTCCTGCTGAACCCATGCTACACCAGCTATATCAAGATGAGCCCATTCAACATCTTCGGCGAATTTAGCTAGAAACGCTGCTCCTGCTTGTGCTCCCGCTGCACCGGCTACACCTGTGTTCTTGATATCAGCTACTTCAGATTTGATGTCTTCAAAATACTCTTCCCACAGTGGCATTCTCCAGAGCCTATCTCCTGATCTCTCAGAGGCTTTTGTAAATATCTCTGCTAGTCTTTCACTGTTCGTGAATAATCCTGCTGCGTGATTTCCTAAGGCCACAACTATTGCTCCTGTTAAAGTAGCTATATCGATAATTATTTTTGCCCCAAGATCCTTTTTTGCGTAGCTTATCGCGTCAGCCATAATTACTCTACCCTCAGCATCGGTATTATCGATCTCTACCGTTAATCCACCGTACATTCTTAGGACATCACCTGGTTTATAAGATGATCCTGAGGGTAAATTCTCTACTGCAGGAATCAATACTACTAGATTCACGGGCAATCTTGATTTAGCAACAGCATACATAACTCCTATGACAGCGGCTCCTCCTGATTTATCAAATTTCATATCTCTCATCCCCTGCGGAGTCTTAAGATCAAGTCCACCTGCATCAAATGTCACGGTCTTACCTACCAATGCGATTGGGCTTTCATTCTGTGCTCCTTTGTATCTGAGTATTATTAGTCTAGGCTCTACACTACTTCCTTTACCAACACTATATATACCATTCATGCCTCTCTCAACTAATTCTCTGCCTCTAATAACAAAGATCTCGACATCTGGAAACTCCTTAAATAGATCTCTTACATAGTTCTCAAGTTTCTCGGGGTTCATATCTGAGGCAGGAGTATTAGCGATATCTCTAGCAATATAAATAGCCTCACTTAATACCTCAACTCTCTCGAGAACAGGTTTAGTGTCGAAGGCAGGTTCCTTCAGGATTATTTTCTTAATTCCACGGATCTCGTCTCCGGTCTTTAGACTAAATGTGTATATAGATAAATTAAATCCCTCTAGAACAAGATAAAGTGATCTATCACTTAGGATTTTGTCGCTGTGGGGGGTTATGATAGAGATACTTTCGTAACCACTATTCTTTGCATCGGAGCCGATGTATCCTCCGTAGATTCTTAGTGTTTCCTCAGAGAATTTTTCGTAGGGTCCTAGACCAATTGTGATGATTCTCTTAACTTTGATCTCTGGTATTCTTGGGTAGATCCTTATGATCTCTCCGACCCTTCCTTTTAAATCCCCTAATTTTCTTAATCGATTAAGTTCTCCATCTAATAAATGATCTAGTTTCTCCACATCCTCAGTAAACTTATTCTCGAAAACAGGTAAGTATAGGACTTCTGTCTCTATTCTCCAAGGATCTTCTTTAACGAAGATTATCTCAGGAGTTATTTTCCTCATATGAATCACCTAATCTATTTTTTATAGGGATTTATATTATTCATCAAGTTTAACTTATTAAGTTAATGAATACTTATAAGTGTCTTACCAAACTTCTATTTCTTGAAGGTAGAATTAATAATGAAGATCTCTTCTATAAAAAAACTATTTACTATACTTCTGATATCAGTAGTCATCGTATCTCTGATATCAGTATTTATCACAACAAATATTTCCTATGCTCAAACAAGTGAGATAAACGCTGTAACCTATGACAAGTGGCTCACTAGATGTGATAGATACGGTGGCACTATAAAAATCGCGTTCCCAAGTGAACCAAATACACTTAATACAATAGCTGCTGGAAGCACTTGGGAGATACTAATTCTCGAATCTGTGTATGATAGATTATTTAGATGGATAAATGGGACATTAACATATGAATTAGCTAAATCAGTAGAGTACTCACCAGATCACTTAGTTCTGACAATAAGGATTAGAGAGGGAGTTAAGTGGCACGATGGCTCTGAGCTAACAGCTGATGATGTCGCTTTCACTATAAATGCTTACGCTAATAGCTCATGGGCTTATCTATACAGCTACTTCACGAGTGTAGCCAACGCAACAGCTGTCGATAAATACACTGTTAAAGTTTATTTCAAGGGGCCTGATGCAGGATTCATATACACTGCCTTAGCTGGAGCAAATATTATTCCTAAGAAGATCTGGGAGCCGCTATATGCATCAAAAGGTGATGCGTTAGCTAAGTATTCACCTAAGATCCCTGATGAATTAATTGGTTCAGGACCCTTCAAATTAGTTGAGTGGGTACCTACACAATACATAAGATTAGTGGCTAACAAAGACTACTGGTTGGGTAGACCATGTGTAGATGAAATGATAATAGTGTTCATAACAGAAGCTCAGGCAGCGCTACTAGCTGTTCAGAGAGGTGATGTAGATGCCTACGTGGGTTGGGTGACCCCAGAGGCTGTTCCACAGCTACTATCAACACCAAATGTTGCTCTACACGTGTTTGTTTCAGACACATTCTATCACTGGGGTCTAAATAATCTGGTTTATCCACTAAATATCTCTGAGTTTAGAAGAGCCTTAGCTTTCGCAATTGATAGACAGGCGATAGTTAATCAAGTGTTAATGGGATATGGAGTTGTTGGTAGCCCAGGTGTTGTGCCACCGGTTGGGCCTAATGCTCAGTGGTATGATCCTAATGTTCAAAATGCTTACTACTACGATCCTAAGAAAGCCGCCGAGATATTAGATAAACTAGGTTTCAAAGACGTAGACGGAGATGGTTGGAGAGAGTTGCCTAATGGATCTAAGTTCCAGATAGAGATTTATGCGCCCTCGTATGATATTGTTAGAGTAAGAGTTGCTCAGATGATTGCTGATTGGTTAGCAAAGATACCTGGTGGAGGCATCAAAGCCGTTCCTAGGGCGGCTGATTGGACAGCTGTGTGGCCAATGATTAGAGAAGCAAAAGTTGACTCGTGGCTACTTGGTAGTGGACCAGACAACTATATATCTTGGCTATTCTTCAGGTTCCATTCAAGACCTCAGGGAGCAGGTAACTGGGTTAGGTTCTCAGATCCTGAGGTAGATAAATTAACAGAGGAGCTCTTAACAACTTTTGATCCTGTGAAAGTGAAAGAGATAGCGTACAAGATACAAGATTTAATAGCTGAGAAAGTGCCTATAATAACACTTTACTACAGAAAATTAATTGAGCCCTATCGAACAGATAAATTCGAGAATTGGTTCAGAGATCCAACCACGGATATCTATAACAGAATAACTTATCTAAGAGTCCAGCTTAAGAGCGGCGGTGTTCCCGCGGTTACACAGACGCAGATTATTAGAGAAACTGTTACGAGCCCTGCGTCAATTACGCAACCAACAGCAACTGTAACTATCGCCCAGACAGTGCCAACAGCAACTGCGGTGACAGCTACACCTACTGCCCCGATAGGTGTTTCTGAGACAATGCTATACGTGATATTAGGAATAGTTGTATTACTAGTTGTGTTGTTAGCTGTGATTCTTCTGAAGAGGAAGTAATTAGGTGATTTTTTGGATAAGAGATATATTATTCAAAGAATAATTTTTTCAGTTATTGCATTCTTCTTCATAATTACTCTTGTATTTTTTCTGGCGAGAGCTACAGGAGATCCTTTAGCTGAGCTCGAGAATGATCCGAGGGTCTCCCCAGAGACTATAAAAACAATTAAAGCATTATTTGGATTAGATAAACCACTCTATATACAGTACCTAGATTTCTTAAGGAATATGTTGCTTGAGGGACAATTCGGCTACTCAATTGCTTACAGAAGACCTGTTATGGATGTTATTGCTGAGAGAATATGGTATACTCTAGCTCTTTTAATACCAGCTATTACACTCTCAAATTATCTAGCCTATAGATTAGGTATCGAGATAGCTTGGAGAAGAAGAAGTGTAGTAGGGTCAGCAATAGTTTCTCTTTCAATAATTATTAGTTCCGTACCCTATTTCTGGTTAGCAATATTATTCCTCTATATCTTCAGTGTACAACTCAATTGGACACCAATTTTTGGAGCAGTATCGCCTGGAGTCAGTTTCTCGTGGTCTCCTCAGTGGTTCCTGGATTACTTATGGCACTACATACTACCATTCAGTGTATTAGTTTTTAGATCAGTCTTCTCCTACGTATTATACGTTAGAAATACCACAATAGATATCTTGGGGGAGGACTATGTGAATGTCGCTGTTGCCATGGGTCTTTCTCCCACAAGGGTTAAATACGACTATGTTGCTAGAAACGCTATGCTACCAATAATAACTGTTCTGGGTCTCAGATACGCGTTCCTTATAGATGGGGCAATATTGACTGAGACAGTATTCTCATATCCAGGTACTGGAAGACTTGTTTTCGAAGCCATTTACCAAAGAGATTTCTGGCTTCTCCAGGGAGCAACTGTTATATTGGCTCTCAGTGTTATTATAGTGAATCTGGTCATAGATCTATTATATGGATTACTTGATCCGAGGGTGAAACAAAGATGATGAGTAGTAGAGAATATATTGCTAGAGGATTAGAGAGATATAGAGAACTATGGATAGTTTTCAGATCTAATAAATGGGCTCTTGCGGGACTAATAATACTCTCAGCAATAGTCTTTATAGCAGTCTTCGCCGACTATATCGCTCCCTACAACCCCAACGCAAGAATCGCACCACCATTTCAACCACCTTCTCGAGAACATCTACTTGGTACAGACGATGTTGGTCACGACATATTATCTCAACTAATCTATGGAGCAAGAATATCACTCTTCATAGGCTTCTTATCAGCTGTTATAGGAACATTAATTGGTTTATTAATTGGCTTAGTATCAGGCTACGTAGGAGGCATAGTAGATAATATCTTAATGAGATTCACTGATATATGGCTCTCGCTACCAACGCTACTATTCACAATTTTTCTAGTCGCAATAATACTCAGATCATCTTCATACCCAATAATCTACGGAATAATACTGGCCATAGCACTAACCTCGTGGCCAAGCGTGGCTAGATTAATAAGATCCTCTGTCCTAAGCATTAAAGAGAGACCATACGTAGAAGCTGTCAAGGCATTAGGTGCTCCTGGAACAAGAATAATGTTCAAGCATATTCTACCAAACACAACATCAATACTAGTTGCTGAAGTAATTTATAGAACCTCATACGCAATGCTAACAGAAGCATCGCTAAGCTTTCTGGGCTTAGGAGACCCAACAACCATTAGTTGGGGAATGATGCTTTACTACGCAATGGCTAGATACGCAGTTGTCTTAGGATACTGGTGGTGGTTTATTCCACCGGGACTAATGATCTCGATCACAGTACTATCAGTAATGCTAATAGGATTAGCACTAGAGGAATACTTCAACCCAAGACTCAGAGGAAAAGCTCTTTAGAAAATAACTTGACTATCTCAATACAAAATCAATACAAATTTTTCTTTAAGCTCTCCATGATCTTCTTCACTGTGTAAAAGATTGTTAAAATTGTTGGTAGCACAACTAGGGCAGATACTACTAGGACAGTAATTAATACATCACTAACCTCTGTAAAGACACTCCTCAGGATAATATATAATAGGAATGATATACGTAGTTGATATAGTACCACTACAAACATAATTGGTAATATTGTGAAAAGAGATATGTATACCGAGAGCTCCTTTCCAAAAACCCTTATTTTATCTCCTCTAATTAAGCTACTCACAACATTCTTTACAATATATCTATCTAACACAATTAAGAATATCCAGAGAGAAAAAGCTATTAGCAGTA
>ERZ1669248.545-NODE-545-length-17517-cov-15.420170_pt1 | contig 17517 bp, 14 predicted proteins | sample MGYA00579296_ERZ1669248 | MGnify/ENA primary metagenome ERZ1669248 (study PRJEB41166, sample SAMN08046057) | hot springs metagenome | biome: hot spring; feature: neutral hot spring; material: thermophilic sediment; isolation source: thermophilic sediment from...
TGCCAAACTCGTCCGAACAGGCGCACGACTCCAACCTCGTCGCTCCCGACGATGTAGAAGCCAGCGAGCAAATAAAGTGCGATGCAGGTCAATAACCATCGCAACATTTGGCTTTCACCTCGGTTTTGGGCAGATAGGCAGGTGGGCATTAGGCAGGTAGGGATTCAACGGCGTTTGGCAAACTGCTGCAGGGAACGGATGAGACGATGCAACATTTTGCCCACCTTCTCGCACATGCTCAAAAGGTGACCAAGATTGCTTTCGGAAAGAAACCCTACACGATGCGCAAGCAGCAAATAGGTTTCCAATTCTTTCAAAGAGCCCTGAGCGACGCGCAGAAACTGCAAATATTCGCCCCTTGACTCTCTCCCATAACCTTCAGCGATGTTAGCAGCAACAGAAGCAGCCGCACGGCGAATTTGTGTCACTAAACCGAACATTTCGCTCTTCGGAAAATGATGCGTCGCTCGGTAACATCGTTCAGCCAACTCCATTGCCTCTTGCCAAACCTTCAAGTCTCGGTATGAGCGAATTTCCGCTTCCGCCATTTGTGTCACCTCGCCTTTAGGCAATAGGCAGTTGGGCAGAATACTCTTTCCGTATCGCTAAGTCCCTATCAACCGTTTGTGTCGTTTGCGTTAAGCAATTCTCAAATTCATCGCACTTCGTTCAGGGTCTATCTCTACCTGCCCATTTGCCTACCTGCCCAATTGCCCGTCGTTTCTCGTCCTTGTGTCAGCAACTTCAAAAACTCCGAATCTGCGGAAAGCACGACTGTCGTCTTGTTGTCAAGGGCTTTTTTGTAGGCGTCCAGCGTCCGAAGCATCTTGTAAAACTGCGGGTCGCGGGAGAAGGCTTGACCGTAAATGCGGGCGGCGATGGCATCGCCTTCACCCTTGATTCGTTCGGCTTGTCGGTAAGCGTCGGCAAGGATGCGTTCCTTTTCTCGGTCGGCTTCCGCTTTGATGCGGGTCGCAATTTCCTCGCCTTCAGCGAGATAGCGCTTGGCAATTCGTTCCCGTTCCGCTCGCATCCGAGCGAAAACCGCTTCCTTGTTTTGCTCAGGGAAGTTCAACCGCTTGATGCGGACATCAACGATGTCAATGCCATAAAGGCGGCGGGCAAGATTGCGGCATTGCGTTCGCACCGTTTCCGTCAACTCGCTCAACTTCGTCTCTTCTCCGTTGCCCACTTCCTTATCGCGGACAGCGACGAGGTGGGCGAGGTCGTAGTTGCCCAAAGTCGCTGCCAGTTGCGACCAAACAAGGTCGTGAAGCCTCATTTCTGCGCCAACGGCATCGCCGACGCTTTGCCAAAACCGAACGGGGTCATCAATGCGCCAGAGGACAAAAGCGTCAACGAGCAAGTTCTTTTTGTCACCCGTGAGAAATTCAGTCGCTGGCGGGTCGTAGATTTGCAGGCGCTTGTCAAATTTGCGGACGCTGTCAATAGGTAAACGAAGATGTAAGCCAGCATCGCCGACGGTTCGCACCAGCCGACCGAAGCGAACCACAACCGCCCATTCGGTCTCGTCAACGACAAAGAAGCAGCGAACAACGAGCAAGAACAAAAAAACGCCAAAAACTGTCAAGATGGCTTTTCGCTTTACTGTTTCACCCATAAGCCCTCACCTTCGCATGTTTCGCCTGAATTCAGGAAGGCTTCACCTGCCCCTTCAGGCGTGTTCGTCAAAATTCGCCAACCGAATTCCGTGCTCAGAATCAAACCATCGGAGCGCAACTTGTGAAAAATTTCCCTCATGGAAGCAAACTCGCCCTTATCAACCAGCACGACGCCATCTTCCAAAACTTCCAGCAACAGCGGGTTAAGGGTTTTGAACATGCGTTGCCATTGCGAGCGAGCGTATGGGAAAATTTCTAAGTTGCCTTGTGCCAATTCAGCGAACTGAGCGATGCGGTCAATCAACCTCAAACCGTCGTCACAATTCATCCCGACGAAGACATCAATGTCGCTGTTCACAGTCCACTTGCCTTTTGCTGCTGAACCAAAAACGACGATGAAGGCAATTTCGTCGCCGCACTCGCACATCAGCCGTTCCACAAACGCTTTCAAGTCTTCAAACTCAGGGTGCGCCGATAACTCTTCTGGCAAATTCAATGACCAACTCCGCATCTTTCACCGCCTCTTTTGCGTCGCTCTCAAAAAACTGGTCAACAGGAGCACCTCTGTCAAAGGCATTCGGGTAACGAGTCGGGATGTAGTATCGGTTGAGCCGGGCACAGGCTCGGTGAACTTCCTCTGGGGCTGTAATGTAAGGTTGCAGAGAGTGCAAAAGCAGGTTGAGGTTGTGCCCACGCGAGTGTTGGCGAAGATGCTCCCCGAGGGCTTTCAAAGCCTTTCCAGCAGCCTGTTGACATGTAAAGCAACACCAAGACCAATGCCCATAAGCCAACAAGTCACGAGCCGCTTGCAACTCCGCTTCCGCTTCTCGCATCCAATCTTCCGTCTGCTGCATAGAGCATCACTCCATCCGACGGCACTGCAGCGACCATCACGATTGAAGGGATGTCACGGAAGAACGGAACAACCGTTGCTACAATTTGGGACGACGGTCCGAATGAGAAAAGTCCTGCCAAGCCCGACTTAATTTTGTCGCATTAACGAGATGTGAGAGCACTGGGGGGCAAACTAAATTTGCCTGCTCAGTTATGGGGTTCAAACTGGCTTTGATGGGGCGGATGAAATCCGCACGAAGAAATTTTTCGGACAGGCTTTGCCTGTCCCTACATTGCAAGTGAAATCCGTCCGCAAGTTTTGGGGGTGGTTTCACTTGCCCCTACAGCACCAAACAATGTTTGCAGCAAAAGACGGACGGTTTTTTGAGGAGACAATCTGGCTTTTACGAGCGAGGTGAAGTCGGATGGACAAGCCCATCGTGAGCGTTTCGGGAATTCGCGGTGTCATCGGTGAAACTTTGCTACCCGAAGAGGCATTGAGATGGGCGCTCGCTTACGGGACGATGGTCAACGGAGGAACGGTCGTGCTTGGGCGAGATACTCGCCCTTCGGGCGAAATGTTGCGGGGTGCTGTTTTGGCGGGTTTGCTTTCAACGGGCTGCAAGGTCATTGACTTAGGCATCGTCCCGACGCCGACTTTGCAACTGGCGGTGCAGCATTGGCAGGCGGACGGTGCCGTCGCCCTCACCGCTTCTCACAATCCTGCCGAGTGGAATGCTTTGAAGTTTTTTGAGCCGTCGGGCATGTATCTGGACGCCGACGGACTGAAACGCCTGCGAGGGATTTACGAAAGCGGGCAATTCCGACGCGCTCGTTGGAACGAAGTCGGACAAATTCAGACCGATGCGACCGCCATTGACCGCCACATTGAACGGATTCTCACCTGCGTGGATATAGACCGCATTCGGGAGAGGCGCTTTCGCGTCGTCATTGATTGCGCCAACGGGGCGGCATGCTTCATCTCGCCTCGCCTTCTGGAACGGCTCAACTGCGAAGTCATTCCGCTCTTTGCCGAACCGACGGGCATTTTCCAGCGTGACCCTGAACCCATCGCCGAAAATTTGAGCGAGTTATGCCGAAGGGTGCGGGAAACGGGCGCCGATGTCGGTTTCGCCCATGATGCTGATGTTGACAGGTTGGCGATTGTGGCGGATGGTGGCGAGGCGTTGGGTGAGGAAATGACGCTGGTCATCGCTGTCTACCATGTCCTTGCTCACAAAGAGCGTGGTCCTGTCGTGACGAACCTGTCCACGACGATGGCGATAGATGAGGTGGCGAAAACTTTCGGCGTTCCCGTTTACCGAACGCCTGTCGGCGACATCAATGTCAGCAAGCGGCTTAAGGAAGTGGGCGGGGCGATTGGAGGCGAAGGGAACGGCGGCGTCATTTATCCCCGCATCCAGTATGCGCGGGATGCTATCGCCGCTTTGGCGCTCGTCTTGGAATTCATGGCGATGCACGAAGAACCGTTGAGCCAACTGGTGCAGCGGTTGCCACGCTACCACATGGTCAAAAAGCGCCTGCCCATCGGCGCCGTGCCCGTCCATGAGTTGCTGGAACGCATCAAAACCCGTTACACCGCTGAGGAAGTCGTGGAAGAGGATGGCGTGAAATTGCGTTGGGATGACCACTGGGTGCATGTCCGACCGTCGGGCACAGAACCCATCTTGCGGGTCATCGCCGAAGCCAAAACGCCCGAACGCGCCGAGCAACTTTGCGACGAAGTTATCGCCGATTTGAGCAAGATGCTGAAGGTGAGCGGGTAGCCAATGGTGAATAGCCGATGAGGGTGTTCGGAAAGGGAGGGCGAGGCTCCTGCCGAGCCGAACATATCGGCAAGTCATGAGATGGGCAGGTAGGAGAAATTTGGGCTCACCAGGAGGTTCGCCCTCCCACTTGGATTGCCCACGAATGAATTGGTGGGCTACTGTGTAGCATCAGGCTTTTCCCTAACGATTAACGACCGTCGCCCACAAGGGGCGACGCTACTCGGTGAGACAAAAAATCAGGTTTTGTAGGGCGCAGTTGGACACTGCGTCGACAAAAAATCAGTCGGCACGGCGTCCAGCCGTGCCCTACGGCTGATTGGTCACAACTTTTCGGACACACTCCCCATGAATTGACATCGCAAGCAACCCTGCCCAAATTTGTAGCGTGAGGCTTTGTTCTAAGGGTGATGGCTGTGTTGAGGGAAGTGTTACAACGGGAGTTTTACGACCGAGACCCAATCACCGTCGCCAAAGACTTGTTGGGCAAAGTCTTGGTCAGGGAGACACACGAAGGTGTCACTGCGGGAATCATCGTTGAGACGGAAGCCTACCTCGCTCACAATGACCCAGCAAATCACGCCTTTAAAGGCATGACGAAGAGAAACAAGAGCATGTTCGGTCCGCCCGGGCATGCATATGTCTATCGCATCCACCAAGTCCACTGCCTGAATGCGGTCACAGAACCTGAAGGTGTTCCCAGTGCGGTTCTAATTAGGGCGCTGATGCCGGTTGAAGGGGTTGAGTTGATGGTGAGAAGGTTAGGGCGAGTTGACCCCTTGCCGACAACCGGTCCTGGGAAACTGTGCAAAGCGATGGGAATTGACTTGAGTTTGGACGGCTGGGATTTGACCTTGGGCAAGCAGTTATGGGTGTCTGAAACCGTTGAACCGATTAAAGTCAGCGATGAGGACATAACTGTCACCGCAAGGGTCGGAGTGACAGCGGCGAAGGATTTGCCTTTGCGTTTCTTCCTGCGCCGTCAACCCTTCCTCAACTTCGTTAGCCGCCCCAATCGCTACGATCGGAGTTTTGAAAGGGCTTGAAATTTCATTGGCTTTCGTTTTTGGCCAAACATTTCGGCTTCTACAAGGAGCCATCACGCCAAATTGGCTTTAAAGGGCTCTTTTTTGTAGGGTGCGAATTTGCGTCGTTAACGCTCTTTACTCAAAGGATTGTTGGTGGCTGTTAACCCTAAACCGTAGGAGCGGATGAAATCCGCCTTAGGTTTTCGGGCAGGTTTCACCTACCCCTACAGTTGTCCGCACACCGACAATGTTTGCTGTAAAGAGCGATGTTCAGCAAGGTCAACTTTCCACGAACGTGTTCAGGGATTGGCATTTTCCATTACCGCCGACGAAGTTGAAGCGTGGAGGCTTGTGAGCGCTTAATGCTAAAATGTTTTTCGTCTCAGTGTCATTGTTCCAATTTGCTTTTTCCCGTTCGGGGTGACTTGAGATGACTGAAGCGGAGCGAACTTTTGAGCCGATTTTGCAATGGCTGAGGTCAAACTTGGGAGCGAACCACCTAATTGTCACCCTCTACGACGCCACTTGCAATTTCGTCTCCAACTTGCTCCGACAGCCTTTTGTCCCGCGCTTTTCGGCTATCAGCCAACTTGAAAACTTTGTCAAGTCACGAAATTGCGGTTCGGTTTTTGTCTACGCACCCGCTGGTTTTGGGAAGACAACCTTTTTGGCGAATTGGGCGATTGGTGTTTCAGATGGGGTGATTGCAATGCATTTCTTTTCGCGAGCGCCTGAGTTCCTCGGCTTGGCATCAAACCCGTCGGTCGCTTTCGCTCACTTGCTTGCTCAAATTTTTGCTGTCGGCGAAATCCGGTGGGTTCGGCAAAAGCCTCTTCAGCACTTTCAGGAGAGCAAATCCCATGGTGAGCCAAAGTTGTTCTTGCCAGAAACCCAAACCGAACGAGCAAACTTGCTTTACGAAACCGTTGCCAACTTAAAATTGCCGAAAGGCAAACGATTTCTGGTTTTGATTGACGGGATTGATGAAGCCGATGAACCTTTCCCTCCGCCCTTTCCAACTCAACTTCCCGACGGGGTCTTTGTCGTCGTTTCTGCTCGCTGGGATGGGCATAGCGAAATGCCTTACCTTCGTGGCTGGAATTTTGACGAGCAAATTGAACTGAGTTTGATGGAAACCGATGAAATTGCTGAATGGCTGAAGTGCTATGGGGAAGGCGAATTGAAACCTCTTGCAAAGGACGGAGAGTTCATCGCAAAACTAAAACACGCCACCGATGGCTTGCCGTTGTTTCTGAGGTTCGTTTTGGACGACTTGGCGGAGAAAGTCAGGCGTGGTGGAGAAGTTGGCGAATTTGAAGTGCCGAGAGGCTTTTCCGCATATGTCAGCGAACAAGTTCAGCGAATTGTCGCCTCCTCGCAGGATGGAATTCCGTTGACCGATTTAGTCGCTCTGCTCGCAATTGCGAAGGGAGCGATAAGGCAGGACGAAATTGCGCAGGTTTTGAGCATCCCTGTTGAGGCGCTTTCCCACTTACCCAACATCATCGCAAGGTGGCTTCGCATCAACCCTTTACCAATTACCCACTTGACTACATGTCCTTCTGCACGCCTTTTAAGTTTTGCGTTCACTCACCCATTGCTTTCTTCGGAGTTCGCAAAGGTGATGGGCAAAAAGGCGAAAGAAGTAGAGGTGAGGTTGATTGATTGGTGCTCAAAGTGGCGTGAACACAAAAGCGAGTATGCGTTGCGCTACTTTGACGAGCATCTGCGAGGGGTCGGCGAGTTTGAGAAACTTTGGGCATTGGCGATGGACGACGAATGGGCTCAAATCCACAGCGAAATTTTCCCCGACGAACCTGAATTACCGCTGAAGGCAGTGAGAAACGGTTTAGCGGCAGCAATTGAGAGTGAGGATGCAGTGACGATGGCAAAGATGCTTTTGAGGCATGTTGAGTTGCTTGGGAAGATGGAAAACCCGATGAAAGCATTGAGGCGAGGGAAATTAGAGCGGGCACTCAAATTGGCTGCACTGGCTATGGAGCAGGACGCTTCAATAGGGACAATTTGCCATCTGGCTTTGGCTTCAGTGTGGCATCAACAAGGTGAGTTTGGAAGCGCAAGGAGAGCGTTGAAACAACTTCTGCAAATTTGGCGGTTTAGTATCCCCCCTGCCAATTTATGTTTCCGTCTCCTTAAGCCTTTGCATGATTCACCAGAGGCTGTAGAGGTGGCGAAATTGGTGTTTACTGAGCCATGGAGGCGAAACTTAGCAAAATTTTGGTCAATGAAGGGCATGTGGGAGCAAGCATTGGAGTTGGTAAGAAGCATTGAGGACACCTTCCACAAGTCAACGGCGCTGAGCGATATCGCTGTTGAAATGGCAAAGATTGGAAAAATCGGTGAAGTCAAAAGACTGTTTGCTGAAGCGAAACAGCAAGCGATAGCAGTGAAAGATAGTTTAACCCAAAGTCACGCCTTGCTGATTTTGCTCAAATCTGTTTGGCATGCAGGGTTAGAAGAAGAGGCAAGGAAAATCGTGAACGAAATCGTCAAATTTGCCTTAAAAACTGATGCGCAAGCGAGCATTGAGGTTTTGACCGAATTGGCAGAGTTCCTGTTGGAACAAGGGGAAACAAAGCAAGTGGAAGATTGCTTGAATTTGGCTAAGGGGCGAATGAGTGAAGTTGAAGATGACGATCTCCAATTTGGGGCATTGGGCGAAATCGCTCAAATTTTGGTGCTGATGGAACGAAGGGGTGAGGCAGAAGGAATTGTCAATCAAATTGTCAGTGAGCACCCTCGCATTCGTCCCTTTTGTTGCGCTGTAAGCCTTCTCAAGATAGCCGAAGCAGCGTTGAAAGTGGGGCAACAAGGTTGGGCAAAGGAATTGGCATGGAAAGCAACGGAAGTTGCTGAAAACATTATTGACAAAACTGAGCGCGTTTGGGCACTAAGTAGGATTGCCGAATTTTTGGCGAAACTTGGTCTGCTGGAAGATGCGAAATTGTTGGCAGCGAAAGGCAAAGGCTCTTGGGAGCGTTCAGAAACATGGTTGGGAGTTATGGAAGGTCTGATTAAATTGAAGAGGCACGAAGAAGCGATAGAACTTACCGGCAACATTGAGGGCATTTATTGGAGACGCACAGCCTTGCGCGAATTGGCAAAGGCTGCCAAAAGGGACGGAAAGAACGATTTGGCAGAACAAGTTTTTGAGCAAGCAAAAAATTTGATTGCCCAAAGCCATGACTTGATGGAAATTGCGGCAGACCAGATGGAAGTCGGCTTGTTCTGGGAAGCATTAGCCACTTTGGAGCAAGCCTTAGAACTTTGGCGAAAGGAGAAACAAGAGGAACGATGGAGCGCCCTTAGAACGATTGTTGAAGTTTTGGCAGAGCAAGGGAAAATGGAGGATGCCGAAAGGGTCGCAAGAGCCATCAATAACTCTTGGCAGAAAGCGAATGCACTTTGGAAAATTGCTCTCAACTTTGCTGAAATGGGGCGGAAAAGGGAAGCAGAAATTGCTTTGAGGCAAGCAACCAGTCTGGCAATATTTAGCGATGATGCGTGTGAGTATGACCTGTGTGATTTCTTCAGTTGCATCTTTACCGATGCCTTGCAGTTGAGTTGGCATGAGGCTATTGACATTGTGCTATCCGAAATTGCTCTCAAGCATCCCGCTTTCGCCGACGAGGTCAAGGAAATTGCCACAAAAGTCGCAGCGGAGAAGGGGTTAGTAAGCAAAGCCTTTGAATTAGCCCAGTCCATCACTGAACCGCAAAGTCGGGCTTGGGCTTTAATTGCCGTTTCAAAAGCCTTCGCAGAAATTGGTGAGAGAGAGCAAGCGAAGCAGTTCCTTGAAGAGGCATGGCAGTTGAGTGAACAGGCTCACGGTTCGGTTGCATGTATTCGCAATGAGGTTGTGAAAGAATTGGCGCGATCGGATGAATGGGAGAAGGCGCTGCAGCGACTTGAGAGCCTGAGGGGAGGTCGGGAAGATTGGCAAGATGCCATTAGGTTCTTGTCAAAGGAAGCAGCGAGACAAGGCAAAGCAGATTTAGCGGAGCAAATCGCGGGCAAATGCCGGCAAGTGGACTTCAGGGCAACAGTTTGGACTGATTTAGTTGAAGCCTTTGGGAAAGCGGGAATGGAAGGGGAAGCCAGAAAGGCTTTTGAAAGAGCGAAAAGGTTGGCGATGAAGTGCAGGGACAGCGATGAAGCGATTTCTTACCTTGCGGAGGCAATCGCTACCTTGGGCTGGGTGGAAGAGGCTCAAAACTTGCTTGACAAAATAGAGAGCGAGGAAGGTCGGGAAAAGGCAATTTACAACATTGTGTTTGCCTTGCTGGAAGAAGGCAAAACAGAACTGGCTGAATTCTTCGCCCGACAAAGTCTCAGCGCAGAAGTTTGGTCTGAATTGGGGGTAATTTGGGCGAAAGCGGGTGAGAGGGAAAAAGCCAAAGTGGCTTTTGAAAAGGCACTGAGTTTGGCAAAAGGCTCATGGATTGAAGGTGTGGCAGTAAGCATGATTGAAGCAGGTTTCTCCGATGAAGGTGTCAAGTTACTTGAGGGTAGGCACTTGCTTGATGAGTGGACTTTGCAAGATGTGCTCAATGAACTGGCAAGCCAAAATGACCGAAAGAACTTTTTGAAGTTGCTGCCACAGTGTCGTCTCAATTTACGGTTAGCACATAAAGCGTGTGGGCTACTGGCAAGTTTGTATCCAGAGCAGGCAACGGCAATTGCTCATGCGATTTTGCAGGTGTGACCAATTTGCCAAGGAGTTCGGTTGATTTTGAGGGGCTGTTTTGCATCGGTTGATTCCATCGGCAGGGCACAAAGCCGTGCCCTACAAAATTGGGTAAGTTAGCGTCGTCCTCTCAAAATCTTCGCCCAGCATTGAAATGCTGGGCTACTCTAACGAAGTCGGCTAAAGCCGACTGAAAGTAGCCTGCTTTAGCAGGCTTTGTGAATGTAGCCCACCAATTCATTGGTGGGCAATCTTTTTCCCAACCTGCCTACCTGCCCATTTCCCGATTTGCCGACAATTTCGGCTCGGCAGGAGCCTCGCCCTCCCGTAGGCTGATTTCACTCATGGGAAAGCCTGACAGAAAGGCTTTCCGAACACACTCAGGCGTCATAGACAATCTCGCAGGCGGTTGTATACTTTGAGGCGGCGAAAATCGCAAAGCAGGGAAAGGAGGGAACGAAAGATGCCTGAGGATAAGAAGCATTGCTGCGCTGAAGAGCAGGAAGAGAAGGTGACGCAGCAGCAAGATTGCGATTGTGACTGTGATTGCGGTTGCGATTGCGGATGTGATTGCGATTGCGAAGAGGGATGCGATTGCTGCCATTAAGCCGTTAAAAAGATGTCAGCCGCCACCGATTTTGGTGGCGGCTTAAAAGTTTATACTGCCCGAGCCTGCGACTGGGCTTTATTGTCTTTGCAAGTCGGCAATAGAGGTGGTGGAAAAAGAAAGGGCGGTGAGGTCCTGCGTGAGGCTCAGGGGACGAGGGGGCTGCACCCGCCAGAGTATTTGCTGCCCTAAGGCAGCGAAAAGGGGCGCTGCGACCTCACCGCCCCACTTACCATATCTCGGTTCGTCCAAAACAATTCCAATGACCCACTTTGGCGAATCGGCAGGAAGGAAACCGAAGAAGGAAACGACAACTTTGGTTGGGTCGTAGCGACCGTTGACAACCTTAGTGGCAGTTCCCGTCTTTCCTGCGACTTTTACTCCGTCAAGTTTTGCCCTCTTTCCAGTTCCTTCCTCAACAACGGAGACGAGCATGTCTCGGATTTTTGCCGCCGTGAGGGGGGAAACAACATTGCCTAAATCCTTTGGCTGAAGCCAAGTGACTTTCCCAGTCTCCTCGTCCTTGAAACCCATGACAATTCTCGGTTTCATGACCTTGCCGAAATTTGCCAGTGCGGCGTAAGCGACCGCCAACTGCATCGGCGTCACCGCGACCCCTTGACCGAAAGCCAAAGTCGCTTGATAATGCCGGAGAGCGCTTTTGCTGGTGAATTGATGAGGCGGGTCTAACCAGCCTGACTCTTCAAACCCAGCCTTTATGTCCATTCGCCTACCAATCCCGAATTTGCTCAACTTTTCGTAAATCTGCTGGTAAGATGCCCGCAAAGCGAATTGAGCCATTGCGATATTGCACGAGTTCTTCAAGGCATCCGCAATGGTTTCAACACCGTGAGCGGCAACCCCTTTCTGCACAACCCAGCAGCGCACAGAGAAAGTATCGGTCTTCCATGTTCCGTCGCATCTGGCAGTTGTCCTCTCGCTGATAACGCCGCTGTCCAGCAGAGCCGCTGCCACTATCGGTTTGAAAGTAGAGCCTGGTTCGTAAACGAACGAGAGAGGTCGGTTCAAGAACCGCTCAGGCGGGAAGCGGCAGTAATCGTTGGGGTCAAAGTCTGGCTTTGAGACCAGAGCCAATATGTCACCGGTTTTGGGGTCAAGGACAATAGCAGATGCGCTTTTGGGTTGAAACTTTCGCATCGCCTCGTCAATCACATTCTCGGCAGCCTTCTGAATTTGCTCGTCAATCGTCAGGATGATGCTGCTTCCTTGTTGTGGTGGCAGATAGGCAAGGTGACCGTTTGGGATGGGACGACCGAGGGCGTCAACTTCCAATTCCATTGAACCTGCTTTGCCTTTCAAAACTTTTTCCCAGTCACGCTCAACGCCATAGCAACCAACATTGTCAAGGTTGACAAAACCCAAAGTAGCGGCAGCCATCCTGCTGTAAGGGTAAATTCTGTGCACCTCAGGCGAAATTCCAATTCCCGCCCTAAGGATGCGGTAATCTGGGGTGAGGTCTTCTTTACGCTTCTTTTCCAGAACTCGCTTTAGGTCGCTAATCGTCGCTTCATCCAACTGCCGTGCCAACCAGACGAAGCGAACCAAAATTGGCTTGTCACTTGCTCGGTTGCGAACTGTTCGGCTCAAACGCCTTTTCAAATCCATTTCCGAAACCTTTTCGTTTTTGAGCAGGCTGCAAATCAAATGGGCGATGCGGGCAGCGATTTCTTCATCGCTTAAATGCCGCCCCCAAACTTTTCGGGCTACATTCCTAAGGGTATACGGGTCAGCCCACACAGAGTAAGTCAACTGACAAGTTGCCAAAATTTGAAAATTTCGGCTGTAGATGTTTCCGCGAGCGGGCGCCAGGTCAATTCGCCGCAACCACATTCTCTCAGCCCTCTGCCTCGCTTGAGCACCTTGTATCCCTTGCAAGTAGAAAAGCCATCCTGCCAAACTGAGGTTAACCAACAAAACCATCACCATCGCCACAGGACACCTCAAAGACAACACGGTCACCGCCTCCCCAACAGGGTCGGCTTAGTTTTGGGCTTGTCCACGCTCAACAAGACAGGACGAGAAGGTGAATGTTGGAACGAACTTCTTGCCAAATCGGATAAACGCTGGGCGATATCCGCTTGCAATTGACGGACTCTCGTTTCCTTCGCTGATACTTGGCTTTTCTGCCAGTTGTAAGTTCTCGTCTCCACCATGATGAGCCCGTTGGTTAAGCACCAAACCAAAAACAGGCAAACACTCAGAAGAAGCCTGTGAACCCAATTCCCCAACTCCCGTTGAGCCGCTGGACGACGCTTCGGCTCAACTTTCGGGCGATTCAAGGGAGGCGGTGAGACTTCAAGCCGATTTGTTTCGTGCCTTCTCTTCTTGACAGCAGCCACCATTGCTCCTTCCCCCTTACCTGACTCTTTCCGCTGCCCTCAGTTTGCAACTTCGGGCGCGGGGATTTTGCTGCCGCTCTTGGAAAGATGGTCTAATTGGGTCTTTCGTCAGGATGCGAAGCAAAGGACGGGTCTCATTTTCGTCTTGCAGACGGGCTAACCTCGCAAAAGTTTCCTTGACAGTCTTGTCCTCCAAAGACTGATAGGTCAAAACGACAAGCCTTCCACCTCGCTTGAGGACTTTCGCCCCTTCTTCAATCCCGCCTCTCAGGGAATCAATTTCCTCGTTCACAGCCATCCTCAGCGCCAAGAAAACTTTCGTTGCTGGGTGAAGTCTCCCGCCTCTTACCCCCTTCACTCTCGCGACAAGTTCCGCCAGCGCCTTCGCTGTAGGTATTCCACCGCTTTCGTTTCTCTCCTTGACAATTGCTTGAGCAATTCGTCGCGCATCAGAGCGCCTCTCACCAACTTGAACGAAAAGCCGCTCAAGTTCCTGTGCAGACAGGGTTTGGAGAAGGGTTTGAGCAGTCACTTGCGAGGATTGGTCCATCCTCATGTCCAAAGGAGCATCGTCCAAGAAACTGAAACCTCGCTTGCTATCCAATTGCCAAAGGCTCGGTCCAGGGTCAATGAGGCAACCGTCAACGCGCTCAACCCCTACCTGCTGAAGTAACCTTTTAGCATCCCTCATGTCGCCGTAAATGAGGGTCACACGGTCAGCGTAGTCCGCCAGCCGCTCCGCAGCAACTTCAAGGGAGGAAACATCACGGTCAATGCCAATGACCTCAACTTTAGGATTTGCCTGTAAAATCGCCAAAGCGTGACCACCCGTCCCAATGGTCATGTCTACAATCACTCCCCTTTTCAACTCACGAACCCGCAAAAAATCCAAAACTTCATTGACCATGGCTGGCGGATGCAACCTTGTTCCCGTCTCACCCGCTTCTTTCCTTCTCCTCTCAATAACCCTTTTAAGCCATTGGATGTCAATAGCCACATCAATTTCCTCCCCTTCACAAGCCCAATTCAGCCTGCAGTTCTTTGACCTCCTGAGCGGTAATTCTGCTGAACCGCTGCTTGTATGCTTCTTCGTTCATCAACTCAACGCGGTCACCATTGCCGACGAAATAGACCGTTTTGCGCAAATTGCATGCTTCCCTCAGGTTTGCGGGGACAATAAATCGCCAGTTGTTGTCAACTTTGACTTTTTGCCCGAAACTCATGATTCGCTGAACGACTGGTGCTAACCGCTGAGGGTTGGCTTGGTAAAGTTCCATCAACCTCTGACTGTATCGCCGCCAATCCTCTGCGGCAAAGATGTAAACCGTGTCGTAAGGGCTGAGGGTCAAGTAGAACTCACTGCCTAATCGCTGCCTCAGTTCCACAGGCACGACGACCCTGCCCTTATCGTCCACTGAGTAGCGGACGGTGCCGATAAACCACTCATCAGGTCGCAACTCTACCGTCTGCTGGACCTCAAGTTCCTCCAATTCTCCACTACCCTCCAAGACTTTGCGTCAATTTGTTCTAAAACTTTCCACTTATTCCCACTTTTTCCCACCAGCCAGTTGACACAAAAAGCGATTGCCCCAAGCAGCGTCCCTGTTTGCGCCACTTGGGGTTATTGTCTGTGACCAAATTTTTAGCCCAACTTTCGGTTTGAATTGGTCAATTTTCGCCTGTTGGACTTAGCCTTTTAAGACCGCTCGCCTTCTCAACCTGTTTTCAACTCGCGCTCTTTCACCTCCGAAATTTTCCCGTTCGTCGGCTGTTTTTATGATAACATGGCTGCTATCGGAAATCAACCCTTCCCGACAATTTGACTTCAAATTGCGGCATTTATGGGCTATTTCCCGAAATTTCTGCGAAACTTTTGACGCTGATTGCTGCAGCGAGTTGGGAGGCGATTTTTTGGAAAGCCTCTGCCGCAGGTGAATTGGGGAACGCAGCAACGATTGGCAAGCCCAAATCGCCCCCTTCGCAAATTTCTGGCGACAAGGGCACAGCCCCTAAGAGGCGTATGCCTCTTTGAGCAAACTCAACCTCCACAGCGCCCCTCCTGAAAATTTTAGTTTCCTTGCCACAATGTGGACAAACGAAGTAACTCATGTTCTCAATGACCCCAAGCACAGGCACATTGAGCCGCTCAAAAGTTGCTGCCCCTTTCAACGAGTCATAGAGGGCAACATCTTGCGGTGTAGTGACGATAACAGCCCCGGTGACGGGGACAAGTTGAGCCAAGGACAATTGGACATCTCCTGTCCCTGGCGGCAAATCCACCAGAAGGTAATCCAACTCTCCCCAAGCGACATCAAAGAGGAGTTGCTGAAGAGCCCGAGCCAGTATCGGACCGCGCCAGATTACTGGCTGGTCTTCTCCAACCAAAAACCCCAAAGACATGACCTTTATGCCCCAAGCCTGCAGGGGTATGATTTTTTGCTCCTTTTCGTCAAAGTCAGGAACTTGCCTCAAACCCAACATCCTTGGGACATTTGGTCCGTAAATGTCGGCATCAAGCAATCCAACTTTTGCACCCGTTTGAGCCAAAGCGATTGCCAAGTTAACGGCGACCGTTGTCTTGCCCACACCGCCTTTCCCGCTCCCCACGGCTATGATGTTTTTGACGCCGGGGAGCACGGACTCAAGGGGCAAACTGCGCATCACTTCGGATGTGACCCTTACATTGACTTCCCTTACCCCTGACAATTGGCTAACTGCTTGTCGTGCCATTTCCACCAAATGTTCGCGGAGTGGGCAAGCAGGGGTTGTCAAGACCAATTCAAAGGAAACTCGGTCACCTTCAACTTTGATGTCCCGAACCATGCCGAGTGAGACCAAATCCCGCCTAAGTTCAGGGTCGTTGACTTGGCTAAGGGCTTTGAGAACTTGCTCTTCAGTGACAGCCACGATTTTGTCACTCCTTTCAGATTTGACCGTTCCAAATATGCTGCTGCATTCCGCAAAAATTGTTGACCTTTATCAACACCAGCGTGAAGAGAAGTTCATGGATGCAAGATTCTGGGTTTTGTCGCAGCGAAATAGAAGAGGCTTGGCGGATTTTGAAACCACTGCAAAGCCTTAATGAGAAGTTTTGTCGGCTCCCCCAATTTCTCAAGCCTCATCAACTCTCGCTGCACTTGTGAAAAGGGCAATTCTGTTCCGCTTTGTGCCCTGCCCAAATCAAAAACAGAAACAAGAAAGCGACAGCGAAAACCAGCACAACCCATCGTCGCATTGTAGTCCCCTTCCCAGAGCATCAACGATGATGTCCTAAGCGGTCTTACCTCGTATGTCTGGTTTTTGCCGTTTCCGCTTCCATCAAAGCGTAAAGCATGTAAAGTTCGTTGGTGAACCGATACTCACCACTTCTAACTCGCTGCAAGACAGACAACTCAACCATTCGTCTCAAGAAATTGTCAGCGCCAGTGAGGTCACGCCTTCGGATTATTCGGTCTGGAGAGTTGAAAGCCATTCTGGCACACCGTCGCAAGAGTTCGCGATATTTCTCACTGTGCAAAGCCTCATAAACTTGACGGTCAAGGTATTTGCGTCCAACTTGTTGGGCAGCAGCGACCAATCCTTTTGCTGCGTCTGTTAAGTCAATGAAGTTGTCGCTATCAGTCCAAAACACCGCATCACCAACTTCGTGCATCAATGCTGGGTATCCTCCACTGGCTTTGACCATAGCGTCTAAAGCGTCTTTAGCGACTTCCATTCCCGCTTGCTCTTCAAATGCTTTTTGAAAAAATTCGGCGACGAACTTGTCTTCCAAACGGCTTAGGACGATGACATCAAAGATGCGCGCAATTGATGGTTGGTTTCTCATCAACTCGTCCCTTCTTTCAGGAAGACCAACCAGAACAAGGCACAAAGGTGTCGGCTGCCTACTTGTAGCGAGGCTGTCAACCAAACTTTTGATGAAGTGAGCAAACTCGGGTAAAGGTGCTATCCCGTTCAGGTCATCCAGAACGAGCAACCAACCACGCCCTTCTTGAGCGGCTTGCGAGAGTAAATCCTCCAAGATGGCAGTGAAATCCGAAGCAAGTTGCCTGCGCTCTTCTGTGGTAAGATGAATTCGGACTACAGTCCCGAAAAGCCCAAGTTCAACTTTCTCCACTAACTTACCCAGCACTGCCTTTGCTTTCTCCCACCAACCCTGCTGTCTTGCGCGGGTGAGCAAATCTGTTACCACTCGTTCCGCTGCATCTTCAAGGGACTTTGCTCTCAAGCCCAAATAACTATGGACAGCGTATCCGTTCCAAAGAAACTCAACTTGGGTTGCTAACATTTGAGCCACCGAACTTTTTCCGATACCTCGCTCACCGGTAATGAAAGCGCACTCAACCCGTTGCTGCCGAAAAGATTGAAGGACAAGTCGCTGCAATCTTTCCAGTTCCCCCTTCCGCCCAACAAAGAGTTCAGGTGTAACTGGTCGACCTGGCATAAAAGGGCTTTGCTTCTCAATCATGCCCATTCCCCCTGTCACTTCAAAACAAGCCTTGTTTAGGGCAGTGCAACTTCAAAGACGGCGCTTCAATTCCTCACGGGAACTGAACCAGCGTGATGACCTC
>ERZ1669248.546-NODE-546-length-17510-cov-11.670925_pt1 | contig 17510 bp, 9 predicted proteins | sample MGYA00579296_ERZ1669248 | MGnify/ENA primary metagenome ERZ1669248 (study PRJEB41166, sample SAMN08046057) | hot springs metagenome | biome: hot spring; feature: neutral hot spring; material: thermophilic sediment; isolation source: thermophilic sediment from...
CTTTTCCCCTGACGGACAAATTTTGGCTTCGGGAAGTGCTGACAAAACCATCAAACTCTGGCGGGTTTTTGAGAGGTGAGTCATAAGATGACCAAACCCTTGCCGATAGAGGTTGCGGCTTTGAGTGATGTGGGGAGAGTTCGGGCGAACAACGAGGACAGTTACCTTGTCTATCTCCCGCCTGTTCAGGAGGCGGCGGGGTTGGGGTTGAGGGCATTGCTGGTCGTTGCTGACGGGATGGGCGGTCACGCCTTGGGGGAACTTGCCAGTCAGACGGCTGTGAAAGCCTTCACTGAGGCTCTTTTCGCCTATTTGACGAAGCACCCTAACGAGAAAGAGAAAGCACTGCGGGAAGCGATAAACCACGCCAACACCGCTGTCCACCGACTGGCGCAAGGGGAAGGGAAGGGTCGTCCGGGAACGACGCTCACTGCCTTGCTTTTGGGTGATGACAGTTTCTACATCGCCCATGTCGGTGACAGCCGTATTTACCTTCTGCGGGACGGTCAACTTCGCCAGTTGACCACCGACCACACATGGGTCGCTCAGGAAATAGCGAGGGGTCGGATGAAACCGCAAGAGGCTCAAAATTCCCCCTTCAAAAATTACTTGACTCGCGCTTTAGGGAGCAAGCCGCAAGTGGAGGGCGATATCTCTGCTGGCGGTTTGAGAGAAGGCGATTTGTTCCTGCTTTGCTCTGATGGATTGACCGGGCATGTCAGCGATGAAGAAATAGCAAGGCTGCTCGGCAGCAATGTGAGTTTGCAGGAGAGTTGTGAGCGATTGGTGGCGATGGCAAATGAGCGTGGTGGACACGATAACATCACCGTCTTGCTGGCACAGGTGGGGCTAAGGCGACCGAGACCAACTCGCACGCCTTTGCGTCAATCCGAAATTCCGACTCTGCCTTACATCCCCCGTCCCGTTCTCAAGAAGCGAAAGCAGGTTCTTTGGGGAAATTGGCTCTTGGCGATTTTGGTTGGAGCGGTTTTGGGCTTGATCTTAGGTTTAGCCTGGAAAATTTGGCAGTCAGCAAAATTGCACCAACTCCCTGAACCGCAAATCCTTAAGCCACAAAGGTCAACTGTTGGTTCAACATTGCCTACCACTCAACCAATCCTTTTGCAGTTGAAGTTGGCTCAAGAGGGCATTCAATTCACCGCGAGAAACGGTGAAATGTCGGTGACTGAAAAGGCGAGGGAGATTGAGAGGAACGAAAGGGGGATTTTCGTGAGGTTCAAATTTCCGCAAAGGAGTTACAGCGCACTGAAAAGCGGTGAAGCCAAGGTTGTCCTGTTGCAAGGCAATAAGCGCCACGAATGCTTATTGACAAGTGGTGAGGGCTCCATCCAGGTGACCGAAGGCAAGTGGGAAATTCTGTATGTGGATGAAGAAGTCAATGAGCCTTTGTGCACTCTGATGGTGAGGAAGGTCGTCCGAGCAAAGTCTGTCCCTTGAGGTGATAGGGATGAGATGTCATCGGTGCGGGCAGGAAAACCCTGAAGGTTCATCTTTTTGCTTCCGATGCGGAAGCGCTTTAACAGTCCAGCCTCAAAGGATAATGGATCAACCACAAACTCACCAAAAACCATTCGGCATCGTTTTCGTCGCCATTTGGAATGTCCTCTCTGGGCTTGGATACCTACTTCTGTCGGCATACTTTGGTCTGGTCGGCAGTTTTGTGGCTGGACTGGCTGGTTCTATCACAGGTTCCGAGTCTATCGGCACAATAGTCACGATACTGAGCATTCTTTCCTTCTTGCTCGGCATCTTGATACTCAGTGGCGCTGTCGGGTTATGGCAGTTGGCTGAGTGGGGAAGGCTTTTGACTATCTGGATGCGGGTGATTGAATTGATTTTGGGCTTCGTTTTATTGGGCATGGGCTTAACGGAAGAGGCTCGGCAAATGAAAGTTAGCAGCGTGATGAGCATCAGCGGACTATTTGAGGCTATTGTCAGCATTGCCATCGTCGTTTACTTGGTTCAGGAGGAAACGAAAATTTTGTTCCAGCAAGGTGCAACTTTGATGGAGAGGCAATGGGCGAGTAGACAACGAATTTTTGAGCCACCTTCTCCTCAAGTCCCTCAACCCTTTCCACCCTCAGTTCCTTCGGCAGCACCGCCACCAGTTCAACCCCAGTCCTTGCCCACTAACTTGACCGTCTGGCTGGAAGTTATTCAAGGACCGAATGTCGGTCAAAGGCTTTTTGTCCTCAAGCCCATCAGCGTTGTCGGTCGGTCCAGCGAAAGCGACATTCAAATCCTTGAGCCCTCCGTCTCGCGAAAGCATTTTCGCCTTCGTTTTGAGCGAGGTCAGTTTTGGCTGGAAAACGAAAGCGCCCAAGGAACTTATGTCAACGGACAACCCGTAGCCCAATGGCATCCCTTGAAAGATGGCGATTACATCCAAGCAGGACGAGTTGTCCTGCAATTCCGAACGCAAGGGAGGGTTTAGGTGGATTAAGACACTGAACGAGGTGAGGCGTAAAATGCAAAGAGTGCCTGAGCAGATTGGTCGGTATCAAATCGTTGGGATGATAGGTAAAGGTGGGATGGGCATCGTGCTTAGAGGCTATGACGCCATCCTTCAAAGGCAAGTTGCCATCAAAGTTCTTTACCCCCACCTTGCTCAGGACGAAAGCACAATTGCTCGCTTTTTGACAGAAGCGAGGGCTGCCGCCTCACTTCAACACCCCAACATTATCGCCATTTACGAAGCGGGCGAAGATAAGGGGCTTTACTACTTTGCGATGGAGTTCGTGGATGGAAAAGATTTGGCGAGCATTATCCGCCAACGAGGTAGGTTCACTTTTGAAGAGGCGCTGCCTATCCTTGAGCAAATTGCATCGGCATTGGATTACGCTCACCAAAGAGGCATTATCCATCGGGACATAAAAGCGAGCAACATCATGGTGGCAAATAACGGCTTGGTCAAAGTTACGGATTTTGGGATAGCAAGGGTTTTAGGTGGGGAGCGGTTCACTCAAACGGGCGTTCTGGTCGGGACGCCAGAGTATATGGCGCCGGAGTTGTGGGAGGGACAGGAGGCAAGCAAGGCAAGTGACATCTACGCCTTTTGTGTGCTGGCTTATGAAATGCTGGCAGGTGAAGTCCCATTTACTGGAACGACGCCGATGGCGGTAGGATACAAGCATGTCCACGAGGAAGTTCCAGTGGAGAGATTGCGTGGGTTAATTGGTGATGATGTCATAGAAGCGTTGAGGATCGGGTTGGCAAAATCCCCAGAGAAACGGTTTCAAAGTGCCAGCGCTTTTGTGAGGGCAATAGAGGGACAAGCCATAAGTTCACACCAAATTGCTAAGTCAACATCTCCCACGGTTGTGCCTACTTCTCCACTTGTCCCTGCTCAAAGCGATGCAATGACGGTAACCAGTTTACCAACTCCCACACCGATTGCTGCCAAGAAACCTCGTTGGTTGGTTTGGGTTGCTGGATTTTTTGCCATTTTGGGATTGGCTATCATCATCGTTGGTGGTCAGATTAATCGCTGGCTTAATGAGCGGCGACTGGAGCAAGCAATCTATGAGGCTTTAAATGAAGGGCGACTTATTTCCCCATCCAACAACAACGCCCTTGAACTTTACCGAAAACTTCGCAGGGAATTTCCCAACGGCGTCGCTTTCCAAAGAGTGAGGGTTAGGGTTTTGAATACTTTGCGAGACGAAATTAACGGACGGTTTGACGACTTTTACAGAACTTCAAGGGAAGAGCCTCAAATGTGGCAGGAACTAAACAGACTCTGCAACTGGGCAATAGAAATAGCGCCTTACGATAGCCGACTGAAAGCGAGGCAAAGATACTGTTACGGACGATTGGAATTTCTGGCTAAGCGCTACGACAACGCCATCGCAGCCTACAAAGAGGCTATTCAAAATGACCCAGATTGGGCGTTGCCTTATAACAGCATCGGCGTTGTTTACACACGCAAAAGGAACTGGGCAAAAGTGTTGGAATGGTGCTCACAAGCGAAAAGCCGTGATAGCGAATGGGTTTTCCCCTACCTCAACATGGGTTGGGCTTTTTACAATTTGAAGCGATACGATGAAGCGGAACAAGAGTATCGGCAGGCAATCAAGTTAGACCCCGACCGACCAACCCCTTACTGTCGCCTCAGTTGCCTTTACGAGAAGAAAGGATGGATTTTGGACGCTTTTGAGGCAGCACAAAAAGCAATGGAGGTCGCAGAGCAAAATCCAGACCGATGGCAGGAGCATATGAAGGATTTGCAGAAGAGGTTGGAACGGTTGAAAAGAAAACTCGGGTTCGGGGAGGGGATAGTTGAGTGAACGAACGGACATCGCGCATCGTTTTCGTCCTACTACTTTCACTTTGTGTCCTCTTGGGGCTGCTGTTTCTAATTTGGTGGTGGCGAAACCTGCCACCATCACAGGTTTTTGACTTGGTGGTAATCAACGGGAAAATCGTGGACGGAACCGGGAAACCAGCATTTGAAGCAAACATCGGCATCAAGGGAGGTAAAATCGCCGCTATTGGTGCTCTTCACAGAGCCTATGCTCCAACCGTAATTGATGCTCAAGGTTGCGTCGTAGCGCCGGGCTTTATAGATGTTCATGCCCATGTGGAAGCCAATTTGCCAAAACATGGACCTTTCCGCGCCCCCAATTTTATCCGACAGGGTGTGACAACGATTATTACAGGGAATTGCGGAAGGTCTGTAGAAGATGTCGGGCTGATGTTTCAGAAACTGAAGCGATACGGTTCGCAAATTAATGTCGCCACGCTTATTGGGCACAACACCGTGCGCCGGAAAGTGATGAAGGAATCCACCCATGCACCGACCATCAGCGAATTGCATCGGATGGAAGGTTTAGTTCGGAAGGCTATGGAGGATGGGGCTTTGGGAATTTCAACAGGACTTGAGTATCTACCGGGCATGTTCGCACCTAAGTGGGAAATAATTGCTTTGGCGAAAATTGCTGGACAATATGGTGGCTTGTATGTGACCCATTTAAGAGACGAAGGATTGGAAGTCTTTAAAGCCGTTAAGGAAGCGTTGGAAATCGGTCATGAGGCGGGAGTGGCAGTTCATCTTTCTCACCTAAAAATCGCCGCTCCAAAACTATGGGGAACCGCTTCTCAACTCTTGGCGCTGATTAATTTCCAAAGGCAACGCATTCAAGTGACAATGGATTGCTACCCCTACACGAGTTCCAGCACAAGCCTAACTGTCTTGTTGCCGAAGTGGTCTCTGAAAGGTGGAGAAAGACTTTTAAGGGCGAGGCTGCGTAACGAAATTTTGAGGCGAAGAATTCGTGAGGATATGATCCGTGAGGCGCTGGAAAAGGGTTGGAGAGATTTCGCTTTCGCACGCATCGCTTCCTGCTGGGCTGACCCGTCCCTGAACGGATACTCCATTGGCGAATTGGCGCAAGTCAACTACAACTTGAACTTGCAACATCAACCCCCTTCAGGCTTGACCGAAATGGAACGGGAAGCCGAAATCATCCTTGAACTCCTGAGACAAGGCGGCGCCCAGATGATTTACGAGTGCATGAACGAAAACGACCTAATTGAAATTATGTGCCATACAAACACTATGTTTGGCTCGGACAGTTCCGTGCGTCATAACGACATGAAGAGCAAACCACATCCACGAGGTTACGGAACCTTCCCTCGGGTTTTGGCTCGTTATGTGCGTGAGAGGAAAATTCTAAGTTTGGAAGAGGCTATCCGAAAAATGACCTCGCTGCCGGCAAGAACTTTCAAGTTGGGGCTGAGGGGCGAAGTTAAAGAAGGCTACTTTGCTGATTTGGTCATTTTTGACGAGCGTGAGGTTCTGGACACTGCCACTTACGATGAGCCCTTCAACCCACCGAAAGGCATCTACTTCGTTTTAGTCAACGGTCAAATCGTTTACGCCAATGGTGAGGAGCGCCCAGTTTACCCAGGACTTCCCATTCGGCGAGCGGAATAAAACCTGCTCAGTGGCAAGCAGTGATGCTTGTATCCTTCTGCGGAGTGTGTTCAGAAATCAAATCCTAAACGGGAAGAGCGAACCTTTGGTAAGCCTAAATTCCATCGGTTCGGCATTTTTGGCTTTCGCTCTTTACTCAAAGGATTGTTGGTGGCTGTTAACCTTACCTTAGCAAACTGTAGGGGCGGATGAAATCCACCCGAAGAATTTTTCGGACAGGCTTTGCCTGTCCCTACATTATGGGTGAAATCTGACCGCAGAATTTTTCGGGCAGGCTTTGTCTGTCACTACATGGCGGATGAAATCCGCCCGCAAGTTTTCGGGCAGGTTTCACTTGACCCTATAGTCGTGTGCGCACCTTTGTAGCAAACAGCGATGTCTGCTGCTCAAAAAGAGCACCCGATCAACGGTGGCGATGGATAGGGGGCGATTTTGGGGTGAGGAAGTTTTTGGTTGCCTTCATTGCAGTCATCTTGTCAACCCTTCCATCATCAGCACAAGTCATCGTCGTCCGAGACGACAGGTGGGCAGCAACAAGCGCGGGAAATCGTTCCGTCGTTAACTGGCATGTGGAGAATGTGGAAAGGTGGCTGAGAAGGCTCAGAATCCCTTACCAACGGGTGAATGCATCGGCTCTGACTTCAAATGACGGAAGTTTATTTGTCCTTCCGGCGAACAGACCCGATGCGGATTTGCTTTCCAAGTTGAAAAACGCAGACAGGGTTGTTGTTTTCGCTTTCGTTGGCGACCAAGCCTCGTCGTGGCGACAGGCGCTTAGCATCAACTCAAACAATGGGGTCATCCGTCAAAACAACTGGGTCGTGGTCTTTCAGCCTTTTCAGCCGAATTTGACCGATGGCGAGAAAGCGAAAATTTTGGCTACTTGGTTGCTGGATGGGGCAACGCTTCCTATCTCGTTGCAAAAATCCCTACGAGCCCGTTGGCAGGAGTGGCATCAAGTTGGACAGCAAAAGCGGCGACGGTGGCTGCAAGAAATCAGCGCTAAACCCTACCGCGACCCATCCCGTCAGCGGGAAGCCCTCAACTTGCTTCAGCCCCCAATCTCACCGCTTGAGTTCTCGCTGACCCCTGAAGGGACTGTCTGGTTGAACCGATTGCTACGCTTGCTAAGCGACCACGAACGAATTCACAAGGCTTTGGCAATTTCCTTGGAACCGCGTGAAGGCGAAATTCGCGGGATTTGGCTTCACACCTACGCCCCAACCGATTGGGAAGAGGTGATGCAAACTTTAAAGGGCGCCAACCTCAACTGTCTCTTCTTCCGAGCAGGTCGTGGGGGCAATGTCGTCTACCGAAGCCAATTTCTGCCTCGTGACCCTTGGGCTGAAAAAGAAGACTTGGACGAACTTCAAAACGCCGCAGAGGCAGCAAAGCGGGACGGGATTGAACTTCACGCTTGGCGGGTCAACTTCCATTTCGGAACAGCCCCCGATTGGCTAAAGGAGCAGATGGCGAAAGAAGACAGGCTTGTCCGTGACCCGAAAGGGCAGCAGGCAATGTGGCTCAACCCCGGCGACCCGCGAAACCAAGAGCATGAGTTCCGAGCAATGACGGAAATGCTAAGTTACGACCTTGCCGGCGTCCATTTTGACTACATCCGCTACCCTGAAGTCCCTCACTACGACTTTGACTACGGCGAAGTTTCGCGGCGTGAGTTTGAGAAAGCCACTAACATCAACTTGACAGATTTCCCCCGCCAAGTTCTGTTCGGTCCGCTCAAAATCCGATATGACGATTGGCAGCGGGATAATGTCACAAACCTCGTCAGAAGGGTCTACCGAGCAGTCAAGGACACAAACCCTGAAATCGCTGTCTCGGCAGCAGTTTGGCAGAGGCATCGCTACTACTACGCTCTCATCAAGCAGGATTGGATGCGCTGGGTTCGCGAGGGGATTTTAGATTTCGTTTGCCCGATGGATTACTCCGCCGACAACGATGCTTTCTTTGAACGGGTTCGCGAGCAAGTGATGGAAGTCAACGGGCAAATTCCCATCGCTATCGGAATCGGGGCTTACCTGCACACCGACGAGTGGCAGTTCATTGAACAGGTCAAGATTGCCCGCGATTTAGGCGCTGACGGTTTCGTCATTTTTTCATACAACATCGCCCCCCTGAAAGATTTCCTCTCGGTGTTGAACTTGGGTGCAACCGCTCAGCCGACGAACCCCGCTCACCGTGCACCTCAAATCAAGTTCAACCTCACTAACGGCATCCGAATGAAGGACTTGCCAATTATCTACAGGACAGGCGAACGAGTTCGCTTCGCAGTTTCGGTTTCCCCCGGGCTGTTGCCGGCTGGTTCACTGAAAGAGTTGCACTTGACAATTCAGTTGGAGCGGCATGAAGGGTTTGCGGAAAAGGTTATCGCCGAATTGAGCGTTGAAGGGGAAAAAGTCAGACAAGGCGAAACCATCAAAGGCGAGTTGACAGCCCCCTCAGGGACAGTTCGGTTAGTGGCTAAAGGTCATGTCGCGTTTGAGGACGGCACAACTAAACCCTTTGTCCGTCGCGGTCCGTTCATAAAAGGCGTGAGCCTCTCGGAATTTCGGAAATTGTCCGAACTTTTATTGCCCTATCGTCCACCAGCCAACGCTCGCCGTCCCATCGTTGGCGTCGTCGCTGAAGGTTGGGGCAGCGAAACTTTCCTCAAAATCCTAAGGGACTTTGGCATCAATGCCTTCCCCGTCCAGTTCTTAGAGCCCGCCTATTGGGAGGCAGCGGACATTTTGCTCGTCCCACCACTACGGGATGTCAGGGAATTGACATACAAAAGGGCGCTTGCCCTGCGAGACTGGGTGGAAAAAGGCGGGAAAATCGTTTTGCTTTCTGAAGCCTGTGGCTACCGCGCTCACGCGAACTTGTTCCCAGAAGTCGCAATTGTCACGGGAGAAAAAGCCATCAAAGCCTTGAGCGTCAAGAGCACAAAAATCACCTTTGATGCACGGGCACTTCTCCTGCAACCCGAAGAAGGGGAAGCAATAGGGACGGCAAACGGAGACATTGTGATTGTCAAGGGGAATTTCGGCAAAGGGACGGTCATCCAGTGCGGTATCAGAGTCCCAACCAGCGACGATGCACCTGAATGGTCAAGTTGGCGGAAATTGCTGTCAATGTTGATTGGCTTATGACACGCACCTATTGCCATTCGCCATCAAAACTGTCTGGCTTTCCCTTACGGTTTGAAAAGCATCTGCAGCCATAATTTCACACAACGAGACCGGCACAGACAAAAGTCGGCAGGAACAGTGCCCCTGTTCCGCATTTCTTTGACGAGAGAGGTGGGTGAAAGATGAAACTGGCACAAAGGGTGCAACGAATTAAGCCGTCGCCGACAATTGCGGCTGCGGCAAAGGCGAGAGCGTTGAAGGCTCAAGGGATTGACATTTGTGATTTGACGGTCGGCGAACCCGACTTGGACACGCCCGATTTCATCAAAGAGGTAGCCATTCAAGCGCTTCGGGACGGCTTCACCAAATACACCGACGCTCGTGGCATTGAACCGCTCCGAAAAGCCATTTGCGAAAAGTTTGAGCGCGACAACGGACTGCACTACACGCCTGACCAAATTGTCGCTTCTTGCGGGGCAAAGCACGCTCTGTTTAACGCCTTTCAAGCCCTCATTGACCCCGGCGACCAAGTTCTCATCCCAGCGCCTTACTGGGTCAGTTACCCCGACATGGTTTTAGTTTGCGACGGAGAGCCAGTTATCATCCAGACGACCGAAGAGACAGGTTTCAAGCCGACGCCGAGGCAAATTGCCGACGCCATCACTGACCGAACCCGCATTTTGCTCATCAATTCGCCTTGCAACCCGACAGGCGCTGTTTGGGAACGAGAGTTGCTGGAGGAAATCGCCGAAATCGTCCTCAAGCACGAAAACCTTTTCGTCATCTCCGACGAAGTTTATGAGTGCCTTGTTTACGACGGTCGCAAGCATGTGAGCATTGCCAGTTTGAACGAGCGCATCAAGGAGCGGACTATCGTCGTTAACGCTTTGTCAAAAACTTTCGCCATGACAGGTTGGCGTTTAGGTTACGCTGCGGCGCCGAAACCCATCGCCGATGCGATGGCGAAAATTCAAAGCCAGAGCACGACCAACCCGACGAGTTTCGTCCAAGTCGCTGCTATCAAGGCTCTTCAAGAGCCGGGCGATTTCCCGCAAAAGATGCTGGAACTTTACGACTTCCGCAGGCACATGATTGTCACTGCCCTCAACAACATTGACGGGGTTAAGTGCAGGATGCCTGAGGGCGCATTTTACGCTTTCCCCTGCTTCCAAGAAGCCATTGAGCGCAAGGGTTTCAAAGACGATTACGAACTTTGCGACTTCCTGCTTGAAAAAGCCCATGTGGCAACCGTTGCGGGCTCGGCTTTCGGTGCGCCCGGCTACTTGCGCCTTTCCTTCGCCACTTCCGAAGACACCATTCAGGAAGCGACCCGCCGAATTAAAGAGGCACTGAGTTAAGCGTTGGCAAGTTGATGTTGAGGATGCATCGCTTCACCTTTCAGCATGCCGATGTCAGTGAGCCGAAAGGAAGTCAAACCGTTTTGCGAACGGCGACGAAAGCGAGCAAGTTTTTGAAGGAACTTTCGCCCACCGTTTCGTCGTAGCAGTCCAGTTGCTGCAACTCAAAACCTGCTTCCGCCAACTTGCGCCGCAGATACTCTTCGCGGAAAAAGTGGCGGACAGCATTGGGCAAGGCGAACATGTCGGGCTCTACCAACTCGCCCTTGCCGTAAGACGGGTCACGATCGGAGCGAACCGTTCCCGCCAGCAACCCATCGGGTTTGAGGACGCGAGCGCATTCGGCGAACAAGCGGGTCAAATCGGCATCGGTGAAGGCAAGGCAGAAAAACAGGTAGGCGTAAACGGCATCAAAGTGTCCCTCGGGCACAGGGATGCCCTTAAGGGCGTCAGCGACAATGGGCTTAATTCGCCCCGCTAATTCGGAACCCACGAGGCGCTCTTGCAACATGGCGATAGCGGCGGGTGAGCAATCCAACGCCACGACTTCAAAGCCTTGATGGGCAAAGTAAAGGCTGTCTCGCCCATAACCGCAGCCCAAATCCAAAACCCGAACGGGTGGTGTCCGTTGGCGCAACAGGTTGGCTAACTCCGTTGCGAGGCGGGACAGCGCTTCACCGTAAATGTTCGGCTGCCTTCGGTAAGTTTCATCCCACACCTTCGCCCAATCCGTCATGATTTGCCCACCTCTTTGACCCTCAAAGAGGGCGCTTAAGTTGGATGAGGCGTTGGCGCACTTCGTCGGTCAGGCGCTGATAAAGTTCCCGTCGCTTCAATGGCGGAATTTCTGCCAACGCTTTGCGGTCAGCAACCAACATCTCCACCTTGACAGGTTCTCCGAAAGTGACCTTGATTTTGCTTCGCCTCGGCAACAATCGTCCTTTGGGCAACGCTTCAAATGTCCCTTCAATCAGCGCGGGCACAACAGGAACTCCCGTTTCAATCGCCAGCAATCCCAAGCCGGGTTTGAAAGGCTGCAACGAACCCGTCACTGAGCGAGTGCCTTCAGGGAAGATGAGGAGCGGGTAGCCCGACTGCAAAATCGCCGCCGCAATCCGCAAGCCTTCCAACGGGTTGACAGTCCTATCAAAGGGCACGACGCGCAAGAAGGTGTGGAAGAACCAGCCTTTGAGCGGCGTGTTGAAAAAGTAGTCGCGAGCGCCCAAGACGAACAAATCCTCCGCTCGCTCGCCCATTCCCACGATAATTGCGCCCGTGTCCATGTGAGAGGCATGGTTGGCGGCGATGATGAACGCACCCGATGAAGGCAGGTTTTCCAAGCCGTGCGCTTCAAAGTCAAACCAGCGTTTGTAAATTCGGGCAAGCAATTTGCGGGTGAGCCTGCGCACCCATCGTTGGAATTTCGTCTCTTTCACCCATCGCTCGGCTTCCTTGCGGGCTTCGGGAGAAAGCAACCTTGTGATTATCAACGCAGCCCCGTCTTCAGGCGCTGAAGTTTCAGGCACGGTTCCACCGAGCCGCTCCGCCAAAATTTCCACCAGTTCGCCGACCGTTTGAGCCTCAGCGATGGCACTTTCAGGGAGCGAGGTGCGAAAGCGGGTTTCAAGCAGCGCCGTCAACTCAACCCGCAAAAGGGAGTCAATGCCCAGTTCATCAAGCCGCGCAGAAACGCCGATGCGTTCCTTCGGTTGCTTCGTCAAGTGAGCAATGGCGGCGATAATCGGCTCGGCAAGGGAAGGCAAGGGACTGGGGACTGGGGACTGGGGACTGGTAACGGCAATTTGAACTCGTCCCGCGCCCCTCGTCCCTCGTCCCGTCACCATCGCCCGAACCGCTGCTCGGTCTGGAGCCAGAGCGATTGTTTTTGGCAATTCGTCGGTGACGATGTGCACTTGAGCGATGCGTTGATAGGAAGGCAAGGTTTGGGAACGCCGTTGAACTTCCTCGCGCAGCCGCCTTTCAAACTCCCGCAACTTTTCCGGCGAACTTGCCCATTGCGGTTCGGGCACGACAACCAAATGAGGTCGTTCACCCAGCGTTTCTTCGTCCCACACGCCGATAACGCACAACTCCTTGACGCCCGCTATGCCCGCCAACTTCCGCTCCAACTCTTCGGGATAGACATTTTTGCCGGCAGCCGTGACGATGACATCCTTGACGCGCCCCGTGATGTAAAGGTAGCCATCGCGGTCAAAGTAGCCCAAGTCGCCTGTGTGCAGCCAACCATCGCGCAAAATTCGCTGGGTCGCTTCTGGATTGCGAAAGTAGCCTGCAAAAACATTCGGACCGCGCACCAAAATCTCGCCGACGCCGCGCTCATCGGGATTGGCGATGACGACCTCCACGCCGGGCAAAGGTTTGCCGACAGACCCACGCTTTGGGCGGTGCATCGGGTTGACAGTGACGACAGGAGACGCCTCCGTCAAGCCGTAACCTTCGCAAAGCAAAAAGCCCATCGCCGTGAAGTCGTCAAAGATGTGGGGTGGTAAGGCGGCACCGCCGCTGATGAGCGCCCTCAATTTGCCACCAAATTGCCGATGCACCGTCGCAAAAAGTTTTCGCCCGATGTTTTGTCCCGTCAGTCGTCGCACCAGCAGGCTGAACTTTTTGAGAAACTGAAAGGTCAGCCAAGCCCATCGCCCCCGACGGCGCACTTCAGCGTGGATGCTTTCGTGCAAAATCTGGAACACACGCGGAACTCCGATGAGCGCTGTCACGCCCACTTGCTGCATCGTCTCCAGCACCGTTTTGGAGCGCAAGTTTTCAGGATAGGTGATGGTCGCCCCTGCCCAAATCGCCACCAGCAATTCGCCCGTGAAGGCAAAGGCATGGTGCAATGGCAGCAAACTCAAAAAGTGGTCGCTGTGCATCGGCGGCAAAACTTTCACGATGGCTCGCAAGTTACTCAAAAAGTTTCGGTGCGTCAACATCGCACCTCGCGGCTCAACGGTCGGACCAGTGACGAAGATGATGGAAGCGACATCGTCGGGACGCGGGACGAGGGACGAGGGACGAGGCATTGACCGAAAAGCGTCGGCGGTTTGGGTCAGTTGGCTGAAGGTGAGGATGGGGATTTCGTGACCGATTAAAGAGAGCGCTTGAGCGATGGGGTCGGCAAGGTTGTTTCCGACGATGGCTGCTTTCGCCTCAACGAATTGGGCAATTTCAGCGATGTCTTCGGGACGCCACTGTCGGTCAAGGGGCACGACGGTTGCACCCGCACAAGAGGCGCTGAAGTAACCGATGACCCACTCAGGGCAATTGTCACCGCACAAAACCACTCGGTCGCCACGACCGACGCCCATCGCCGCCAACTTCTGTGCATTGTTTTGCGCCAACCGATAAAGTTCGCCGTAGGTGTATCGCACCCAATCATCTCCCCGTCCCGCGTCCCCCGTCCCGCGTCCCTTCCTTTGCAATGCGACTTTGTTGGGAAACCGAGCCGCAGCGTGAGCGAGCAAGTCAGGGAGCGTCTGGATGCTATCAGCGGCACCGTCATCTTCAACGATGCGCAAAATGTGCCGCTTTAAACCGGGGATGTGGACATCCTGCAAGTAGTGCCGCCAGTCAATGGTCGTGACATCAAAGAAGAAGTTGCGTCGGTCATCTTCGTCCATGCTCTCCCAAAGGCGCTGCAAGTTATCGGTGGCGAAGCGAGCCTTGAAGTGCGTGTAGGGAGCGTAGATGCCGAGGAAATATTCAAGCCGCTCAAGGGCTGCCTTGACAACGCCAAGCCTTCGTTGCCATTGCTTTGCCGCAGGCGAAAAGGAGAACCACTGAGCCAACCGCTCTTGCAACTCAACGAACCGCTTGCGCTTTTCAAGCCAACGGCGATATTTGTCAAGGGACGGAAGCGTCCAAGGCTTGACCTTCATCGGTCGCCCATCGCGGTCTAAAAGCGGGTTGCGTTCAAAGTATTCAACGCACCATTTGACGACATCGCGCAAAGTCAGCAAGTTTTGCGTGCTGGTGGCAATCTGGATGACGACGGGACGAGGGATGGGTGACGAGGGGCGGGTTTCTTTGCGTCCCGCGTCCCGCGCCCCGCGTCCCATCATTGCAATGGCGGCGAGAACAGCGTTGACGACGAAATCGCACGGGATTAAGTCAACAACGCAGTCAGGGTCACCGGGGAAGTCAACGAGTTTTCGCTCAGCGAAGCCGATGATGAGCGGGTCAGCCATCCGCTGGTTTTCAATCCAACCCGGTTCTGGCTCGCGCAGCGTGCTTTCAATGATGGCAGGGCGCAAAATTAGCGTCGGGATTTCGTCGCATTCCTTCACCAGCAATCGTTCGCCGAGCCATTTGGTGTAGGTGTAGGTGTCGTTAAAGCCTCGCTCCTTTGCCTGCCGCATCCCTTCGTCCACCATCGCCTCCCGCATCGCTCGCTCTCGGATGGGTGGCGGTGTTTCGTCGTCGCCAGACTGCTCTTCAACATCGTGGCAAAGTTGCAAAAGTTCAGCGATTTCCTGCTCAATTCCTGTCGGGTCTGGCGGCTCTTCAGGTATAACGCCTTCGCGGATGCCACAGACATAGCAAGTAGAGATGTGGGCAAAGATGGGAGCAGGTTTGCCTGACAGTTCCCGCAACTCTTTACCCCGCTTCGCCAGTTCCAAGACTCTGAGAACACCCAAGGTGTTCAAATTCAGCGCCTTGTCCAACCGTTCATCAAAAGCGACGACGGCAGCGCTGTTGATGATGACATCGGTTTCGGTAGCGACGGCGTCAAAAGTTGCCTTATCCAATCCCAACTGCTCAAAACTCAAATCGCCTTCAAGGACGGTGACTTTTTCAGCGATGAAGTCGTCAAAACGGTCACCATAGCGGCGGCGCAAGTGGGTGAAGATGGCGGAGCGGAAAAATTCCTGCCGCATCCGTTCCTCAGCACTCAACCAAGAACCGTCCGCTAACCGCTTACCTCTGACGAGCAGATAAACTCGTTGAACTTCGGGCAATGCCCGAAGGATTTTTTCAACCATTGCTTTGCCCAGAAAGCCCGTCGCACCTGTAATCAGCAGCGTCTTGCCCTCAAAAAACTCACGCACCCAACCCATACAGCGCTTCTTCACTCCCTTATCGGCTCTCAAGGTTCGGCTCGCCTTTGAAGGTCAAGCATGCAGAACATGCTGTTCATTTGCCAACCTGCTGACGATGCTTATTTTTGCACCGAGGTCGTGTCGGTGACACATCGCAAAACCCGGCGATCTGTTCCCGAACGCTCACTATCTCTGAGTGCGTTCTGAAAATCTGCCTTCAGGTTCGTTTGGCTCATAACAGCCTTGTAAGGGCAGCGCAAGCAGCGAAATTTCGTTTGCACTTCAAGTTTGAGGCTGACACCCCTTTTTCTACCTTGATTTGCGGGCACTGTTTTGTCCGTGAAGTCGGGCAAGTTCCTGAGGATACTTTAATGAGGAGCAAAACCTGTCCGCTCCCGAACACACTCATCGCCTCCAAGTGTTTTCGGAACTTAATTCCCGATTGGAAAGGCGAACCTTTAGGTGAGCCTAATTTTTGGTTCGGCAGGAGCCTCGCCCTTCCCTACTTTTGGCTCGGCAGGAGCCTCGCCCTCCCTAATTTTTGGTTCGGCAGGAGCCTCACCCTCCCATGCGATTGCCAGAAATCCTTTAAGCCTTTTGCTCCCATCCACCTCCTCGTCCCCCGTCCCTCGTCCCGCGTCCCCCGTCCCGAAACGAAAGCGCCCTCAAAAATCGCTCCCTGCTGTCCATAAGTTGCACCCCCTTATCAACCGCCAGCGAAAACTTAAGATGCCGGCACTTTGTCCATGAACTTCTCTGGGTTCTCGGCAATCTGCTGAACCAATTCCCAGTAGTAGCGGAAATTGTCAAAGGGCACATCTGGCGGGACGGCATGGTCAACGAAGGGAGTGTAACCGCCTTGCAAAAGCAACCAAGGTAACTTCAAGTCGCAAAACAGGTGGTGCTCAATGGCTTGGCGGTCTTGAGCCAGCACCCGCTTGTCCACGCCGCCGAACATCATCAGCCGTTTGCCGTATTGCTTCCTCAATGCGACTGGGTTTTCTCCCGCCGCTATTTCCAGCGGGTAAACCCCAGTCACACCTGCATCCAGCCAGAGAGGGATGAGTGGGTCAATGTGACCATCACTGTCAAGCAGGATAATGTCAACACCGTTATCGTGCAAAAACTGGCAAACCCGCTTGCAAGCGGGCAACATCAACTCGGCGAACTTTTTCGGTGAAATGAGCGGTCCTGTCTTCATCGCCATGTCTTCCCACATCAAAGCGAAATCGGGGCGAATTTGCTGGACGGCAGGCTTAATCGTTTCAATGACGAAATCGGAGATGTATTCGGCGATGTCTCGGACGAAGTTGGGGTCGTCATAAATCATTTCGCTTAACCTCTCCACGCCCATCCAGTTGCGAATCCAACCGTAGTAACTTCCTGCGTGAATTCCGAGGGGGTAATCTCTGTCTTGAACCCTTCGGACATAATCATCCCACCAGAGAGGGTATCTGGCTGGGGAGTGAGGGTTCAAACGGGGCAAAAAATCCCGCTCCCAATCCGTTCGGGTCTTAAGGGGAAAATCCAACCACTGCGGCATTGACATTTCTGGGCGTCGCTTGAACTCTTTGACGATGCAACCGTCGCTGCGACGGTAAACCTTGTAGTCGTCGTCCTCATAGAAGACCTCGTAGTCAAAGGCTGGGAGCAAACCCAGATTTATGGGCACTACCTCATATCGGTCAAAACCGAAGTAGGCGTCTATGTGCACATCGCGGGGCAAACCTTCACTGTGCCATCGTTCAATCGTGGAAGCCCAAAACCAGTGGGGCATGAAGAACACGCGGTCAGGCTCGCCGAAGGTGAAAGTTGCCCAAAAACGCTCCCGCATCGTCATCGCCTCATCACCTCTGAATTCGCCTTGATGACCTCTCTCAAAATGTAGCACAGGTCGGTTGATTTGGCTCACAAAAACGACGACCGCCACCTTTGCGCTTGACGGAATTTCACTTCAGCAAGTTGAAGCCATTGCTCGTAACCGCCGGGGGAACGCAACAGGTCAATTCGG
>ERZ1669248.548-NODE-548-length-17499-cov-44.944565_pt1 | contig 17499 bp, 18 predicted proteins | sample MGYA00579296_ERZ1669248 | MGnify/ENA primary metagenome ERZ1669248 (study PRJEB41166, sample SAMN08046057) | hot springs metagenome | biome: hot spring; feature: neutral hot spring; material: thermophilic sediment; isolation source: thermophilic sediment from...
GCAATGCATAATGGCTTTTTTCTCTGAAGCCCCTACTATAAACGAGGGCTCTTGCAGCATGGAACATTGAATAATATCCTTGTATGGTAGCCCATTTAAATTTCCTCCTTGAAAGAGAGTCTTTTGCCTCTTCAAGGTCAGAAATGGCGCCTTCAATTTCTTTAAGTACGAGTTTTCGGTCAACGCTAATTTTGATTAACCTTCTTTCCTCTAGAAAACGTTTAAAGGTGCTCATTCAGACTCCCACAGAATTATCCCCTTCAAAATTCTGTCATGCAAGGGCTTATCCTCTTTTCTTATTTTTGCAAATTCATTGGAGTCAACGATGATTGCTGCTATTCTTCTCCCTGTTTTTCCATAAGCGCTAACCTTCCGTTTCACTATGTCTTTTTCACTGGTAAGAATAAAGAGGTCTATGTCGCTTTCTTTCACGTCTGTTCCCTCGGAGCAACTGCCAAACAATATTATTCTTTTACAGTCTTGCTTTATTTCCTCAACCAAATCATGTAAGGAGTAGACGTTAAAAAGCACTTTAAACTGTCTTGCAACAGCGTTTTTAATGTTAAGTCTGTAAAAAACCATCCTTCCCCTTTTTTCCCTGTTTAAGATTCCAATTTCTGAAAGCTTTCTTAGAATTTTGTTGGCGGAGCCTTTACTAACTTTGGCTTTTCTCACAACCTCTCTTTCATGTAGTTCCCGCATTGTGTCTTCGTGGAAAACGTAGAGGATTTTAAGCGTGGTCGGTGTGATAAAGTCTAATTTTTTGGGCATATGCTCATTATTTTGAACTTGCAATATAAAAACCTTTCAACTTACGTCAGTGGTGGTCTTTTTTGGGCGTATTGGTATCGGCGTGGTTTTCCGTCTCTTGTTAGGATGCCTTCTTTTACTAGGTCTATGAGGGCGTGGGCTACGGCTGTGCGGTCGTAGTGGAACCCGCGTTTTGCCATTTCGCTGTGGACTTCGCTTAGAGTTTTTGGTGTTGAGAACCAGCCTTCCTCCCATAGTTTTTGGATGACGCCTTTGCATGTTTCTGCCCTTGGCGGTGCCGCTGCCCTTTCCGTTATGAGTGGAGTTTGTTTCAGTTTTTCTGTTAGTGTTGATAGTATGCGGTCCACTGCCGTTTGTAGTTGTTCTTCTTGGCATTCTATTTCGAATTCTATTTCGCCTACTCGCATTTTTACTCGTATGGGTGGTTTTGTAGTGTTTTGTGTCAATTTTCCACCTTGTTGAATATTGAATTGTGCATCTTGTACATGCACAACATTTATATAGCCTTCGCTCCAACAAGTGCATATTGGTGAATCTTGGTGATTGAACAATACACTATAACAGCAACACCAAAATATAATTTTCCACAAACAACCATGGACCTGACACTGCCCCAACGCTTTATAGAACTAAGCATCCACTCGCTAAAACACGTGCAAAACCAAACCCTTCAACTAAACCAACAAACAATTCAACAAGCCAACAACAACATAAGCCAAGAACCACCTTACGCCGTCATAAACAACATTAACGGCTTTTTCAAGCCCATAACATTAAAGCCGAAAACAGAGGAAACCATCACAGCCGCAGTGGACACATCAAGCATAAAGCTTGGCGAAACAAGCACCGGGATAATAACAGCCATCCGAGGAACATGCATATGGAAGAGGGGTAAAAGCTACACTTATCTACGCATAGGACCCTTCATATTCCACATAACAGAAGAAAACCAGAAAGAAGTTTATAGGGCGCTTCAAGCCGCCTATTTTCAAGAGCAAAGCGAAAGCCAAGCCCAGCCAAACATAATGCAAACACCAATGAGGATGGCAAACCTACTAGAAAAGTGGCTGCAACAAACCCTAATAAGGACTGTCAGCGGCGGACTAATACTCTTCGACGGCTCATTAACAGCTGGAACACCAGACACACCAACAAGCCAGCTTAAAGAAATCCTAAAAAGTGCAAGGGCGTCGGGAAACACTGTTTTGGCTTTCTCAAAAATGACAACGCTTAGGCTTAATGGCTACTTGATAACAGACATGCTGTCAACCCAAAAACCGCCATGTATAATTGCTATACCAGAAATTAAGCCAAAACCACCAACGGTTCTGCTTGGCGAAGTATACGTGGCAAAACTGACGCGGGGGAACTGCGCCTTCAGACTTGACATAGATAAGGAAGTGCCAAAGGAAAAACAAATCGAAGCTGTTGAGAGGCTTATTGGAAATGACTTGATAACGCAGAGCTACCCAGAAACCTTACGCTTGGCACATATTCTCTGCACTTTCACGGCGAACGAGGTTATAGCCATGCGGCATTTCATCCAACACCGATACCGCATAAAAATTATTGAGCGCCTGGACATGCACCGCCTCTTGTTCGGACCCTTTGGGAAGGGGGAAAGCCACAGTGAGGCTTTATAAAAAAGAGGGAAACATAGTCCAAATCCTAAGCTTCCCAAACGAAACAGCAGAGAAAGGCGACTACCTGCTGGTTGAGGACGCCGAAGCCAAAAAAGCCCTAATAGTCCAAATAATAGACATACAGTTCGCCAACATTCCAGGCGTATTGGAAGAGCTTCTGCGCAGTCCCCCATATAGAGGGGAAATAGTTCAAGGTGAGGACGTTGACCCATTGGAGATAGCTCCCCACATAACGTATATTCAGGATTCGAGGCTTCTAATATGCAAGATTCGCGCAACCGTTGAGAATGGTGAAAGCCTAAGCCCGAGCAGTTCTTGGCTTCCGTCGCGTTCCCAGTCCAGCATTAGGAGGCTTCCAATTCCAACACTGCTTAAGCTGGCGAGGGTTGATGGCAAACTCCCGATAGTTTTGGGCACAACTAAGGAAACTTCGCTTTTAACAGTGGACGCCTCAGCCTTGGATGGACGGCTAAACATTATAACTGGGAAGAAGGAGACCGGCAAGTCGCACCTTTCAAAGCTTTTGATAACAGCTTTGCTCCACTACGGCGCCACGGTCGTAGTCCTAGACTTAAACGGCGAGTATGCTGGTTTAGGTATGACGGCAGACGGAAAAAGAAACGCCTACTACCATAAAATCCATGTTTTGACGCCGGCGCAAAATTTTAAAGTCGCCCTAAAACAGCTCCACCTCAACGAGCTAATGAACATTCTCATCCACGCTTTGCACTTGCCTGGGACATCAGCCCGGGAGTTCCGCCGCATATGGCAGTCTTTGAGGGAGCGGAATGCTCTAACGCTAAGTGAGCTTGGGGAAGCCATCCGAAACTGGCACTGCAACCAGAATGTTCGGGATGCGCTTTTCTCACGCTACTATGCCATGGTTAATTCCGGCTTTTTCACGGACAACATTGCGGAAGCCACATTATTGGAAGAGTGCCTATTAAAGGCTAGGGAGGGGGGCGGAGCCATAATCATAGACTTGAAGGACATTTCAACCATTGATAGGCAGATGGTGGTGGAATACCTCCTTGGAAAACTTGTGGAAATGCTGAAAAGCTGGAGGTTGAAAGCTGTTTTCCTATTCGCCGAGGAAGCCCACCTTTATCTGCGGGAAACCTACTGGGACGACATTGTTACGCGGATGCGCCATTACGGCATATTCACAACATTCATAACAAACCAGCCGGACACCATACGCGAGAACATTTACCGCCAAGCAGACAACATATTCCTCTTCAACTTCACCAACGAACACGACCTAGAAACAGTTTCCCGAGCAGCCCGCATAGATGCAGAAACAGTAAAATCCATAGCCATGGACTTGCCGCCCCACCACTGCTTAGTGCTGGGAAAAATTGTGAAAGACTTCCCAATAGTCGTCAAAGTAAGGGCTTTAGACGTAAAAACTATGGGGGAGACCCGCCTATTCTTCACAGAAACGCCAATTAAGAACACGAGTTAAGCTTTTCAAGGCGTGCCCTATTCCGCTGGAGAAAAGCCCTAAAAGTCTTTGTCAAATTATATTTTTCGGCTTCAGCAAGGGGAACCCAGCGGAGTTCTTCTGCGTCATCTGCCGCCCGCAGTTCTCCGCCCCTAAACCTCACAAAATAGTCGATTATGACGAAGTGCCACTTTATTTCGCCATTGTCATCTCGAACAATATTGTCAACAACGTCGATAAGCTCCGGATCAGCCACATCCAAGCCAGTCTCCTCCTTAACCTCGCGGACAACGGCTTCTTCAACCCTTTCACCAAGCTCCACTAAACCGCCTGGAACACTCCACTTGCCCTTACCGGGCTCGCCCTTACGTTTTTCCAACAAAATTTTTCCATCACAAACTATTATTGCACCGACGCCTACAACGGGCTGGCTTGGATAAAAACGCCGAACCACGCCGTAAACCCTCTCATGCATTATCACTATTTAAGTCTTAAACTTTACTAGGCAACAGGCGTAAAGGGATGCCAAACCCTTCTTGGCTCCTCGCCTATAAGGGCTAAATCCCTATCCTTCTTTAGGGTTACGCTGAGGGCAGCCGCAGTAGCCACAAGAGACATGATTCCAGTATACTGCGTTATGTAAGCGAGGTTCACCGTTTGAGAAGATAATTCAAAGTTGTAGTTTACCAGGTCGCTAATTGTTATTATTCCATATTCGATGTGTATTATTTGAGTTGCCAGTTCACCCTTACCATAATTTAGAAAGCCTTCTCCGTCGTAATGCCCGTCAAAGTAGATTATCTTCAAGTCTATTGGAATAGGTCGATTGCCAACTTTTACCTGCAGTTTGAAACTCTGATTAACTAAAGTAACGTTTTTACCGGCATTAGCTTCATTATAAAGTAACCCTACGCTGTACAACCTGCTTAACAGTATTCTTGTGGTGTCTAATGATATGCTGTCAAGTTGATTTCCAATGTAAGGTAATTGAAAACCAACATAGTCAACGTATGGTGCCCCTTCAAAGGCATATTGGATTGTTGCCGCCTTCACGTCACATCTGATGGAAAGCCCTGTTGAGGCGTAGGCTGCTCCGAAAAGTATTGCAGCCAAAAGCACCGCAACAATTATTTTGGTTGTGGAGCCTAAACCAACGTTTTTGACTGGTGCTGGCGTAAAAATCACGTATGTTGGGAATGCGGCTTGTCTAGCTAGTCTGAATTGGATGAGCCTTTCTTTATTGGCGATTAGTGGTAGTAGCGCTATGCCTGCTATGAAACCTCCTGCGTGGGCGAAAACAGCGGTGCTTCCACCAAGCCTCGCGTAGCCGTAAATAACTTGGGTTGCAAACCAGAAGATAAGGTAGTAGGCAGCCTTCATCCTAAAGAATATTGGGAAGAATAGGAATCCCCATCCCATCACCAGCGACGTGCCTGGAAAAAGGATTAAGTATGCACCTAGGACTCCGCTTATGGCTCCTGAGGCGCCTATGGCTGGGATTATGTAGGCTGTGGCTCCGCCTATGAAGCTGAAGGCTGTGTGGAATATTGATGCGACTATGCCTGAAAGCATGTATAGGGCTAGGAAGCGCCACTTGCCAAGGGCTTCTTCAACGGCTCTTCCAAAAATGTATAGGAAATACATGTTAAACAGTATGTGGAAGAAGTCTGCATGCAAAAACATTGAGGAAAAAACCCTATACCATTGGATGGGCATCGGCGTTAGGGCTGGAACGAAGCCTCCGGCGCTCACCCAGTAGTCGCTAACTTCTAAGAAGAAGTTTTCATAGGAGGTTATGGCGTATGCGGCAACGTTAACTATTATTATGGCGATGGTTGCCACTGGTCTCCTTCTAAATTGGGATATGTCGCCCACTGGAATGCCTAAAGTTCTTTTTAAGGCTTCTGCCAATTGGCAAATTCCTCTGCGCTAAAATATTCAAAGCAAAGCTTATATAATTTGTCCGTCTGGCTGTTGCGTTTGCCTATTCATATCTTAGGGCTTTCACGGGCTTAAGTTGAAGAATTGGAAAACGAAGCCTATCCTAGCCTTAAATCTGCTCTTAAATCTGCTAGTTGCCCATCATAAAGCGTTGAAACATCAATTCTTCAATGAAAATTTCCCATCAGTTGGCTTGTCTAAGGCTCCAAAAAGGTTTAGCAGTGTTGATTTTCCACTTCCAGAAGGTCCCAAAACGGATAGGAATTCGCCCTCCTCAACCTTTAGATTTACACCTCTTAAAGCTTTTACGGGAATCTTGCCAAGCATGTACACTTTTCTAAGGTTTACAGCCTCAACAATTGTTGTCATTGCAGACACTCAACCAAACCTTTTATCTTGTTAGGTACCGCCATGCCAGCACTATGCCTATTATGGCGAGAACCGCTGCGAACAAGCCTAGATATGTGAAGTCCCATATTAGGGCTGAAGCATCCATTGGCAATATCGTAAGCCTCCTGATGGCGTCTGTTAAGTATGTCAGCGGGTTCACGTTGGCTACGGCTTGCATCCAGTCTGGCATAAGCCTAGTTGGGAAGAAGGTGTTGCTTGCAAACATTAAAGGCATTGTTATTAGGCTTATAAACTGCATTGGTCTTTCCATCCTAGTGGACCTTATGGAGAAAGCTATGAAAATTGATGAGAGCCCAACGCCAAGCAGGAATATGGCTGCGTAGACGCCTAAAAGGTTAAGCAGTGTAAAGGTGCCACTTAATTGAAGTCCCAGCAGGTAAGCCAGCGCCAAAATCACCGTTGCCTGAAGCATAGCCCTAAAGGTTGCGTTCAGGATTTTTGCGAATATTATTGCTACCCGCGAGACTGGAGTGCTTATCACTTTGTCTAAGAAGCCTAAGCGTCGGTCCCAAACTATTGACATGCCGCTGAACATGGTTGTAGTCATGACTATCATTGAAACCATGCCAATAGCCATAAAGCTGAAGTAGTCTGTAACGCCGAAAGTGTTCTGCATTATGTTTGAGCCCATGTCGGCGAACATTTGTGCAAGCATTGTGCCATTAAGTACTACACCTTGAAGCCCAGATGGATAAAGGATGACGTTACCTGGAATTGGTATTTGCTGTGGCAGGTTTATGTTGTTGGCTGAAAAAAGCCCGCCAATATTCATGGACTTACCCAACAAGCCCATCCAAATGAGGGGCTGAAGAACAAACATCACAAGCATGACTGGGTCTTTAAGCCACTTTTTGAGTTCGCGGTATGTTAGTGCCCACAATCCCCTTGCTAGGCTTGGGCGGCACTCGTTTGCAGTGGTTGCTCCACTCATCCTCCCCTCGCCCTCCTCAAAGTTATTCTATGGGCTATGAACGATTCTCTGGACTCTTCCATGTCGCGGATGGCTCTGCCAGTGTACTCCAAATAAACCTCGTTTAAGGTTGGCTCTGTAAGCGAAAGCCTCGTCACCGTATAGCCACTTTTACGCAAAGCCTCAATTATTAGGGGGGCTGTTACCTCGCCGTTTTCAGCCTTAATCCTATAGGCGCCATTCTCATTTCTCACGTCCTTAACGTTCTCAACACTTTTGATTACGCTGGTTACGTCCGCATTCTCCTTTATGGCTATGGTGATTATGTCTCCTCCTAGGCTGTCCTTAAGCTCGCTTGGCGTGCCAGTCACAATTATTTTGCCGTGGTCTATTATGGCTATACGGTCGCATAAGGCGTCAGCCTCCTCCAAATAATGCGTAGTCATAAAAAGGGTCATGCCATACTCCTTCTTCAAACGTCGGATATACTCCCAAGTGGCAGCCCTTGTCTGAACATCCAAACCCAAAGTCGGCTCGTCCAAAAACAGCACTTTAGGCCTATTAATCAATCCACATGCGAGCTCAAGCCTCCGACGCATTCCGCCAGAGTAGGTTTCAACCCGCTTGTCCTTAAACTCCGTTAACTCCACGAGCTCCAGAAGTTCCAAGGCGCGTTTCTTGGCTATTTCGCGGGGAATCCCGTACAAGTCGGCGCAGAGCATGACATTCTCATAGCCTGTCAAATCCTCATCAGCCGTATACTCTTGGGGCACAACACCGATAACTTTCCTAACCTCGTTGGCTTGCTTAACAACATCATAGTCCAACACTGAGGCTTTGCCCTCGGTCGGCTTAAGCACGGTTATCAGCATGTTTATTGTTGTGGTTTTTCCAGCGCCGTTCGGTCCCAAAAAGCCGAAGATTTCACCTTCGCGAACGCTAAAGTTTATGTGGTCAACAGCCACTAGGCTCTTGTTGAAAACTTTCGTTAGGTTTTCAGCCCTAATCACTTCATCCGTCATGCCTTCTCACCACCATGAAGTTTTCTTTCAATATCCTCAAGCCTCTGGGCGGTTTCATTCAAAACCTTCAAAGTCTCTTTTATGGCTTCCTCTGAAAAACGCTCTTCAAGGCTCATTCCAAGGCTGAAGAAAGCCTTAAACAAACGCCTAAAGGCTTCCCTAACCTCCTCAGCCTCCTCCGGCGGAATCCGCAGCCAAAGGGAACCCAACAATGACGGAACAAAAAGCTTTTTGCCCATACGGAACTGGGCACGCACCTTCCGCTGCTCCTCCAAAAGCCTTTTGCCCTTATCCGTTAATGTATAACGCTTTACGCCGCTCTCTTCAGTTGGCACCTCGCGGATGTAGCCATTATCCTGAAGCCAAGCCAAAAGCGGATAAACAGAGCCCGGACTAGGCTTCCAACAGCCATTAGTTCGCCTCCCAATCTCATTCATAATTTCTGAGCCGGAGAGAGGCTTCTCGTTTAGAAGCTCAAGCACTTGGTAGCGTAGAAAACCCTTCGGCACAGCAGCCATATGTCTCAACCAATGCCTAAACGGCGGAAGAGGCGGAGGCAGGGGATAATCGTCATGCTCGTCGAACATCATATCACCATCGATATCAAATTCGATAAAAACGAGACTCAACTATTTAAAGATTACGCCTTTTTGAAAACACTCCTCCATCAAATTTACTCTATTAACGTTCCGACGAGTTTTCCTTCAACTGCCAGCAACAGGTTTTCTGGCTTAAACCCATTTAGGACTCGGACCTTTATGCGCCTAGCCTTCAAGATTTTTATGGCTTCTGGGTCTAGAATTTGGTGGATTCCAGCCCTATGCCTGTTTTCAGCCAAGAATTTTGGCAGTTCCTCAAAGCTTATTTTGTCAAGTTTTGCGGCGTCTGGATGTTTCCTCGGGTCTTTTGTGTATACGCCTTCCTGGTCTGTGGCTTTAATGAGCATGTCAGCGCTTATACGCTCAGCTAAAAGGGCTGCGACGGTGTCTGTTGTCATGCCAGGTTTTAAGCCGCCCAAAACTGCAATTCGCCCCTTTTCTAGGCATTTGGTAGCCTCTTCAACGCTTTTTGGGATTTTTTGACAGCCAGCCCTACCAAGCATTTTGGCGAAGAGTTGGGCGTAAAGCCTTGAAACACTAATAGCCAAATCATCCTGGTCTTTTTCCGCCAAACCGAGTTCTTTGGCTATTTTTATGAATTCTCTTGCTAGGGCTCCTCCTCCAACAACAACTGCCAACGTGTGCCCTTCGGCTTTAAGCCTCCTCAAAATTTTGGTGTATTCGCTTATTAGTTGGGTGTTTACTGGTGTGGCGACAACGGAACCGCCAAGCCTTATCACTATTCGCATGTGTTCAGCTTTCCTCTTGAGATAGGAAAAACGCATTTAAGCCTTAAAAGAATTTGTACAGTCCCTGTTTTGGCTTGGCTGTTTGCACCTCTATTTTTTCGCCGAAGATTATGAGCATGCCGTCTGTGGCTGCCACTGTTGGTGTTCCAGTCTTCTCCTCAATTAGTTCGGCTTCTCTGGCTGGTCCTTGGAATATCATTTGCATTCCTAAATGCGTCAATACTGCTTGTTCTGGTTGGGTTTCTTGGATGATTTTTATGGCGTCTTCTGTTGTCATGTGCCCCTTCCATGGTTTTCCGGCTGGTCTCATTACGCATAGCATTAGCAGCCTAACACCTCTGTAGTATTTTCCTATTCCCTCGAAGTATTCTGTGTCGCTTGTGTAGGCGAAATCACCAAACTCTTTTGTCTCAAACTTGAAGCCAACAGCATCTGGGTCTGTGTGCCTTGCCTCTGCCACTGCCACCGCCACGTCTGCCACTTGGAATCGCGCGTTCGGAACAGCTTCGATTACTTGTTCTAGCATTTGCTGGTGGTACTTTGAAATGGATGGTTCGCAGACTTCGCTTCCCCTTAAGACGCTTTTTGATGCCACGAGCACTCCACGCTTTTTGGTCATGCCTCTTGTCATAGCCTCAATGAGCACTTCGGCATCCGTGTAATGATCTGGGTGGCAGTGGGAAACGAAAATGGCGTTGAGCTTTTGTGGGTCTAAGCCCTCGCTTATGGAGTAGACGAGTGCTCCTGGTCCTGGGTCTAGGTGGAGGTTTAGGTTTTCGCCTATTATGCGTATTCCCGCTGTTCGCCTCTTCTGGGTTATTGTTGTGAATCTTCCACCGCCAGTTCCTAGGAATATTATCTCATATTGAGGCATGCATAAGCCTATCACTTTTGCAGGATTTTTACTTTACCACTCTTCCCGTGTGCTCGTGGCATGGCTTCATAAGGGAAAACGCTTTTAATTTTGGCTGAAATATGGAGAAGAGGTTCGACCGTCTTGTTCGAGGGGTTGGGGCTTGTTGGCAATTCGCTTATTCTTTTAGCCTCACTAGTGGTTTTGGACAAGGCAAGCGACTGGGCGATAACCAACAGTGTTAAAATTGCGGACATAACTGGTATTGGTAAGACGACGATAGGCTTTATACTTGTGGCTTTTTCCACTTCCCTGCCGGAGCTATGCGTTTCCATTTTTGCGGCGATAGGTGGGGAAAGCATAGGCGTAGCCATAGGTAATGTTTTGGGCTCGAATATTGTGAATATATGCCTAATCCTTGGCGTTTGTTTCCTCATAGTGGCTTTGAAAAGTTCCGAAGCTGTGCAGCTGGCACCAGCCACGGCTAAGGAGGAGGTTGGCGCCTTGTATTTTGGGCTTTTTGTGGCTTCCGTCGTCCCATTAACGCTTCTCTACATTGGATATGCAAGCAGGGTTATTGGCGTAATTCTCCTTGCAATCTTCGTATTTTATGTTTACCAGCTTTCGAGGGTTAGGAAGATAAGGGAGGAGGGCTCCCTTGGGGAAGAAAGGCGAAAACTTCCAGTGTACACGTTTTTTGCGCTTTTTGGCATAGCCTTAGTTGTAGCAAGCTCATATTTTATCGTGGATTCTGCAACCTTCATTGCTGACGGTCTTGGGATTCCAAAGGTTGTTATTGGCGCCACCATAGTGGCTTTTGGGACAAGCCTTCCAGAATTGGCGACAAGCATTGCCGCTGTTCAGAAGGGGCACATGGACCTTGCCTTAAGCAACATTGTTGGAAGCTGCTTCATAAACATAACTTGTATCCTCGGCGTTTCTCTGGTGGGGGCGAAATTGGCGGTTAATATGGCGGCTTTCTCCCACCTCGTCATGTTTTCGCTCATAACAAACCTCTTGTTGTGGTATTTTCTTTCCAGCGAACGGATAAGCTGGAGGGAAGGCGCCATCCTCCTCATAATGTACGCCATATTCCTAACAACAAGCTACGGCGGAGGCTATAGAACATAAGCGTGAAACAGCCTTTAAATAAAGGCTTGTAAACCGTCTAAAAGCGGAAGGCTATGGAAAAGGCCGAGGCTAAGGCAAAAGTGAAGGCTCTGGCGCTATTTTCTGGAGGTTTGGACAGCAGCCTAGCCATAAAGCTTGTTCAGGAGCAAGGCATAGAGGTTGAAGCCATTGCTTTTCTTACGCCTTTTTACACGGCAAAGGCGGATGGCTTCAGCCTTGAAAGGGCTGCTGAAAAGTTGGGTGTGCCATTAAAGGTTATGCGTTTGGGCTTGGATTATCTGCAGATAGTCCGTAATCCAAAGTACGGTTATGGGCGGCACATGAACCCGTGCATTGACTGCCGCATATTCATGCTTAGGAAGGCTAAAAAATACGCTCGGGAAATTGGCGCCGATTTTATAGTTACTGGCGAGGTTTTGGATGAGCGTCCCATGTCGCAGCACCTTAAAGCCCTAAAAATTGTGGAGGAGGAATCCAGCCTAAAAGGTAGGCTTCTTCGTCCGCTTTCAGCTAGGCTTCTGCCGCCAACAGAGCCGGAAAAATTGAGGCTTGTTGACCGGAGTAGGCTTTTGGATATTCGTGGAAGGTCCCGTAAGAGGCAGATCGCCCTCGCAAAGGCTTATGGCATAACAGAGTATCAGTCTCCTTCTGGCGGTTGCCTCCTAACCTACAAGGAGTTTTCGGCGAAGCTTTGCGACCTACTCCAACACAAAAAAAGAGTTTCAATGGCGGATTTGGAACTGCTTAAAGTTGGACGCCACTTTCGCTTTGGCAAAAACAAAATAATCGTGGGAAGAAATAAGGCGGAGAACGAGGTGCTTTTGAGGCTTAAGGGAAGAAACGACTACTTCTTCGAGGCGCAGGGATGCGGAAGCCCAACAACGCTACTGCAAGGACGAAAGACAAGGCAAGCAATAGAAAAAGCCGCCCAACTAACAGCCTACTACTCAGACCAGAAAACTGGGAAAGTGCACGTAAAATATGGTAGACAAGCCCTAGAAAAAAGTATAATGGTGGAAAGACCGAACAAGGAAGAAGTGGAGCAATTACGAATTAGGTAGCGATTTATAGTGCCTTCATAATGGCGTTATGTATCGTATTAAAATCTTCTTCCGTTATACTTATTATAGAAACTTGGAGATATTGATTCCATGTTTTTCCTTTATTCACAATGAAAACAATGTCGTCTATTAAGTTTGGTTTAATCATTTAGCTTTATTGCCCTCTTCTTCGGTTGAGAAGGATATTCTTGGCGGATTTTTGCTTTTGTGGATGATCTTAAACTTAATTCGATAAGGGAACAGATATTTACTCCCTCCTTTTGTCCACCCGAGGTCTTCTTCGCTATAAAAATACTCACCTGTAAACTCTGTTACCGCAACAAACCTCCTTTCATTGCATCAAACAAACTTAAAACTTTTTGAATCTAGAGGGTGGGCTGTTATTGGCTTTTTGCAAGTCAAAAATTCTAGAGAGGGGTTATAGAAAATAGGGTTGGCGGTTGCTCCATTTTCTGAGTTTGCCAAAATCTAGAGGGTAGTGTTTTGTGGCTGTTCGAAAAGCACAAATATGACTTTGTTCAGCAGATTTGGCGTTTATAGACTTTTTTCGAAGACTATGGCTTTTGTTTCAGGCTTTTTGAAGCCAAGCCTTTCCAGGGCTTCTGTTATGGGTGGATGGTTGCATGTGAAACCATAAACCTTCTCCACACCCTTTTCTTGGCAGTGTGCCAAAAGAAAACTTGCCATATCCAGCACAGCCCAAAAGTCTCCCGTCTATGTAGCATGTTTGGATGGAGTTTTCACGCCACTCGCTGGAAACCGTATCATCCACCAAAACCAAACCACAAACAGTGCCATCCTCACCATTTTTTGTTATGGCTTTTCCCGCCTAACAAAGCCTTCCATATCATGCCTATCCAAAGAATACTAGTGGTAAAGAACAGTGTATAAACCGGCAGCCCTACGGTAAACTTCTGAAGACTGAAGATAAAGCCAAACAGAGTCTAAATGGCTTGGGCTCGCCCAACATGAAGCCCCACCGCCACCATATCCACCCAAAACCCTTTCAAGAGTCATCTCCAAGAATTCTGCAACCGGTTTAAACCCCATCTTCTGAACAGCAGCCAAAGCCGCCAAATTGTCGTATTCAATGACAAGACGAGCTACTCTGACGCCTCTGCTTTTCGCATATTCAAGGCATTTCATGGTTATGGCGGTTGCAACGCCCATCCGCCTATAATTTGGGGCAGTTCTCGCACCGCTGAGCCAAGCCTCACCAGGCTTGTCAATAGTTATGTGCTGTATGCCAACAGGCAAACCATCCAAAGTAGCTACAAAAACCTTTCCGTTCTCCTCCCTAAGCCACCTATCCCAAACATGGGGAATATAATCGCCCCAACTCCAAGTATGCCTACAAAAATCGAAAACAGCCTCCCTATCAGCCTCACAAGCCTTGCGAACATGAACATGCAACTTCGCCTTAGCACTGTTCACAGCAGTGCGCCACCACCCGGCATGCATAGCTTATTAACAAAACCAAAGTATTTAACATTGAATGTCAGCTGAAACAGCAGTCCAAGCCTACAAAAAACTGGAAAGCCAAGACCTCCGCATACTCCAAGTCATAGAAGTAGCCATGGCAAAACACGAATTCGTCCCAAAAGAACTCATAGTAAAATTCTCAAAATTCAATGAGGAAGAAACCACCTTTAGGCTGGACAAACTCCACAAGTTCCGCCTCATACGCCAAACAAAACAGCCCTACCAAGGCTATGCACTAAACTATGCTGGCTACGACTGTTTGGCGATAAATGCCTTCGTAAAAGCCGGAATCCTAGAAGCCTTCGGCAAACCCCTAGGCGTAGGAAAAGAGGCAGACGTTTATGACGCTTTAACACCACAGAGAGAACGCATAGCCATAAAATTCCATCGCCTAGGAAGAATAAGCTTCCGCCAAACAAGAAGAAAACGCGGATGGACAACAGAAGACGTCAACTGGCTTCTACGCTCAAGGAAAGCAGCAGAAAGGGAATACGAAGCATTAAGGCTTGTATACCCAAAAGGCGTCGCAGTTCCAAAACCCATAAGCCAAAACCGCCATGCCATAGCCATGGGCGCCATAGAGGGAGCAGAACTAGCCGAATGCCGAGAAATCCAAAAACCAGAAAAAGTGCTAGGCGAAATCCTCCGCAACATAAGAAAAGCCTACACCAAAGCCGGAATAATCCACGCGGACCTAAGCGAATACAACATAATCCTAAAACCAGACAACCACATCCTAATAATAGACTGGCCCCAATACGTCACAAAAGAACACTCCAACGCCCAACAACTCTTAAAACGGGACATAGAAAACATAATCACCTTCTTCAAAAGAAAACACCTGCTAAAAGAAGCAGACGTGAACAAGGCAATAGCCTACGTAACTGGTAAAACACAAAAACCTACTTTTTAAGAGCATCCAAAACAATATAGAGGATATTGTTTCCTCTAAGCAAAACACTACCATAATTGGCTATGGGCTGGTCATCCCTACACTCAGTAGCCCCTTCCAAGAGAATATTCATGTGCCCATCACACTTAACCATCTTACCCCTATACTCACAACCATTCTTCAAAACAACAGCAATATTGGCGTTCAGCTGCTTAACAAGGACATTCAAAGGTTTTTTACTAGGCTCCATAACAGCACCTTACAGCATTTCAAACATAATCCACATTAACGAAGCATATAAAAGTTTATCCCCATACGACAACAAAACCTTCGTCGTTTTCAATCCATATCTAGAACAGAGAAAAATAATCCATGGTTACCTTCCTCTTGGGGCACTAGTTGCGGGTTTCACCTCTTTTGCGGCCTCACTAGCCTCATTCATACTGGTGGGAAGGGGATTTGGACTAACAATATTCGCAGCCCTAGCAGGTTTAAGCCTAATAATCATAGACGAAGCTTTTGAACGTATACAAAAATTCAGATGTATTCTAAAAGCAATAGGCAATGGAAGCAGCCTTGGAGTCGTGGATTTAAAGGTCTTCTTCGTCCTCAAAGTTTACGCACGTAGGTTAAGCTACTACTATTTAGGTGTAGGAATATTTTTGGTATTCATCTCGTTGGCTTTACCCTACATCCTTAACCGAGTGATGTTAGCCTTCGCCTTCCTAATAGCCAAAATAATACAACTAAGCTCAGTTGCAGGACCAGCAAACTGGCAGTTTGCGGTATTCTTGTTTTCTATAGTCATTCTACTGTTCGAAATATTGATCATGAGAATCAAGAGCAAAATTTTTAAAATCTAGGCTAAAATGTGGATTCCTCGTCTAAAGAATTAAATCTTCTAAAACCAGCCTTTACTATGGAGAGCTTTATGCATACGGTGCAAATAGACGGGGAAACCCTAACCATAGAAGACGTGGTTAAAGTTGCGCATAACGAGGCTAAAGTTGTCATCCCGGAAAAAGTCAAAGCCAAAGTGAAGGAATGCCGAGAATTTCTGGAGAAAATTTTGGAAAAGGGTAAAGTAATATACGGTGTAAACACTGGTTTTGGAGCCCTAAGCGACGCCAGAATTCCTAAACAAGAGCTTAGACAGCTTCAAGAAAACCTTATTAGAAGCCACGCCGCCGGTGTCGGCAAACCATTAAGCACAGAAATTGTTAGGGCGGCCATGCTTTTGAGGGCGAACACATTGGCTAAGGGATATTCTGGCATCCGCCTAGAAACCCTCGAAACCCTGGTGGAGATGCTGAACAAGGGCGTCCACCCAATAATACCCGCAAAGGGCAGTGTGGGCGCAAGCGGAGACCTGGCGCCCTTATCCCACATGGTTCTTGTTCTCATGGGCGAGGGCGAAGCAGAATACAAAGGCAAAATAATGAGTGGAAAGGAAGCCATGGAAAAGGCTGGAATAAAGCCAGTCCAACTGGATTTTAAGGAGGGCATAGCCCTAAACAACGGAACACAAATAATGACCGCCATAGCCGCCCTAACAATCCACAGAGCAGAAAACCTAATGGAAACAGCTGAGGTAGCCTCAGCCCTAACAATGGAGGCGCTGCTGGGAGTTTCAGACGCCTTAAACGAGAAGATTCACCAAGCTAGACCCCACGCTGGGCAAGGCATAACAGCCAAAAAATTGAGGGAGCTGATCGCTGGAAGCAAACTCGTCCAGACGGGAGAGAAGGCGATGGCGAAATTTGGGCGTCCCCACGACGTTTATAGTTTGAGGTGCACACCCCAAGTCCTCGGTGCGGCAAGAGACGCCATAACATATGCGAGAAAAGTGGTTGAGGTGGAAATAAACTCGGCAACAGACAACCCGCTTATATTTCCAGAAACTGGCGGATGCTTTTCTGGAGGAAACTTCCATGGGCAGCCAATAGCACTGGCAATGGACACCCTCGGAATAGCCCTAACAATGGTAGGCAACATTTCGGAAAGGCGAATATCCTGCCTCCTAGACGAAAAACTGAACAATGGCTTGCCGCCCTTCCTGATACCGCCACAAGCAAAGAGGGGCTTGAACTGTGGATTGATGACAGCCCAATACACGGCGGCAGCCCTAGCCTCGGAAAACAAGGTTTTGGCACACCCAGCATGTGCAGACTCGATACCAACATCGGCAAACTTCGAAGACTTCGTAAGCATGGGAACAATAGCCGCCCAAAAAGCCATGCAAATCCTTGAGAACACGGAATATATAGTGGCCATAGAACTTCTCTGCGCAGCCCAAGCAATAGACATCCGAGGACCAGAAAAACTAGGAAAGGGAACAAGGAAAGCCTACAGAAAAATAAGGGAGGTTGTGCCACCACTAACAGAGGACAGACCATTAAACCCAGACATAGAAAAACTGAAAGCAATGGTTGAAGGCGGACTAATTCTAAAAAGCCTCGCGAAGTAAGAAAGCTATCCGCTGTTATGTTAACTTGTAAACCCATGAATTGTCCACATCAACAACAGCGTATGCCCTCACCGTCAACATTTCAAAACCACCTTTTTGGGGACTATACCCGCCAAATTTTGC
>ERZ1669248.551-NODE-551-length-17482-cov-47.399552_pt1 | contig 17482 bp, 18 predicted proteins | sample MGYA00579296_ERZ1669248 | MGnify/ENA primary metagenome ERZ1669248 (study PRJEB41166, sample SAMN08046057) | hot springs metagenome | biome: hot spring; feature: neutral hot spring; material: thermophilic sediment; isolation source: thermophilic sediment from...
GGCAATTAATGTGAAGCCGTCTTCAGAGATCGGGGTATCTATAACGCGTACGTCAGCACCATACTTAGCAGCTAGACCCTTAGTGACTCCCCATACGCCAGCGGCTACTACGTCTTCTCCTAAAACTATTACGTCGTCGTGATGCGACATCTCGTAATCTAATGCTTCCCTAACTGCTTCCACATAAGTTATCACTCTGTTTCCTTGAGGAGGTTCCTTATATTCTAGTTTACTCTCACTATATACGTACTCTAACGCAGTCTCAGGTCTTGGATAAGGGCTACTTCGAGCAAACTCTACGGCCTCGCTTATTTCTTTCTCAATCTTTGACTTTATCTCCATATCCTTCGCTTCGTTTAGTAATCCTTTGTCAATGAGGTAGTTGCGGAACCTCACTATAGGGTCTCTCTCTTTTAAGAACTTCTCAACTTCTTCTTTAGGTCTGTAATGTTGTGGGTCTCCCTCGAAATGACCCCTTACTCTGAGTGTTAGAGCTTCGAGTAACGCAGGACCCTCACCACTCCTTATCCCCTCAACAAGCTTCTCAGCAGTCTCGTAAACTTCTAAGACGTTTGTTCCGTCTACAGTAACTCCACGAATATTGTAAGCTAATGCTCTCTTAGAGACTTCGTTAACAGATAGAGACTTCTTAACAGGTATTGTTGCGGCATACATATTGTTTTCGCACACGAAGAGTACCGGAAGCTTCCATATAGAAGCCATGTTTAATGTTTCGTGAAAGACGCCCGTGTTCGACGCGCCGTCGCCGAAGAAAGCTGCCACGATGTTGTCTTTATTCCTATATTTAACAGCTAGAGCGACGCCCGCCGCTAAACCTATCCCACTACCAACTATGCCGTTAGCCCCCATGACGCCTATACTCACGTCTACAGCATGCATAGAACCTCCTCTACCCTTATTAAGACCTGTCTCTTTTCCGTAGAGCTCTGCCATCAATTTCCTCAAGTCAACTCCCTTAGCTATTAAGTGCCCATGACCTCTGTGGGTACTAGTTATATAGTCGTCTTTTCTTAAGGCGTGAATGACTCCAGTAGCGATAGCTTCCTCACCTATGTATAGGTGTACGAAGCCGGGTATCTCAGTATTATAAAATAGCTTAGCTACAGTCTCCTCAAACCTCCTAATCCTCAACATAGTCTCGTAAAGACTTAACAACTTTTCTTGACTTAAGAAAGCCATGCAGCACACCAAGTAGTATCTGTAATCACATGTAAAAGATTAAAAGTCTTAAAAGACATATATATGGATAACTATGAGAAAAATATATGATTTAACAGCGCCTTTCTGCCTGGAAGGTGATGAAGTCAAAATACCTAAACCTAAGTCAGCTGAGATAAGCTTAGAACTCATAGGACATGACTTACTATTAAGTGGCACAAAATTACTTAAGTACTTAAGTAATAGTATTAAGTTTGAGGTACACCTAGGCACACACATGGATCTTCCAACAACATTTGCTTACCAGACGGTAGACCCTGTTAACATACCTGTAGACTTCTTCATTAGAGAAGCACTAATAATTCACGTAGAAAGAGACTACTCTAAAAAATCTCTAACACTAGATGAAGTTAAGGATAAGATAGATCTAGAAGAGTTTACTGAATTACCTAAGGAACGAAGACCAGCCCTTCTATTTAAGACAGGAATGTCTAAATTGTGGTGTCATGATAACCAAAGATATATGAGCTTTCCCGGCTTATCGAAGAGCTTAATCGAATTTATAGCATACGAGCTAGAGCCGCCTTTTATAGGTATTGACGCAATATCTATAGACAGAACAATAGAACACCGCTCGCTTAGTTTATACACTAATATAGATGAGGAATTCATAAATATATTGAGAACACAAGAATACACCATGTTATTAGGTCACGACATATTGTTAAGGAAGAATATTTACATATTAGAGAATCTAGATATGAGGGATATTCCTTCAGACATAAGTAAAGGACTACTAGTAGCGCTTCCCTTATTCAGGTTCACAACACTTACAGAAAAACCAATATTAATTACTGCACTACCCTGCAGGGTCATATTTCTGCCTGAGCCAAGAGATAGTATTAGCGAGTTAATAAAGAAGCTAAGAACGTTAGAGAAGGAACTTTCTGGGATTATGAGTTAGGGTGTTGTTGATGCCTAGTTTGTTTAGTAAGTGGGGCAAGCATGTATTCAGGTACTTCAAAGCACTAGGCAGTCCAGTTAGGTTCTTAATAATTTATAAGATGCTGGACGGCAAACCATACACGAAAAATGAGATACTTAATTATGTGAGCTCAATAAGTGGGGCTCCCAGAACTACTGTGGATAGGCACTTCAGGACATTACTAAAGTACAACATAATAAAAACGGCTGGTAAATCACTTAGTAGTGAGAGGGGTAGAAAACCTTTACTTTATGTGCTTGCAGTAGATTCTATGATGTTTTACGTTAGTCTCCTTACATACCTACTTGAGGGAGCAATAGACAAGCGCTTAAAGCTAATTGAGGAAGGCTTAAGCGATGTTGAAGCCCTCACTGAGGTAGTTGATGAAGTTAAGTTAAAGCTTTACTTCGCCGAAGACAAGATAAGTAGTGAAGTAAGTATTAACTTATCTAGAGAACTCGATTCATGTATCTCACTACTATTTCTAGTTAGAGAAGTATTAAGACCTAAGGCTGTCGTAACTGATTGTGAAAATGCTGTAAAGTTGCTAGGTAGGATATCCACGAATCAAATGATACTCAAGAAGATCTCTTTAGACAAAATGAGAGAATTACTGTATGTTGCTTATGTAGAGTCAAGCATATCTATTAAGGAACTAGGTTCCATGCTGGGAGTCAAGCACTTAACGAGATTTAAAGAATATGACGATTTTTGGATGGAAATCGAGTCTTCTTATAGTAATGACTTAACCACTTTCCTAAAATCACTAGCAAGTAATACTAAATGCACAGACATAGAGAGTTCTTACGTAATTAGCTTAACTAACAACTTAATTAAGTATTTCTTAAGTAGCTTCAGAAATCACGACTTAATACCGTTGTTCTTAACTTTCTAAGATTTTTAGTCTAAAAAGTACTTAATTTTTTAATTTGCATAAACCACCGTAACATGTGGTGTGAGATAAGTGAAGCCTGTTTATATTATTGGTATAAGTGCTGTTATAATAGTTGCAGTTATTGTCGCCCTTATAGCTCCGTCTTTGATGGCTCCTCAAGGAACTACGACACCCACAACATCGCCGCCTCCTGAGAAAGAATATAAGCTAAGTGTTGTCGTAGGTCCGCAATCTCCTTGGGGGCAGGCAGCTCAGATGTGGGCTGACGAAGTATATAATAGAACTAATGGTAGGGTCAAGATAAGAGTTTACTTTGCTGGCCAATTATTTGCTGGACAACAAACTAATGAGTTCCAACTCTTATCTCAGGGAGTTGCTGACTTTGCTGTAGGCTCGACAATTAATTGGGCTCCAGTAGTGAAAGAACTAAACCTATTTATACTGCCTTTCTTCTTCCCTGAGGGGAGTAAGAAAGGAGACATTTACAAAGCCCTAGACGCGATAGAGGAGGGTGAAGCTGGGAGACGTATACTGCAGATATTAGAGAGTTACGGTGTTATAGGACTAGCTTGGGGTGAGAATGGCTTCAGGCAAGTAACGAACTGGAAACAACCAATAACTAAGCCAGAAGACATAGCCGGACTCAAGATTAGGGTTGTGGGTTCCCCTATATTCATAGATACTTTCAAGGCCTTAGGAGCAGACCCCACACAGATGAACTGGGCTGACGCTCTGACAGCATTCCAACAGAAAGTAGTTGACGGGCAGGAAAACCCTATAAACGTGGTGATAATACCTTACAAGCTGTGGGAATTCCACAAATACATAACTATATGGGATTACGCAATAGACCCGCTAATCTTCGCAGTAAATAAGAATACTTGGAACTCCTTTGACGAGAATACAAGACAGATAATCTTAGAAGCCGCGAAGAAAGCTGCCAGGTGGCAGAAAGCGATGGCTAGAGTAGGATTAGATGATGGAACAGCACTAAGTATATTAAAGAACGAATTCAAGTATACACCGGAAATAACAGACCCTATAAGCTACCTGCAAAGCAAGGGCATGGAGGTAACAATTCTTACCCCAGAGCAAAGAGAAGCTTTTAAGCAGAGAATGGCCGGAGTCTACAGTAAGTGGGTTCCCATAATCGGTAATGACTTAGTTCAAGCAGCAATCAATGACGTAAAGAGCAAACTTGGCATAACTATTCAATTACCTTCATCATAACACATAAACTTTCTTTTTTATGTGAACTCTTGTTGAACTTAAAGATATAATGTATGGGGTCAGTTATGTCACGAAGAAGTAAACCTCTTGCAACACTTGCTAACAATATTGAAGAGTATGTTTCAGCAATACTCCTGTTCGTGATGTTCTTAGTAGCTTTTATTAACGTATTGTCTAGATACCTACTAAAAGCCTCACTAGCCTTCATAGAAGAAATAGAAGTAAACTTTTTTGTCTGGGTAACGTTGCTAGGCATAGCCATAGCTTTTAAGAAAGACTCACACCTTAACATGGGTTTCCTTAAAGAGAAAACTTCACAGAGAGTTCAGAAATCCTTGACAATTTTAGGATTAGTTTTAAGTTTACTTGTTTTTATCGTAGTAGCGTATCTGTCAACAATCTTAATATACATGGAAATAACTATTTACCACACATCTAGTATGGCTCTCGACATACCTATGTGGATCTACTATACCGGCATGTTACTCTGCTTATTAGTTGTGGTTGTTAGGATATTGCAGCGTATTGCTCGGGTGAGATCAAGGTGATAAGCCCTTCATCACTAATACTGTTAATCTTCATAGTAATACTCTTAACTGGGACTCCCATAGGGACTGCCTTAGGGGTAGCATCTATATTCTCGATATGGTACTATAACTATGGTGTGAGCGTCGTAGCCCCCAACTTCTACGGCAACATAGCTAAGTTCCCGCTTCTCGCGATACCGTTTTTCGTGTTTGCCGGAGTGGCTATGGAGAGAGCTGGAGTAGCTGAGAGGATAGTTAAATTCATTAAGGCACTAGTTGGTTGGCTACCTGGAGGACTAGCTATAGCGACAGTCCTAATAGGCACGTTTTGGGGAGCTGTGTCAGGCTCCGGACCCGCGACCGCTGCTGCAATAGGAATCATCTTAATACCTTACCTTATAGGGGCGGGTTACGGCAAGGCATTTTCAGCAGCTTTGGTGGCCACTGTAGCCGGTCTCTCCATAATCATCCCGCCAAGTGTTGCCTACATAATATACGGGACTATTCTTAACGTATCTATAGGAGCCCTTTTCATAGCTGGAATAATACCTGGACTCATCTTGGGGGCCGTATTATCGATAGTTGCATTCTTAGTTTCTCTTAAGAAAGGGTTTAAAGGAATTAAAAAACCTTCCTTAAAAGAAGTTTGGATATCTTTTAAAGAGTCTGTGTTAGGATTGCTAGCGCCGGTGATAATATTAGGTGGTATATATGCTGGAGTCTTCACACCTACGGAGGCCGCCGTAATCGCAGTAGCCTACAGCCTCTTCTTAGGTTTAGTAGTTTACAGAAAAATAACTTTTAAAGACGTAGTAAAGATACTAGCTGACTCAGCTGAGGTTTCTTCAGTAGTTATGTTTGTCGTAGCGTTCGCAGGACTCTTCTCGTGGGCAGAACAGACAGCAGGACTAGTAGAGGCTAGTGTTGGATGGGTCTTAGGTCTCACTCGCGAGCCCTTATTTGTAATGTTGCTGTTCATGACGGTACTCCTATTTGCTGGAATGTTTCTCGACGCTATCTCGATATACTACATATTCTTGCCGATAATGTTGCCAATAATAAATCACTTCAACTGGGACCTCATCTGGTTTGGTGTTTTAATGACAATAAATCTAGCGATAGGTCAAGTAACTCCGCCAGTAGCTGTTAACGCGTACGTCACATCTAAGATAAGTGGTGCTAAGCTTGAGGAGATAGGTAAGGAGAGCATCCCCTTATTAATAGCGGTATTTGCTGTCTTGGTCTTGCTGATATTGTTCCCACAATTAGTGCTCTGGCTACCTAACTTAATGAGGAGAGGTCCCTAAGACTTTTTCACTTTTGTTGTAGAATCTTAGATAAGACTTCCGTTACGTCTTCGATAGTTATACCGCCGAATTCTATGTTTTTCTTCTTTAGTGACTCAGTAATTAAGGTGATTACCTCGCCCCTCTTTACCTCTATGCTTGCGAGTTCTCTAAGAAGTTCCTCAAAGTTTTCCGCGGGTTCTACGAAGAAGTCTCCTGATATCATGACCCCCTTTACTAAGTCGTCGCAGATTTTAATACATACCTTAACTATCTTTCCTCCAGCATGCTTCTTCTCGTCGCAAACAATTGAGGCTTTATTCAAGACCCAACACCTCAATAAGCTTTTCTTGATGTATCGACGGCTTAGCGATCTCTCTTAACGCTTCGTATTCTTCATCATTAATTAAGTCTCTCACCTCATCGACGTACTTAAGATTCCACTCAAGTGTTGCGTACCTCTCTCTATAAAGGTCGAGAGCTTTCCTCAACTCACTTTCCTGAGGCTTCCCCCACTCAACCTCTAAGCTCAGCTTCATGCTTAGAGATTCTGAGATTGCTTTATAGATTTCTTCAGGTCTCACAACCCTCCCAAGAACTTCATTAACTGTAGTTACTCTCTTAACTCTACTTTGAGTAAATTTCTTGTCGGAAAGCTTCTCTCTAGAGATCTTGAGGACTCTCCAGAGTACTGATATATCGCTCGAGACTAGCATTGCTCCATGCACGAAGACCCTGTCATGAGATCTACATGCAGCCATTCCAGACACCTTCAAGCCATCAACTTCTATATCGTTTAGAGGGCGGTAATACACTTTATTGATGCCTAGGCTACCTAGAGCCTCAACAACAGCTGACCCTACGATACTGAAAGACTCCTCAATACTTAAGTTACGGCCTGGTAAAGTCAGCGCGTAATTCACGTTACCTAAATCATGATATACTGCGCCACCACCAGTAAATCTCCTCACTAACCTGATACCTAAGTTCTTGGCTTCGAGAGCGTTAATCTCGAGTGGTGGGGACTGAAACCTCCCGATAACTACTACCTTGTCATTACGCCAGAAACGGAGTGTGGGTTGCTTAGACTCTAAGTAGAAAGCTTCCTCAAAAGCTAAGTTAAAGAACTGATTCTCAGGCCATTCAGCGATTAACACTCTTAGATAGATATTATTATCTGAGTACTTCACGAGCACTACCCTACTTACGAGTAGGTATCTTTTTTATTTAAGTATTTCTGTATAGAAAAGCCTAAATAAAGTGAGGTGATGTATGTAGCGATCATCGTATGAGTGCTTTATTATTATAAAGATTATTACCTTTTAAACACTTAATACTTGGAGTGAGCATGAAGCTTAAGTTTTACTTGATTGACGTGAGTTATGAGGTCGAGAATAACTTACCAGTGATAATGCTTTGGGGGCTCAACGAGAATTCTGAGCCTGTACTGATTAAAGATTCTTCCTTCAGACCATACTTCTACGCTCTCCTACGTGAAGGAGCTGATGTGGAGGGTGTTATAAGGAGAGTTAAGGCGTTGAGTAAGCCTAAGTCACCTATAATAAACGTCAGCGAGGTTGCTAAGAAGTATTATGGTAAGCCAGTTAAGACTCTCAAAATAACCACGGTGATTCCTGAAGCCGTGCGTGAGTATAGGGAGGAGGTTGCTAGAATAGATGGTGTTGCTGAGGTTCTTGAAGCAGATATTAGGTTTTCTATGCGCTACATACTAGATAAAGACGTCTCTCCTTGTAGTTGGTATGAAGCTGAAGTAGAGGAAGCACAGTTAAGCAGCTTTAAAGTGAGGAACGTCTATACGTTGATAGGGGAACTAAAGAGACTAGAAGACTCTAGGCCTCCAAGACTTAAGGTTCTTGCTTTCGATATAGAGGTGTATAGCCCTCTAGGCTCGCTCATGCCGGAGAAAAACCCGGTAATAATCATAGCTGTAGCTAATGATGAGGGAGAAGTCAAGGTAATGACTAAGGATGATGAGGGTAGTGACGCGGCACTGATTGAGGAGTTCGTGAAGTACGTCAACGAGTATGATCCAGACGTGATAGTTGGCTACAACTCTAACATGTTTGACTGGCAGTACTTGCTACAGAGGTCTCAGATACTTAAGGTGAGGCTTGACGTAGGAAGAGTTAGGGGAGGGATTCCTCGCCAGTCAGCATACGGACACATATCGATTCCTGGTAGGCTACACGTAGACTTATATAACTTCGCCGAGGAAATACCTGAAGTAAAGATAAAATCTCTTGACGAAGTCGCTGATTACTTAGGAGTTATGAAGAAGTCTGATAGAGTCTTGATACCGTGGCACGAGATACCTAAGTACTGGGACAGCAAGGAGCTCAGAGACGTTCTAATTAGGTATGCGAGAGACGACGCCGTCTCAACACTACTACTAGCTAAGGAGTTCCTTCCATTCGCGATCCAGCTCTCTAATTTGACAGGACTCCCCCTAGACCAGGTTGGTGCTGCCTCAGTAGGGTACAGGCTTGAGTGGTACTTAATGCGTGAGGCAGTTAAGTATGGGGAACTCATACCTAACAGGGTTGAGAGACCTTACGAACCGTATAAGGGCGCTATAGTACTTGAGCCTGTAAAGGGCGTGCACGAAAACGTAGTAGTACTAGACTTTACTTCTATGTACCCTAACTTAATGATAAAATATAACGTGAGTCCAGACACTTTTGTTGCGGGAAGCTGTGACGAGCCGACGTGTTACTTTATTGAGGAGCTGGGCTATAAGTTTCTTAAAGAGCCGGCAGGGTTCTACAAGAATGTCTTAACAACACTACTTAAGTTGAGGTCCGAGATACGTTCCTTAATGAAGAAGCTAGATCCCGAAAGTCCTGAATACAGAGTCCTTGATGAGAGGCAGAGAGCTCTTAAGATCTTGGCTAACGCGTCTTACGGCTACATGGGCTGGGTTGGGGCAAGATGGTATTTCAAGGAAGGCGCTGAGAGCATAACTGCTTTAGGAAGGAGGACAATATCTAGGGCTATTGACCTAGCTAGGAAGTTAGGTTTGAGGGTCGTGTATGGTGACACAGACTCTCTCTTCGTTAGTTACGTGAGGGATGTAGTGAGTGACTTCATTAACAGGGTATACGAAGAGTTAGGTCTCGAGATTAAAGTAGACAAAATATATAAGAGAGTATTCTTCACTGAAGCCAAGAAGAGATATGTAGGGTTGACGGAGGACGGCAGGGTAGACATAGTAGGTTTTGAAGCCGTGAGAGGCGACTGGACTGACATAGCTAAGGATGTTCAGGAAGAAGTAGCTAAGATCGTGCTAACAACTAAGAACGTTAATGAAGCAGTAAACTATGTCAGGAGAGTTATAGAGGAACTAAGAGCTAACAAGATAGGTTTAGAGAAGCTAATCATATGGAAGACTCTTACCAAGAAGGCTGAAGAGTATGAGGTAGAGGCACCGCACGTCACTGCAGCTAAGAGACTTGAAAAATTGGGTGTGAAAGTAGATGTAGGTAGTAAGATAGGTTACGTGATAGTTAAGGGTTCAGGCAACATATCTTCTAGAGCGAGACCATACATAGAAGCCAAACCACAAGATATTGACGTTGAGTACTACATCACCCACCAGATAATACCTGCAGCACTAAGGATATTATCTTACTTCGGTGTTACAGAAAAGCAGCTGACTGCTCCTAAAGGAAAGACTCTTGTAGACTTTCTCAGCAAGAAGTAAGAACTTTTACTGAAGTAACTCATCAAAAGTCAAGATAATTAAGTCAGCAGGCTTCTTCGTTATGGTAGCTATCCTGTGACACAATATGAACTTCAGGTTCTTGACCGCGGCCGCGTCAACTAGTCTAGGCGTGGCGATACCATCCATAACTACCGCGTAGACAGGCTTCTCAGTAGTAAGTATGTAGTCTACTAAGTCTTTCACAGGTACTCTATCTATCTCGTTCCAGTTCTCATCATATAGAACAGCTTCTAGAGTGCCTTTCAGATTATTTATTGCGTCAAGAACTTTGTTAGGTACCATGTAAGTCTCTAAGATCTCGAGAGTCTTAGGAGCCGCCTCAGTTTCGGGGACTTGAATAGTAGTTGATGCGGCTGTTTCGGCTTCAGTAACTCTAGCTGGCGTGACCTCAGCTGCTAGCGACTGCAGGAATGTCTGCAGAGGGACTGCGTTCTTTAATGCTTTCTGGATCTCCTTACCAGTAAGTTCCTCGACTTCACGCCCACTAGGAGCTCTAGCTACTGCGTCTACTCTGATCACACCAGCTAAGTTTTTAGCTATCATAGTGCCTACACGATCCCCATCAACGAACACTATGACTTTCTTCTTATTGTTAGCTAAGTTAATAAGGGTCTTAGGGATTTCTTTAGCTCCCTCAACAGCTATCACGTTTTTGTAGCCGTACTTAAGGAGATTTATTACGTCAGCCCTACCCTCAACTATTATAAGGGTATCAGAAGTCTCAACTTCAGGTCCTGCAGGCAGTTTCTCAGGACCGTACTCGATGATCTCGCTAACCTTTATAGCCTCACTAATCTGCGCAAGAACTTCTTTGATATCTACAGCTTTCTCTTGTATTAAGTCTCTTAAGATCTCTTTAGCTCTCTCTATTACTTTCTTTAGTTTCTCTTGTCTTAAGTCAACTACCTCCACTACCTTAATCTTGGTAGCGTAAGGTCCGACCCTATCGACAGTCTCTATTAAGGCTGCTATCAGAGCAGTCTCAATCTTCTCGAGATTTGAGGGTACTATTATTTCTCCTACAGTCTTACCGTTAGATTGTTTGACCTCAACAGTTATCCTACCTATCCTGCCCTTATCCTGGAGTTCTCTTAAATCATACTCAGGGCTAAACAGACCCTCAGTTTGTCCGAAGATAGCGCCAATGATATCGGGCTTCTCTACCACGCCCGCAACTTCTATCCTCGCTCTAATCACATACTTCACTACAGCACCACCTAAATTAAGCGTCACTAAGTATAACTAGTTAAAACCAATAATAAGTCTGATCTTCTTCTCAATCCTTTATAGTGAGAATTCTCGTGGAGAGATCCGTGACTATATTACCTAGCATGAATTATCTGTCCCAGCATCTACAGCCCCGGCACTCTTATCCTAAAAGGATTCGTAAGGCTCTAATTACTTCGCCTCTCATAATCTTCTCCTCAGTCTCGAAGGATACGTAATCAGGTCTACGTGAGACCTGCGTGCACAAGAGAAGACTCGTACTTATTAGCTAGCAGATCTATAAGAGGTTTAAGGTGCTTTAATTGAGTGAGGATTTTGGAGACAGTAGAGTGAGGACACACGTAGTGAGTTTCTGTAGAGAAAAATGTACAGAATACTCTTTCAGGACTACTGAGGAGTTTAAAGAATGTGTTGAGTCATGCGTTAAAGAGATTCAGCAACTTTCACGGCGTTAATATTTAATAATGTTCATACACTCAACACTTAGTGGGTAATTTGAGTCCACTACGGTGTGAGGTAACTGCGAAAGAGTTGGTGCCTGCGGTTAGGGCGGCTCTGGCCATCACTATGGTTAGAGATTATAGATTAAGTGTCTATAAGACAGCTAAGTTGCTTGGTGTAGCCCCGGCCGCAGTCTCTAATTACTTAGTTGAGAGAAGATCTAACAAAAAGCTAGTTAAGAAGCTTTTAGAGGATAAGGGGTACGCTACATACGTGAGAGAATATTCATTAAAAATAATCAGAAATGAAATTAAGGTAGATGAGGTAATGTGTTTTTTCTGCAAGCTCTACTACACGTAACCTACCAAATCGTCTAATCCTGTTCCAGAAAGAGTATTGAAAACTCCATCTTTAAATGATAGACTAGGATAGCGCCCTTAAGCATGTTCTAATGTCAAGAAGTGTTTTTTAAGTGTAGTTAGAAAATATGTTGGTGTGATGTCCTGTCTGCTCACAGGATGCTAAGAGGTAGTGGGAGGACTGTAGTACTTGCAGTGAATTATCCGCCCCCAGATATTGTTGAGTTAGGCGTATTGCTTAAGAGGATCTACGATTACGTGTCCGGTGTTAAGATTGGTTTACCCTACATACTTAGATACGGTCTCAAGAGCGTGAGTAACTTAATTAGTATGCATAAAGATAAGTACTACTTTATCGCTGACCTGAAGCTAGCTGATATCGGTGATGTGATGCTGCCTGTAGTAGATGAGTTGTCGGGGGCCGGCTTTCAAGGCGTTGTGTCTCACGCCTTTGTTGGGTATAAAGGAGCTTTAGAACTTCTTTCCTCACGAGTAAGAGAGTTAGGGATTGAGTTGTTCTTGCAGGTATCTCTACCTCACGAGGGTGCTGGGGAAGTCATTGATCGATCTTACCACCTCATCAAGAACGTGCTGAACTTAACTGACGCTTCAGGGCTAATAATACCTGCTAGTAAGGGTTTTATGATTAGGGAGATTAGGTCAAGCTTCGGTAAGAAACACGTGATTCTAGCTTCAGGCATACTGAGGATGGGTGCTAGACCAGGTGAAGGTATCTGCTCTGGTGCTGACGTAGAGGTGGTTGGGAGAGCGATAACCCTCTCAACAAATCCTGAAAGCGCTACTAAAGAAATAGTTTCTTTACAGAAAACGTACGTGGAGAGTAGGAAGAGCGAGTGCATGACGGTATGGTAGTGTTCTTTATAACTTAGCAAAACAACTTGATATAGAGGTAGTAGTAAATTGGTAACTAAAGTAAAAGTATTAAAAGAATACGAAAGCGAAGGTAAACACTTGCTAATTGGCTTGCCGGGGATGGGTAGAGTTGGCTACGCCTCAGTAAACTACATATTAGAGAAGATAGGAGGCGAGTTAGTTGCTGAGCTTTACTCAACGACGTTTCCATCACAACTCGTCGTTAATAAGAAAGGAATCTCAACACTCTTCACAGGTCGCTTATATGAAGTCGATAATTTCCTAGTATTTACCGGTGAAACACAACCACAGAATCCAGATGGCCAACACGAGATATGTGTTGAGTTACTTAACCACGTAGTAAGTAGGGGGAAGCCTGCCTCACTCATCGCTACAGCAGCTTACGTAGTTCCTGAGTATAGCGACGCTAGAAAAGTCTTCGTAGCGGGAAATGATGAAGAATTACTAGCTGAGTTAAGTAGCTTAGGAGGTAACATACTTGAGGAGGGAGTCATAACAGGGGTCAATGGCATAATAGTTGGGTGGGCTTCTTACTACGGCATTAAGAGCGCCGTCATGTTAGGTGAGACCTGGTCAACCATAGTAGAATTTAACGAAGTTGATTACAGAGCTGTCAAGTCTGTCGTAGACTTACTAAGGAGTTATCTAAGAATCAGGATCCCTACTGAGGACTTACTAAGCCAGGCAGAAATAGTCGAGTCTAGAATCAGGACAGCACTCTCGCAAGTAAGTAAACTTATGGGTAAAGGAGCTGAGAAAAGAGAATCTAAAGAGATAATGTGAGTATTTACTCCTATTTGCTGGAGCAACCCTTCAATATATAAGAACATAGTTTAAAGTATTTTTGGGTAGAGCATACGTGAAGGTTTGTGCAGGTACTAAGAATCCTTCAAAGCTAGAAGGTATAAAACAGGCTTTTAGGGAGGCCTTTAAGGTTGAGGATGTAGAGCTAGTGAGTATTGGGTCTGTAGGCTTGACTCCCCAGCCTATAGGACTTAACGAAATCCTTGAAGGTGCTTTAAAAAGAGTTAATGCTTCATTATCGTATAGGAACTACTGTGATTTTTACGTGGGTGTTGAGGCTGGGATAATAGAAGTAGTACCCGGCACATACGTTGATGTACAGGTAGCAGTAGTCAGAGACTTAAAAGGACATCAAGGAATAGGCTTCTCACCAGGATTTCAAGTACCAGATAAGCTAATGCAATTAATCTTAGGAGGTAAAGTTAAGGAACTAGAAGATGCTGTTGCTAAAGCCTACAACATAGTGGACATCGGTGAGCGTGAGGGAGTTATTTACTTACTCTCAAGAGGATTACTAAACAGGACTTACCTAACCAAACTATCTGTTCTGATGGCCCTGTTAAAATGGATTAATGAGGAGGCTTACCTACAAAACACAGAGCAGCAATAGGCTAGGAACTGTTGTCGACTTCTTGTTAAGTAGAACGAGTGTGGGGTTCAGGTTTCATAGGGCTTGATGCTCTTTGATATCGAGCCCTCTACCCTTAGCTTCATGACCTCCTCTTTCATCGGGGTCCATATCATCGAGCTCTGCTCGCTCGAGGTGACCCCAGCCCACAGCTCCTCCCTCATTGATTCCTCAGGATCATCGTTGTGGGGGAAACCCCACATCCTGGTCTTAACCTATTTCAGTACTTCCTCAGGTCTTTACTCCTAACCCGCACCCAGGGATTATACCTATAAAAGACGTAATACCAACTCTTATGAACATTTATGAAACCCGAAACAGCTAACAAAGACTAATATCTTTTATATGTTTATGGATGCATAGAATTGTTGCGTGAGTAAAAATGCTGGAGAGTAAGTTACCTGCCTTATGGTTACTGAGAGTAATCAAAGAGAATGAAAACTCGGGTAGTTTATTAGAGCTTCATAAGACAGTTTATAGGTTACAGAGCGAGAAAGGAGTTAAACTTGGTTATGAGTTCGTGAACTATCCTTTCGGACCTTACTCAAAAGATTTAGAAAACGACCTAATGTTGTTAGCTCAGGTAGGGTTAATCGTGGTAGAAAATAAGGAAAAAGGAACTCGAGTAAGGCTGAGTAGTAAAGGATTAGCTCTACTATCATCTTTTGAAGAAATGCGTGCTAACACCTCAAGATGATTTCTTCTTTCAACGACAAAATCACAAAATTTTCTGAGTGCTTAAGTGAGGTAATATTTTCTTTTTAAGTAGCTAGAGCATATCTTCTTAGTATTTCATGAAGTCTCTCGGGATTCTTTGCGTAGAATCTAAGCTTAATGAGTGTTCTGCCACTACTAGAAGTTTGGATGAGGTCCACGTACATTCTCTTTGTGTTGTATTCTACTCTGTACTGATCTGCTCTTAAAGGGAACTTTAAAGTGATTCCAGTTCCTACGATTCCCTTATCATAGACTTCATATTCAGCAATAACCTGTACGAAAGACTTAACAGCTCTTCTTCCGAAGAGGTTTATGATCTGAACAAGACCGTAAGGTATTTCATAGCCTATTAAGTATGCTAAAAACTTGTATTCAGCTACCTCTATAGTTAGAGTCCTGATAAAGTCGAAATACCACCAATACCATACTAGGAATACAGGGAATATCACTAAGTTAAGTAGCGAGACTTTAAGCATAGGCTTTAACTCAGAAACTAGCTCTGTGTCCTTGCTTTGGAGTTCTAACACGTCATTTCTTGGTGTCTTAAAGAGCAACCTACCAACCTTAATCTCGCTCGGTGATATACCGCTACCTATCCTTGACTTCCTCACGCTCCAACTTGTGAAGAGTATTGCTACTATAAAAAACGCTATGAATGTATACTGGTAGTATTGAGGGTAGAATACGTTTATTATAGCCAAGCTGAAAATAAGTATCTGAGAATATATTAGTGAGAAAACTAATTGCTTCCTGCTCTGATAGTACGCCACCACACTCACCCCTGAGGAAACTTAATTACGTGGTAATAAATTACTATGTTGGGGTCAAGCAGTTGAGTAAGCTAGGACTAATTACCTTGCTAGATAAGATAGTTTCACAAGCTGAGGTTGTCGAAAAGTCTGGTGTTAAGTACGTGCTTAAGAAATTCACTGGAGAAACTTCCTTTAAGTGGTTTCCCTTGAGTACTTTCTTAGGTTTTGTTTACCCTTTCACATACGACCCTCTTGAGAGATTAGAAAGAGAACTGAGTTTCTTCAGTAAAAAATGGGGGTTCAAGACTCCTAAGATAGTTGAAGTCGATAAAGAGAATCACAGAATACTGCGTGAGTACGTGGAAGGCAGAGCACTAGATATCGATACTGACGCGGATAAATTAGGTAGGGTCTTAGGAGAAGTTCATAGAGAGGGGTGGGCGTTAGGTGACGTAAAACTAACTAATTTTTTAATAGGTAATGATAACTCAATTTATGTCATAGACGCGGAACAAGCCATATCTGAGGCAGAAACCCAGCACATGGCTTGGGACCTATACTTAGTCCTCTTAATGGTTAGTTATGTATATATAAAATCACCTAGCAAGTTCGAGGAGTTTCTTGAGGATTTCTTATCCAGTCATGACCATGTGTGTGGCTGTGAAGAAATATATGAGGAGTTTAATACTCCGAAGCTTCAGAGCCTCTTAATATTATTCCCACTTTCTCATCTTCTTAAGCTAGCTAAGATTATTTAAACGCTGTTTTGAGACTGGCTGATTAACGCGGTGTCCTTAAATATTTAATTGCTTACCGAGAATTCTTACGGTATGGGGGTTTGTGGTTGCGTGAGAGAAGACGCTACTTAATCGTTTTAACATGTCTCGGTTTATTACTATTTTGTAGCTTAACACCCAGAGCTTCTAGTGACCTGAAATACACGTATATCCTCTACCCGGACGGACATGCTGACATAAAAATAGTGTGTAATGTGACCGGAAAAGAATTTCTTGAACTCAGGCTTGAGAAAGGATATGTGAGTGAGACAATTACTGTTTTCTCAGATAGTATGCCACTACCTTATGCTTTAGAACCTGACGGGAGAATAATTATCAACACTAGTTATCTGAATAACGTAGTTATAGAGTACGAGGCGATAGTAGGGAACGTTACTGCTGAGGTTCAAGTCAACGTATTTATAAATCCGTTAGGCCCTGCTGACGTGATATTACCTCTTAACTCTGCTCTCTTATACTTTACTGACTCACCTCAAATAGCTGCGGTTAGTGATCCAACAAGTAAGCAGTTTTATATAGTCCTCAGTTATGGTAGCGCAGGCACCTATGAGTTAAGATTCTTGTTGCTCCCCAGAACAGAAACAGAGACTTCCGTCGTGACGCCCGGTACTCAACCAAGCCCGCCTACTGGAGGTGTGGGAATATCTAACACGCTTGTTTTAACCTTAGTAGGTGTAGCCGCGGCAGCTTTACTAGGATACTTCATTATGAGGAGAAGACTTAAGAAAGCTCCTGAAATAGAGCCTCTACTCGAGTACGGCTTTGACGAACGCGATAAAGCAATTCTCAGAACACTGAGTAAAGGTGAAGCTACTTTATCAGACTTAAGTAAAGCTATTGGACTAAATAAGTCTGTTATCTGGAGGAGGCTAGAAAGACTTAGAGAGCTAGGATATGTTGAGAAAGGCTATTCTAGAGGTAAGTCAATCTACAGACTGACACAAAAAGGACTAAAAACTCTTAAGGAATTAGGTGATTAATTCTAGTACTTCAAATTTCTATTCTTTGCGTAATTTTCT